>JABLTO010096475.1_pt1 | contig 75948 bp, 58 predicted proteins | sample 7160091 | NCBI WGS metagenome assembly JABLTO01 (sample SAMN14651225, study PRJNA627086) | human gut metagenome | isolation source: feces | host: Homo sapiens | reverse complement strand
GGCACCGTCACGCAGCGACTGCGCGGCGGCCACCGACGCCAGGTCGGCCGTATTCTGCGCGCGATGCACGCACAGCAGCAGATTGCCTGCCATGGCGACCGCACCGAGCATGGCCGCGACGATTGCGATCAGCGCGACTCCCGATATGGTTCCGGAACCTTCGTCCGCGCCTTTCAACACATGCAACACTCGTCGCACATACTGTTTCACGTCATGTTTCACGGAAGTCGTTCCTTTCTTGCCGCGCATTGGAAGCCTTTCAAAAACCGTTACGGACAGCACGCTGTCATGAACATCGCAATCAGAAATACCGAGTTGCCTTGCCCACGACGCTGGCGGGCAGCACGCCGGTCGGATCCGCCGCAACCGGGCAACGCACCACAACGGTGACGCTGTTCGCATTGGCGGCGAACGACACCGTGGAACCGCCACCGGCAATGGTTTGCGCCGCGGCGCGGGCTTTCGCTTCGCCGCCGGCGTCAATCGCCATGGCCCTCGCACCGGCGGCCGCAGCGTCCTGACAGTTCATGGACACTATGGAGGCACGCCCCAAACACAGCACCAGAATCGCCACCGCGGCCACGCAGGGAAGCACCACCGCGAATTCGGCGGTGACGGTTCCGCAATCGGCGTCACGGGCATGGCGTCTCCACCATCGCGCAAGCATGGTTACCCCACGCTCAACGCTTTCTTGATGAGGCCGGTCAGCAGCGTTTTCACGACATCCGATTTCACGATGGCGATCAGAACCGCGGCGAATGCCGTGGCCGCCACCAGCACCACCGCGTATTCGGCGGTGACCGCGCCCTTCTCCGGCTCGGCGGTCAGCAGGCGCATGCGCGCGTCCAATAGGCAGACCGCCTTATTGGCACGTTCCTTGGCCGCACATAACTTCTGGCCGACGCGACCCATCAGACCCGGCGAACCATCGACATTGATTGACATTGCGTCGTTCATGACGCTCCTTTCATTCGGCTAATCCCGGCCGATTGACCGGGTACGCTCAGTGTCAGGTATTGGCATCGGCGATGGCATGGTTTTCGTGGGTTGTGGTCGAAGAACGTGGGTTATCCACACCCTCGGCGTGTCATCCACACTTATCCACAAGCGATTAGGGCATGACGGAACGGACCGCGCATCATCCGTCATTCCGACCGCGGTCCGATTCGAGCAAATTTGAGCCAATTCGCACCAACCCGCACTACCCCATGGCGAATCGGCCGCTACAGAAACGACATCACCGCCGGAATCACGCCAATGGCGACAAAGGCCGGCAGCATGCACAGGCCGATCGGTAGCAACAACCGAATCGACAGTTTCGCCGCCGACTGTTCAATCCGCGACCGTTCATCCCAATCCAGCTGCTCGATTGCGGTTGCCAACCGATTCACCGGCGAGGAGCCGCTCGACCATGATGAGGAGAACGCGTCACGGACCACGGCGCAATCATCATCGTCAGGCCATGCCTCATTCCATGGCATGCCACTATTCAGCCGTTCTCCAGCCGAGCGCAATCCACCGCCGAACTCGCCTTCCACAATGTTTCCGACCGTAATCAGCGCGCGTGGAATGGACGCTCCTTGACGTATCGCCACGCTCAACATTTCCAATATCAAGGGCAATGGCAGATTGCATGACCGCACGTCGGAATCGGGCGGATTTCTGGCTGGCGACCATTCATACAGCCATGTCGCGCCAGCGGCGCCCACCGCTGCCAGCATCGGCCATGCCAAGCTCATCGCACATGCTCCTGCCGCATCAGCCTGCGAATCCAATACCAGCCGACGGCATAACAGCAGCCGACGAAGCCGAGGCACATCCATCCTTTCACGTCTTCCACAAGGAATCGCAAGGGATGGGCTCCCATGCATTCCCCTAGCATCACCGTCAGCAACGGCAATGCCATCAGCAGCTTCACCGTGGCCTGCGGCATGGCAAAAGCGTTGGCACGCAAGTCGTCGAGCAGCCGTCGCCGATTCAACGACGCCGCGACGGCCTCCAGGCATCGGCTCATCTCGCAGCCCAACTGCAGACTCAACGTGCAGGCCGCATGAAGTTCCGCACCAAGCTGATCCACATGCTTGTGATGTTCCTGAAGCGAGCAGCGGCTTCGTACGGCCATGTCAATACGGAAACGGGTCAGTTCAGGCACTGCGAAAGGAGCGCCCTGTAATTCCTCGAACGCTTGGACCAAGGTGGCTCCGCTGCGTACGGACGCCCGCAGCGCGGCCACGCATGCGGCAGCGCCGATGGTCGGCATCCGTGGCGATGCATCCCGGTTTTCCCCATCGTTCCGGACTGTTCTGCCATGCCCGTCGGATTCATCATCACAAGTTCCATCTCCATCGGCCCCGCCGCTATCGTCAGCCGAACAAAGCCCGAAGCGAACCAGCACACGCTGCAATCGCCGCAATCCCGCCCATTCCGCGTTCCGGTTCAGCCACAGCCAGACGGCCATCGACGCCAGCCATGCGGCGCAATATTCCCAACCACACGCATCACGCATCATGCGCTCCATCGGCTCATGAATCCATCCCAACGTTGGCCGGCACGGACCGTACGGCCATCCCAGGCGGCCAGCAGACGCCCATGCAATCGCCCTTCCACCGCTTCCAATCTGCCGACCTGCGCAATGCGCCGTCTGCCGGCGATACGTTCCACATGAAGCACCACGTCGAACGCATCCTCGGCGAGCGCCGCCGTGGCGCGTGGCTCCAATCCGGCCAGCAAACCCAATGAGACCAATCGCGCCGGAACCGCCTCCACTTGATTGGCGTGCAATGTGGTCATGCCGCCTCGATGCCCGGAATTCAAGGCTCTGAGCAGATCCACGACTTCACCGCCACGGCATTCGCCGACCACCACGCGGTCCGGTCTCATGCGCAGCGTCGCGCAGATCAGTTCGGAAAGGCCTATGCCGCCGGCACCTTCCGTGTTGGCTTCGCGTGTGACCAGAGACACGTGGTTGGCATGTTGGATCATGCCCAATTCGCGCACTTCCTCGACGGTGACGATGCGCTCGTTCGGCGGGCATCGCATCAGCATGGCTTTGAGCATCGTGGTTTTGCCGGCACCGGTGCCGCCTGTCACCAGCACGCTTGCCTTGCGGGACACCAGTCCGGCCAGCAGGGGCAGCCATTCGGCTGGAAACATGCCGTTGCGCGCCAACGATTCCAGATCGGGCGAGACCGCGTCGGGCAATCGTATGCTGATGGCCGCGCCTTGCGGCACCAGTGGTGCGATGACGGCGTGCACGCGCAGACCGTCCACGGTGGAGGCGTCGGCGATCGGGCAGGCGTCGTCAAGCCGTCGGCCAAGTTGCGAGCATAATCGCGCTGCGAATTCACGAATCGACTGCGCTGACGGAAAGCATCGGCGCAGCAGACATACTTCCTGCATGCCTTGGCCGCAATCCGCCCAAACCGTGCCGTCGCAGGTCACCGCGATGTCCGTGACGCCCGGCTGCGAGGCGATGGCGCTAAGGGGTCCGAGTTCCATGCTTCACCCGCTTGCCTTCCAACGATTCCTGCAGTTCATCCGTGAGCGCGGCCAAGGCTTTGACGGTTTGGCGGTTCGGCCTGCGCAGGCCCAGGCCGTCCAGCAGTTCGCCGCACAGCTTGGCGTCCGGTTTGACAACCGCCGCGAGGGAATGGCCAAGATAGTTTTCCGTCTCTTCCAGCGTGGTCACGCCACGTCCACGTGCCACGCCGCGTGGTTCAACGCCGACGATATGGCCATGTTTCTGCCGTTCCGCCGTTCCACGCGATTTCATGGCCACTTTGGCTCGGGCCAGTCCGAGCACCGTCATTTCGACCACGGTGATGTGTGTGGCCTGGGCCAGTTCCGGAATGTCATCGAGTCCACGCCATTGCCCGGCGTCCACGATCACCGAGTCCTTCACCTGCGCGAGCGCGCGGATGCATGCCTGGATCTCCCAGGATTGCGGGTTTTCGCTTCGCCAGGGATTGCAGGCCAGCAGCGGCACGCCATCCCACACGGGCAGTTCTCGCAGCAGCGCTTTGCCGTCCACTTTGCCGAGCGGGGCGCTGATGTCTCCGAAGCGTGAACCGTCTTCGTCTTCCACACCGAGCAGCACGTCAAGACCGCCACCGTTGAGATCTGCGTCTACCAGCACGCTTTTGCATCCACGTTCCGTTAGTTCGCGGGCCAGCAGCGCCGCCAACGTGCTGGCACCGACTCCGGCGACGGCGGATCCGACCACCACGACGTTGCGTGGAGCAGGTTCCGGTTGCGCTTCAACGGGTTTCAGCCGTGTGGACGACGATTCCAACGGCGAACCCATGAAACCGCCCGTCACGGCAGGCCCGGCCCATCGTGCCGACGTTCGCGCGTCCACGGCGTTCTGCGGCGTATAGAACCGTTGCGGCGGGGCCGTTTCCCGCCGAACGGTTTGCTGGGATCGAGTCGGCTGCCGCACTCTGGCCGCTGGCTGCGACCGGATTTTCGGCGAACACGTCACGCGTGCGTCACGGCCTCCGTATGACGGCAATGGGACCGGAGGGACCTGTAATGAAGAAATTGCATCGCTCATACCGCCGATTGAAAAACGAAACCACACATGGATTCAAGCCGAAACGGCACCTGTGGTCGGAGAATGTGGGTTATCCACACCCTCGGCGTGTCATCCACACTTATCCACCGCAACGCGATTCGGCACATCGCAAGACATTACGCAACACAGCACGGCGCAACGCAACAAAAAAGGAAGACCCGCCGAAGCGGGCCTTCCTGCAAGAATCTTCGGAGCAGAATCGCTGCACAACAACATCGTCGTAACGGTAAGTCTATCCAATGCCCGTTCAACGTAACAACCTATCTCGGTCATACACACCTTGTGGGGCTCTGCTCTTCAGTTGTTCTTGTACTTCGTAATTATGCTCGCCATTGCGGCAAGTGCAAACCGAAACGGGACGATGTTCCGTATTTATCGCAACTGTTGCTTTTCGATCGCAAGAATCGCAAAAATGCTCCATGCTGTGCGAATCGCAACGCTTGCCTGTTCATTCACGTTCATTTGCCCCGAAAAAACGGCGTGTCGGAAGCATATTTCACCAACTCGGCGAACGAATGTTAACTCCTGCTTAATTTTCCTGAGTTTTGCAAGACATTCCAAGCACTTGAGGATAAAGTAGATAACTATGGCACAGATTTTTGACGCACCCTCAAAGGCGATCCTGCGCAGCCAGATAGCTGAGCATATCGCTGAGACCGATAAGAACGATAAGCGCGAGCTTCAGGCAGGCGAGGAACCGCTGCCGAATGACCGTTTCTTCGACCGTGAGCTGAGCTGGCTGAAGTTCAACAAGCGCGTCCTCGAGCTTGCGCAGGATGAGGACCTGCCGGTCATCGAACGCGCGAGCTTCGCCGCGATCTTCGCGAACAACCTCGACGAGTTCTTCATGGTCCGCGTGGCCGGCCTGAAGCGCCGCATCGACACCGGCATCGCCGTGACGGCCGCTTCCGGACTGAGCCCGAGGCAGCAGCTGCGCGCCATCAGCGAGCAGGCCCACCGCCTGCAGGACGAGCACGCGCACTACATCATCGACCACATCCTCCCCGACCTGGCGAAGGAACAGATCGTGCTGCTGAGCTGGGACAAGCTCACCGCGGCCGAGCAGGAGCGCCTGTCACGCTACTACCGCCAGCAGGTGTTCCCTGTCCTGACGCCGCTTGCCGTGGATCCGGCCCACCCGTTCCCGTACATTTCCGGCGGTTCCCTCAACCTCGCCGTGCTGGTGGAGAATCCGGCATCCGGCAAGTCGCACTTCGCCCGCGTGAAGGTTCCTGACAACCTGAACCGTCTCGTGCCGGTCGACGACCTGACCGAAGACGAGAACACCAACGTGCGCTATGGCTTCATCACCATGGAGAACCTGATCATCGCTCACCTGGAATCCCTGTTCCCGGGCATGATCATCAAGGAGGCACGCTCCTTCCGCGTCACCCGTAACGAGGACATCGACGTGGAAGAGGATGACGCCGAGAACCTGCTCAACGCCATGGAGAAGGAGCTGCTGCGCCGTCGTTTCGGACCGCCAATCCGTCTGGAGATCTCCGACGAGACCAGCCCGTTCCTGTCCCAGCTGCTCGCCGACCAGCTGCGCGTGAGCGCCGACGAGGTCTACCGTCTGCCGGCACCGCTTGACGCGACCGTGCTGTTCGAGCTCGGCGGCATCGACCGTCCGGATCTCAAGTACCGTCCGTTCATTCCGACCACCAATCGTCAGATCGCCGAAGTCGAATCGTCCCGTGCGCAGGACATTTTCGCCGCCATCCGCGAGCGCGACATCCTGCTGCACCACCCGTACGATTCCTTCTCGACGTCCGTGCAGGCGTTCCTGGCGCAGGCCGCGGCCGATCCGAAGGTGCTGGCCATCAAGCAGACGCTGTACCGTACGTCCAGCAATTCGCCGATCATCGACGCGCTGATCGACGCCGCGCATGCCGGCAAGCAGGTGCTGGCGCTGGTCGAGATCAAGGCGCGTTTCGACGAGGACGCCAACATCGCGTGGGCCCGCAAGCTGGAACGCGCGGGCGTGCACGTGGTGTACGGCATCGTCGGCCTGAAGACCCACTGCAAGCTGAGCCTTGTGGTGCGTCAGGAAGCCGACGGCCTGCGCCGTTACTGCCACGTGGGCACCGGTAACTACAATCCGAAGACCGCACGTATCTACACCGACCTGGGCCTGCTGACCTGCGATCCGGTGGTCGGCCAGGATATGACCCGCCTGTTCAACCAGCTGTCCGGCTACGCGCCGAAGTCGAGCTTCCACCGTCTGCTGGTGGCGCCGCGCACCGTGCGTTCCGGCTTGATTCAGCGCATCCGCCGCGAGGAGGACGCCGCACGCGCCGGCAAGGAAGCGTGGATCAAGATCAAGGTCAATTCCATCGTCGACGAGAAGACCATCGACGCGCTGTACCGTGCAAGCCAGGCCGGCGTGAAGATCGACATCGTCGAACGTGGCATCTGCGCGCTCAAGCCGGGCGTTCCGGGGCTTTCCGAGAACATCCGCGTGCGTTCGATCCTGGGCCGTTTCCTTGAGCACAGCCGTATTTACGCGTTCGCCAACTCCGATGGCCCGCAGATCGGCGAAGGCCCTGCGGCCGGTCCGGAAGTGTGGATTGGTTCCGCCGATCTGATGCACCGCAACCTCGACCGTCGAGTCGAGGCGCTGGTCCGCATCGTGGCTCCGGAGCAGATCGACGAGCTCATCAAGTACGTCGATCTGCAGATGGCCGATTCCACCGCGTCTTGGCATATGCAGGCCGATGGCACCTATGTGCGCCATTGCAAGGATGAGGAAGGCCGACCGCTGGTCGACAGCCAGGAATACCTCATCAAGAAACACACGCGTCGACCGGTAAGGCACTGATCGATCGAGGCGAATGGCCGGTTCCGCACCTTGCGGGCCCGGCCATTTTCTGTATGTTCGGACGTCACGCGCCGCCGCCAGCCCGGCCCAGCCTAGAATAGGACAATATGAGCGAAAAGATGAGACGCATCGTGGAAGCCGCCGGCGGCATCGTATGGCGATGGAAGGCGGGCAGCGATATCGCGAACGATCCTGCGATCGCCAGTAGCAAATCTGCGCAGGAACAGCTCGACAGCATTGAAGTATGTATCGTGCACCGTCCGAAGTATGACGATTGGAGCTGGCCGAAAGGCAAGCTCGAGCAGAACGAGACGCATCGGCATGCGGCGGTGCGTGAAATCGGCGAAGAGACGGGGTCGCCGGTCAAACTCGGACCGTATCTGTGCGAAGTCGAATACCCGTTGTCCGAAGAGGGCAAGAAGACCCGGCATTCGCACGATTGCACGGCCGACACCAAGCACACGTTGTATTGGATGGCGCAGCCGATTTCCGCCGACGATGCCGAACATCTGCTGGACGCGTTCGGCCCGGTGCACCGCGCGGACGTGGGCGAGATCAACGATATCGTCTGGGTTTCCGTGCGTGAGGCGCGCAAAATACTGTCTCATTCGACCGATAAGGACACGTTGGCAGTGTTCGTGGACCGCGTGCAGGAGGGTGGCGCGACCGCGCAGAATCTGCTGATCGTACGCCATGCGAAGGCTGAATCGCGCAAGTCGTGGAAGGGCACCGACGCGAACCGTCCGATCACGCCGAAAGGCGCGGCGATGGCGTTCGCCCTCAACCGCGAGCTCGCCTGTTTCAACCCGACGCGACTGGCCACCTCGCCGTGGCTGCGCTGCCAGGAGACGTTGCAGGTGCTGAGCTGGCAGACCGAACGGCCGATGGAACACATCAACGCGTTGACGGAGGACGCGTTCGCCGAGCATCCGGCGGTCTCATGGCTGGCGTTCCGCGAGCAGATCACGCAGACGCTCAACAGCCGCGAAACCACGGCCATCTGCATGCACCGGCCGGTCATCGGCGGCATGTACGACCATTTGCGCGGCCTGTGCGCGCGTAAGCAGCTTGCCAAGCAGCTCATCGCAAAATCGCCATACATGCCTACCGGCACCGCCATGTCGCTGTTCATCATCGACACACCGCAAGGCCCCAGCATCATCGACATTCAGAAGGTCTCCCCCATTGTCTACTAACATGCACTACGGTTCCGGTTCAGTCGTTCCCAGCCGTTCCGCCGGTTTCACGAACACCGGTTCGCCGCGTCCGGCACGCCCCGGCCAGCTCGACCAGATGATGGCCGACAATATCGCCGGCGGCGCCGATCCGGCGGAAATCAACGAAATGTGCCATGCGTCGGCCGCGGCGCTGCTTGACCGCGTGCACCACACGCAGGACGCCGAACTGGTGGAACGCGTGCTGACGCTGGTGGACCGCGAAGGCGTGGACGTGATCGCCGAACTGTGGAGCCATGCCGACCCCGACTCGCTGCCGGGCATTCTGTGGCGACTGTATCTGCTGCGTACGTGGATGCGGAAGAACCGCGAATCGATCGCGCGACTGTGGCGCGTCGGCGAGCCCGTCGCCACCACCGCTTCCGCGATTGCCGGCGTGGACCAGGCACCGACGGAAGACGACATCGCACGTACCGCCGATTCGATTTTGGCCGGCGCGTTTACAGGCGATTTCGCCGTGGCACTTGAGCGGGCCGCCGCCTTCACCGACGTGGTTGCGTTGGGATTGCGTATCGAAGCGCGCAAACTGGCTTCGTTGGGCGGTTCCAGCGAGGCTGGATCATCTGATGTTTCCGACGGTTCCGCTGCGTCTGCTGCGGCCGGCAGCCGCCCGTCGGCCGTTGAGAAGCGGGCGCGCGCGAAGGCTGCGAAACTGATGCACACAGCCGGCAACCTGTTCGCCACGGCCAAGGATTTCCGCCACGGGGCGAATCTGTGGCGGCGCGGACGATTGGAATAGGCCGTTCCACTGTCGTTTTCCACTACTGCTTTCCACCGCCGTTTTCCGTAATTTTCTCCCGTTTCATACCCCACGCGACACGGCGCTGCGAAGCGTCGAGCGCGACTGTACAATAGGAATTCGCGCCGGGCCATGCATAGCCCCGGGCTCCATTTTTTGCCGCTGCGAGCGGCCTTTGCGCCGACAGGCGCTTTCGTGGTTCGGCGCTTTTCTCCTCTTTTGATGTTTTCCTGATTTTTCTCTGGCTTTCTTGCGATTTTCGATTGCCATCCAATCGGCGCTCATCTGGGTTTCATCTGACCGACCTACCGGCGCGTTGCCGAACAGCCGATACATGGACTACGCTTAGAAACCATGGATATTCATGTTTTGAACCACCCGCTGGTGGACCACAAGCTCACCGTTCTTCGCGACAAGAACACTCCGTCCTCCACGTTCCGCGAGCTCGTTTCCGAACTCGTGATGCTCGAGGCCTACGAAGCCACCCGCGACATCGAAGTCGTGGACAAGCCCATCGAAACCCCGGTGGCTCCGATGATCGGCAAGCACATCGCCGCCCCGGCTCCGATTATCGTGCCGGTGCTGCGCGCGGGTCTGGGCATGCTGGACGGCATGACCAAGATGATTCCGTCCGCTGAAGTCGGTTTCCTCGGCATGAAGCGCGACGAGGAGAACCCGACCCAGCAGATCACGTACGCGAACCGTCTGCCGGAGGATCTCACCGGCCGTCAGTGCTTCCTGATCGACCCGATGCTCGCCACCGGCGGCACGCTCGTTGCGGCCACCCACTATCTGGCCGAGCGCGGTGCGAAGGACATCACCGCAGTGTGCATTCTGGGCGCTCCGGAAGGTCTGAAGTTCGTTGAGGAAAACCTCGACCCGTCCATCAAGTTCAAGCTGGTGCTGTGCGCCGTCGATGAGAAGCTCAACGACAAGTGCTACATCGTGCCGGGCTTGGGCGACGCCGGCGACCGTCTGTACGGCGTGATCGACTGAGCTGCCAATCGGAATAAATCAATCGAATAAAAATTCGGCCTGCTACCGCACCAATCATGCGATGGCAGGCCGAAACCATATAAAACCGGCTGTCGCCTGTCGATCATAGTCCGTCGACTAGCGCCCGGCTGCTGTCGATCATAGTCCGTCGACTAGCGCCCGGCTGCTGTCGATCGCCGGGCAACTATCAGTCGGCTACTGTTCGTCGGGCACGAACGCTTCGAAGATGTGGCGGTCGAACTGGTCGCAGCACTGCGCGTATTCGTCGCGGCTGCGCACGGTCCACGACACCGGCACCGCACCCATGAACCGGGCCAGCTTCACCTGCGGGCTGTTGCCGCCCTTCCAATCGTAGGCAACGAAATCAGGACGGGAAATCCAGTCGAATACCAGCGCGCCGGCCGCGTATTCCTTGCCGAGCGCCACCGGATCGGTGGGCTTGTCCTCGCCGTACGGCCACCAAGACAGCTGGCCGCGGCACACTTCCGGACGGTTCTCCTTGTACCAGTTCACGGCGGCCGGGTTGAACGATTCGATTACGTACTTGCCGGAGTATGCCTGCAGCAACGCGTCGCCCTTCTCCATAAGCTCCACGTCGCGCGGATCCCACTTGGAGTTGTCATCGAACTTATATTCCACGATCAGCGGCACGCGGCCGGCGACCACTTTGAGCACGTCGGCGAATAGCGGCACATGCTGGTAGTAGCCTTCCGGCGCGTTGTCCGGCGTGGTGACCAGCGGCGGTTCCTCCAATGCCAACGGCAGCGGCGCGGCCTTGCATGCGCCTGGAGCGTCGGTCGGGAACAGCGGAATACGAGTCAGCTCGTCATACGTGAGATCGGCGATACGGCGCGGATCTCCGGCGACGCGCATCAGGTCGCCGTCATGCACCACCACGACCTCGCCATCGCGCGTCATCTGCAGGTCCAGTTCGATACCGTACCCGGCTTCACAGGCGGCTGCGAACGCGGCAAGCGAGTTTTCAGGGGCAATCACGCCGGGTGTATCAGGGCTGCCGTACCCGGCTTTCATGGCCATGCGGCGGGCGAGCGCCACGTATTCGCCGCTTTCGTTGGCGTATTGCGCGGTCAGGCCGGAACCGGCGTCATGCAGACCGCGGTGCGCGTACCACACGTCCGGAATGGACGGCACGTAATTACGGCGCTTGTCGGAGAAGGTACGCGGGGCAATCGCCCACACCGCGGCTCCCGCTGCCACCGCACCGCCGAGCAGCGCTTTCTTGAGAAACGACTTTGACATGGGCATCCTCCCTTGCGATTGACCCTGCTCACCGCATTTGCGCGCGCAATGAGCCACTTGTTACGAGCGTAGCCCAGTTTGCCGGTTTTCGCTCACGATTTCACCGATTATTCAGTTTCGTCGTTGCATATGGCGATTCCCACGCTCTAACGGCACCCACGTCGGCCTCGAAAGGCTTTCGCGGGACAAAATATGGAAGGGCGATTACCGAGCCGGTGGTGGAGCCTGGCAGGTGCGCCCTGTTGCTCACGACTTGCGATTTAGGCCGGTTTGGCACAGTCGTGAGCGAAAGAGGGTGCCACAAAGCATGGTAGGGGGTATAAATCGCCTGTTTTTCCGTCTTTTTTGACGCACATCCCGCCAAAGATACGCAAAATCGTAAGTCGTGAGCAAAAGGGGGTATCGCCGATCGTTCCCCTTCCGCATTTTGTTACCAGGAACGGACTTTCGCGGGACAAAATACGGAAGGGCGATTACCAAGCCGGTAAGACTGGCTAATCGCCTTTTATTAGCGGACTGAGACGGTGAGGCTATGCGGCCAATCGGCGGCGTGATGCGGGGTGCGGGCCGCTGCGTTGCGGCGTTGGCTGGAGCGTTGGCGGAGCCCGTTTCGCCGTCCTTGGTAAGCGATGGCGATTCGAAACCGCCGTTGGTCACGAGGTTGCCGCCGTCGCCGCCTTCCGCGGCAACGGACACGTCGTCCACGAGATTGCCGTATGCGAGGTTGCCGTTGAGCGTGTTGTAGACGCCAGCGCGAATACGGTGTCGTCGCCGTCCGCCGCGAATTCTCCTTCGTATTCGTTCCATCCGTTGCGCGTGTACTGGCTGAAGACGCCGCTGTCGGGGAAGGTCCAGCCGGGGCTGTCCCAACCGTTGCCGAACATCCACTCGAACATGTTGTGGAACAGGTCGGTGCCGCCACCCCATGAGAACGATGGCGGTTCGGCGCCATGCGTGTCCGCGGTGATGACCGCGAGTGTATCGAAACCGCTCTTCGAACCGGACGGACGCGCCCTGTGCTTCAGGGACCATCGGTATTTCGCGCCTTGTGTGGTGGCGAGCCGCTGGTAGATCGAATAGTTGCCGTTCGACGTGGTCGGCTTGCCGAATTGGCTGCCTTCGGCCGCGGCCACTTTCTCGCCGGTGCGCATGTGCAGGGAGTCATTGTCTCCGTTGCCGTTTTTGAAGACACTGCCGATTTCGATGTTGCCTGAAGTCGTGGTGGATTTCCAATACGGAACATCGCCGGTTTCACGGTACTGGTACACGGCCGGCTGTTCGAAACTGCCGTTCTGCAGGCTGTTTTCGGCGGAGACGGTGGCAACGTCGGAAGCGGCGGAGACCTCCGTCCCTTCGGCGGAATCCACTCCGACAAGGGGAATAAGGGGGATACCAAATCCAAGAATCAGGGCACAGGTGATCACGAGCGCGAGCACGCTTCGCTGGGATTTCCCAGCCTGCATGTCCTCTCCTCCATGGGAACCGGGTGGTGATGTCATCGTCGACATTGAGCATTATGCCACCAAAACGGTACCCCGTCAATGGGTCCATATTAGGGGGGTGAAATCATTGACAACTTGTCTGATTATTCAGCAAAAAGCCGTGTCCTATCGAATAATCCGGGAACGCAAATGCAATCGCAAACGCAGATATGAACGCAATCACCAACACGAATGCGAGCGCGCCGCAACACAAGCCACCCGCAACGCAAGACGCCCAGCTACCGCTTCTTCGAATCGCGTCCCTTGAAGTAGATGTCGAACACAATCCAGACGGACAGGATGAAGGCGATCACGTAGCCGAGGAAGCCAACGATCGGAATGCCGAAAATCACCGGTTTGATGCCCGCATAGTACACGATCGACGAGCCGATGAACAGGCCGACCACGATAAGCGCCATCGTAAGCCTGTTCACCATGTTGGCGAGCAGGTGGATCGGCTCCTGCGAGCCGACCATCTCCATGTTGACGCGCAATTGGCCGCGCGTGAGCATGCGGGACGCCACTTTCAGCTCGTTGGCGGCGGCAAGCAGACTGTGCAGCGCCTGATGGCTTTCGAGAGCCAGCGATTTCGTCTCGTCCTTGGCGAAATCCTTCTTCGACGTGCTCGACGCGATGTGGTCGGAGATGATCTGGATCATGTTCACGTCGGGAATGAATTCGTCAAGCAATCCCTCCAACGTGACCAGCGCACGGCCGACCGTGGTGACGGTGCTCGGCACTTCGATGCCGTGGCGTTGCGCCATCTGCGTCAGGGCCGTCAGCATGGCGGCGATGTCCAGTTCGGCCAGGTCCACTGTGCCGAATTCCTTGACGATCACGTCCAGATCGGCCAGCAATGCCGGATAATCCTCCGGATCGGCCTCGGCACCGGCGAAACGCAGCAGACCGTCGGCAAGCTTGGGGGAATCCTGCTCGGCCACGGCGAAGATCATGTCCTTCAGCACGGAACGGGTTTTGGCGTTGAGCCGGCCAGTCATGCCCAGGTCGAGCAGCACGATCTGCCCACCGCGCACCATGATGTTGCCGGGGTGCGGGTCCGCGTGGAAGAAGCCTTCGTCGAGTACCTGCGTGGCGTAGTTGTCCACGAGTTTGGTGCCGATTTCCTTCAGGTCGTAGCCGGCTGCAAGCAGCTCGTCCGGATGGGAGACGGAGATGCCTTCCACGTAGTCCATGACCACCACGTGTTCGGTGCATAGTTCCGGGTACGGCTTCGGGCAGTCCATGTATTTGTAGCGTTCGCAGAATCGTTTGAATTCCGCCAGATTGCGCGTTTCGATGAGGAAGTCGGTTTCCGATTCGAAGGTGTCCCACAGTTCCTCGACCACGCCGGACAGGTCCACCACCTGCGCGCTGCGCATGGTTTTGGTGGCGATTCCCGCGATGGTGCGCATGATGGACACGTCCTGCGCCATGGTTTCGCGCACGCCCGGACGTTGCACTTTGATGGCCACGTCCTCGCCGGTGAGCAGTTTCGCACGATGCACCTGCGCAAGGCTGGCCGAGCCGAGCGGGGTGGGGTCGATATGGTCGAAGATCTCGTCCACGGGCCGGCCGTATTCGTCCTCAAGCACCTGCAGCACCGTGCTGTATGGCATGGGGTCGGCGTCGGCGCGCAGTTTGGACAGTTCGTCGCAGAACGATTGCGGCAGGATTTCGGAGCGCATGGACAGGATCTGTCCGACCTTGACGAACGTGGGGCCGAGCGCTTCGAGCATGAGACGCATTTTGACGGGCGTGAGTCCGTGAACCACGTCGAATTTGTTGGCGATCTGCGCGATTTGCGCAAGACGCCGGAGTTTGCCGCGGCGGGTCAGATGGTAGCGCGCGGAGAACGTGTCTTTGCGCGCTCCGAAGATGCCGATGGTTTCGGACGATTGCGCGTTGGCACCGGCCGCTTTGCCGGTATCGTCCGTTTCGCCGGCATCGTCCGCGGATTCGTGGGCAAGCTCATCCGTCAGTCCGTTTGCTTGGGAGGCGGCGTCCGGCGAAGGGTCGGCCGTGGGGTTGATGACCGCGTTGACCCTGTCGGACAGCGTGACGGGCTCCACGCTTTCGGGGCGTGCCGCGTCCGGCTTGTCGGATGGGTGTTTCAAAGACATGTCACTGCTCGCAAACGGTTGGGAAATCGGCTGGAAAGCCCGCGATGCCAGACGAACGTTTCGCCGGCGTCGCGCGGGCATAGCAAATCGCCGTCCGGGCGCTCACATGCGCGGCAGACGGCGATACGAAAGACTGGAGCTACTCGGCCTTGTCTTCGGTTTCGGCCGGGGCTGCATCCTTGGACTCAGGGGCTTCCTTAGCCTCTTCGACCTTGTGCTTGAGTTCGGCGTTGAGGGCCTTGCCCTGCTCGACGGTCAGCTCGCCCTTCTTGACGAGGTCGTCGACGATTTCCTGGCTCTTCTCAACAGTGGTCGCCAAGGCACCGACGCCGGCGAGAAAGACCTTGCGCAGGCCGTCACCAAAATTAAAATCAGCCATGATGTCCTCCTTTAGGTGATGGTGGTACCACTCTATCGCATTTTCTTCACATCTGCGCCGAGCGAAACCGGTCAATCGCATAAAAAGTGGCGGATATCCGGCGTTCAGCGCAGGCGGTGCGATTGCCGGCGAACCGGCATGGCAGCCGTCAGCGCGGACGGGACATGGCCACGCGACGAGCACGGTCGGCGATTTCGTCGATGCGATGCAGGGCGGCCCGTTGCGCATCCGTCTGTCCGGCGGCGGCCGGATCGAACGTGCCGTAACGGCGTTCGACGGCGGTGCGGATCAGGAAATCGGCGATCGCGGAATTCTTCGGCAGCAGCGAGCCGTGCATGTACGTGCCGATCACGTTGTGGACGCGCGCGCCTTCCGTATGGTCCTCGCCGTTGTTGCCGGTGCCGTCCTGTTCGACGGTGCCGAGCGGCTGCACGCCGTCACGCAGGAACGTCTGTCCGGAATGGTTTTCGTAGCCGATGATCTTGCCGAAATCGGCGGAGGTTTCCGTAAGATTGCCGATCATGCGTGTTTCCTGGCCGACCGTGTACGCGCCGATCACGCCGATGCCGTCGAGTCGGGAGCCGTCGACCGTTTCGAAATACTCGCCGAACAGCTGGTACAGGCCGCAGATCATCAGCATCGGCACGCCGTCCGCCGCGAGCGAACGCAGCAGGTCGGCGCGTTGGAAGAAGTCGTCGATGATCTTCTTCTGGCCGGTGTCCTGGCCGCCGCCACCCAGAATCATGTCCACGTGCTCGGGCCAGTCGCAGCCCTGGTTGTAGGCGTGTACGCGCGGCTCGTAGCCGTACAGCGCGAGCCGGCGCTGGATGGCGAGCACGTTGCCGGAATCGCCGTAGATGTTCATATCCTTCGGATACAGCGACACGATGTCGATGACCTGGCTCATATCGTCTCCTCGTCTTCCTTCCGCTGTTTTGCTTTGCGATTGCGCGGTTTCGTTTCGCGCGGCGCTCACTTGCCCACGCCGGCGTCGGCCACGTCGGCGATTTTGGCGAGCGCGGCACGCGTTTTCAGCATGGCCGTGTACGTGCAGTAGATGTGTTTGGGGGTGCCAGAATTCGCGTTCACGAAGTCCACGACCGATTCCTCCAGGTCGGTGCTGACCGATTCGACCGGCACCTGATCGTATTCGAGGCGCAGGGCCATGTCCCACGCGCGTACGCCGGACACGGCTTTGACGCCGGTGCCGCGCAGCGAGGTGAAGTCCACGTCCCACAGCCAGCTCATGTCGCGGCCGTCGGCGTATTCGTCGTTGATGCAGATCATGGTGTCGCAGCCTTCGGGCTTGAACGAGGCCAGCGACAGGCGGAAGCCCATGGGGTTTTTGACGAGCAGCAGTTCCACGGGGGTGCCGTTCACGGTGATGACCTCGCCTCGGCCGAATGCCGGTGTGACCTCGCCGGCGGTGTCGATCATGGCCTGCGTGGTGGCGTGCGCGAAGGCGATCATACGGGGTGAGACGCCTGCCGCGCGCAGAATCTCGTCCGCAGCGGCCTGGTCGATGGCGTCATGCGAGCCGTTGCCGTCCGTTTCGGTACCGGTATCGGCACCGTCCGCGTCGACACTGTCGGCGAGCGCGTCTTCGAACGGCAGGAACATCGCCTGCGCGTCCGCTGCGACGGCGCGCACCACGGCGAGCGCGGCGGCCGCGTTGTACAGGTTGTATACGCCTTCCAGTTTCACGGCCGTCTCATACGTTTCGCCGTCGATCGCGAAGGTGGCGCGGTGGTCGCCCACGGCGCGCAACGTCACGTCGGCGGGCAGCGCGTCGGGACCGTCCTGCGGTTGCGATGTGGCCGGCGCGGCAGCCGCAACGGCATCGGCAGTATCGCCGGCATTGCCCGAATCGCCAATATTTCCGCCATGTTCCGCACTGTCGTGCGCTTCCGCGTCAACAGTGGTGCTCATGTCGTCATCCGACGGGAAGAAGCCGCGCAACGATTCGTCAAGGCCGAAGTAGCGTACTTCCACGCCGTCTTCCGTATGCGCCACGTCAGCAAGACGGGCGATGCGCGGGTCCTCACGGTTGAGCACGACGGTACCGGTGGTGGCTTCCGCAGCTTTGGACAGCAGTCGCGCGGTGTTGTCGATCTCGCCGAAACGGTCAAGCTGGTCGCGCATCACGTTGAGCAGCAGGCAGTAGTCGGGCGGCACCTGCTTGACGAAATGCACGGCGTACGCCTCGTCGAGTTCCAGCACCGCGATGTCGGCGTCGAGTTTGCCGGAAAGCGAGACTTCCGCAAGCAGCGACGAAACCACGCCACGGGTGAAGTTCGAGCCGGTCGGGTTGGTGAACACCTTCAATCCGAGCGATTGCAGCATGCTGGCCACCATGCGTGTGGTGGTGGTTTTGCCGTTCGTGCCGGAGACGAGCACCACGCCGAGCGGCAGTTGCGCCAATGTGCGCGACAGGAATTGCGGGTCGATGCGTTCCACGATTTTGCCGGGGAACGCGCTGCCACCGCCGTGCGCCAAACGGGAGGCCGCGCGCACGGCCTTGCCGATCAACGGGGTCGCGAAGGAATTCCAAGCCATATCACACCGCCTCCTGCTGGGACTGGTAATCCTGGGGCATGTCCTTGAACTTCGAATACGCGCCAAGGAACGCAAGATTGAACGTGTCGGTCGGACCATTGCGATGCTTCGCCATGATGATGTCGGCCTCGCCCGGGCGGTCCTCCTTGTCGTAGGCGTCCGGACGGTGCACGAGGAACACCACGTCGGCGTCCTGTTCGATAGAGCCGGATTCACGCAGGTCGGACAGCTGCGGCTTCTTGTCCTGACGCATTTCGGGGCCACGGTTCAGCTGGCTCAGTGCCACCACCGGCACTTCCAGCTCCTTGGCGAGCAGCTTCAGCGCACGGGAGAAGTCGGACACTTCCTGCTGGCGGCTTTCCACGGCCTTGCCGGAGGTCATGAGCTGCAGGTAGTCGATGACGACGAGTTTCAAATCGTTCGTCTGCTTCAGTCGGCGGCATTTCGCGCGGATTTCCATCAGGCTCATGTTCGGGCTGTCGTCGATGAACAGGGGCGCGTTCTGCAGCTTGCCTTGCAACTCGTTCAGGATGGCCCAACGTTCCGGCGTGATGTCGTCCGCGCGGCGCATGGCGGCGAGCGGAATGTTGGATTCAGCGGAGATGATACGTTGCGCCAACTCGTTTTTGCTCATTTCCAAGCTGAAGATGATGGTCGTCAATCCGTGATGCAGTGCCGCGGAACGGGCGAAATCCACACCGAGTGTGGACTTGCCCATGGCCGGTCGGCCTGCCACGACGATCATCTGGCCGGGCTGCAGGCCCTGCGTCACGTCGTCGATGTCGCGGAAGCCCGTCGGCACGCCTCGGGACACTTCGCCGCTTTGCAGACGGTCGAGCTGGTCAAGCGTATCGGCGATGACGGTGCCGATCGGCGCGTAGTCCTGCCGCACTTTGCCGGTGGACATCTCATATACTTCGGCCTGCGCCAGGTTGACGACGTCTTCGGCCTGCGAGCCTTCTGCGGTGTAGCCGAGCTGTGCGATTTTGGTGCCGGCCGCGATCACATTACGCAGGATGGCGCGCTGATGCACGATGTCGGCGTAATACGTGGCGTTTGCGGCGGTCGGAACCGATGCGACCAGGCTGTGCAGATAGTCGGAGCCACCCACTTTTTCCAGATTGCCTTCGGCGAGCAGCTCGTTGGCCACCAGCACGGCGTCGACCGGCTGGGAGGCCGAGAACAGTTTGATGACCGCTTCGTACACGGTTTGGTTGCGTGGCTGGTAGAAGTCGGACACGTCGATCATCTGCGATACTTCGCCGATGGCGTCCTTGCTCATCAGCATGCCGCCCAACACCGCCATTTCGGCGGCGTCGTCATGCGGCGGCACGCGGTCGAACAGGGCGTCGCGCACGGCTTGGCCGGATCGGCCGTTCATGCCGTTCGCACCGTTTCCAGCGTTCGAAAATCCGCGGTTCTGCGCCGAACCGTTGTTCCAAGAGTCGTTCTCCGCCATGTCCCTCCAACCGCAGCAGTCAATCGAATGTGTTCAATACCGAGGAAAACCATAATACGTGCGTGCCGTCACGACCGGTGTTGCATTGAGATTATGGATGAATCTCCGCATCCACCGAACGACACGCGCGAATGGCTTTGGTGTGGATAAGAAAGTCGAAAAAAGCCGAGTTATCCACATATTGGGGATAACCATGTGGAAAACGTTTCGACTTATCCACAGAGTGGGGATAACTGAGTGGACAACTTGGGGACATCCTAAAGCATGCACCCCGATTCCCTTATTTCGATTTGCCGAAGTGAACGGAAGGTGATATGCACCCCGCTTTTCCGTAAACGACGAGAAATACGGGGGCATATCGGCTTGGCGCATGCGAGAAACCGGCGCTCACATGTGGTATCGGGTGGCGTTGTACATGGTGCGCACCAACGTTTCACGCCATTTGCTCCACCCGTACTGTTTGGAGATGGTCTCGCCGGACGTGGCCCCCAACGAGGAGTCGTCGGCGCGGGTCAGGTCGAACAGCATGTCGAGCAGCACGGGATTATGGTCGAGCCGGCCGGCCAGATCATCGCCGACGTTGGGATCATTGGGATTGCGGCCTGTGGCGAACTCCGACAATGTCAGATGCTCGCGTACCAGCAGCGTGACCCAGCGGACGATGTCGCGGTCGAATCCCATGCGTTCCACGACCACGGTCGCATGCCGAGCGCCTTCCGCCGCATGGTTGGCCACCCCCGGTCGTTTGCCGATGTCATGCAGGATGCCGGCGAGCAGCAGCGCCTCGTAATGCCGGTCGTCGTACCGCCCACCGCTGGGTGTTTCACGGCCGAGCCGCGTGACGACCTCCACCATGTGCCGGTCGATCGTATAGCGGTGCGCGGCGGACGCGCTTGGCCGGTTGCGCACGCCCAACCATTCGGGGATGAGCTTGCCGGGCACGTCGATGAAATCGATGTCTTCCCACACGTTGAGCAGCGCGGGGCCGGAAGCCAGCAGTCGTATGAACAGTTCACGCGATTCGTCCGTCCAGTTGCGGTCGCCGATAGGGCATTTTTTGAGATTCCGCAACGTTCCCGGGGCGATCGGCAGGCCGAATTCCGCGGCCGCGACGGCCACGCGCAGCACGAGGTTCGGGTCGGCGGCCGGTTCCGCGCCCGGAGCGAGCACGATTTCCTCTTCATGCTTGGCCACGCCGGGGGCGATCACATCGAAGGTCGGTGCCTGACGTTTGCCGCCGCCGCGCGGCTGGAACACTTGGAAGAAGGCGAATCGCGGCTTGTCGTGCGTCAGCGAATGCTCGGCGCGCGACGCGGTGGAATCAAGGGAGAACGCGATCTGACGGCCGACGCGTGCCAGCAACGTTTGCAGATCGTCGATCGACTTCGCCTCACGTTCGCCATCGGGCAGCGTCGGATCGGCCAGACCGAGCATCGCCGCGACTTTGGCTTGGTAGGGCGATAGCAGCATGTTCGTATCTTTGCCGGCGACCAGATGGATGCAGTCGCGCACGTCCAGCAACCGTTCGACGGCGTCGTCATACGTGCCGTGCGGACGGTCGGCAAGCCAGGATGCGGCGAGCGCGGACACCAATACGGAGTCGCGCAGGCCACCACGTGCCTCCTTGATGTCCGGCTGGTTGATGTAGGCCATGCGGCCGAATTCGTCGAGGCGCGATTTGGCGGAGCCGAGCAGTTCCGGCAGACGTTTGCGCGCGGCCTTGCGCCATCGTTCCAATATGGATACGGCTGTGCTTTCGATAAGTCCAGTGTCCCCCGCGATCGGCACCACGTCCAACCATCCCATAGCCGCGGGCAGATCGCGGTCGGTGACGGCCTCGCATTGCGCGACGGTACGTACCGACTGGTCGAGGTCGAGGCCGGAATCCCAAATCGGATACCACAGTTTGTTGGCGAGCTCGTTGAGCTGCTGGTCGGTCAGCGCGTGCGGCTCGTAGATGACCGCCAGATCAAGGTCGGAGCTGGGGCCCACCTGTCCACGTGCCAGCGAACCGACCGCGCCGAGACCGATGCCGGTTGCCGGCACGTCAAAGGAAACCGCTTCGCAGGCTTCGTTCCACAACTGTGTGAGATTACCCATGGCCAATTCCGTGCGGGCTTTGCGTTTCGCCGCGCCATTGCGGTAGACGCCGTCGGCGTCGGGCTGGCTCATGGCCATGAACCGTTGTTTGAGACCATCGACTGCTGAAGTCATAACGCACGTTCCTTATGAAACCTATGACGACTTATGACAATCCCCGCACGGCGCGAGGCACGTACGGGGATGTGTCGTAATTGATAACCCGAACTTCAAGCCCGGGGGTCTTTATTTCATCTTGTCCGAATCGGCCCGATCACAAGGCCGGACGGATCAGATGGCGGCGGAACCGGTTTCGCCGGTGCGCACGCGGGTCACCGAGTCAAGCGGAGCCACCCAGACCTTACCGTCGCCGATGGTGCCGGAGCCGGCGGACTTGACGATCACGCCAACCAGGGTTTCGGCATCGGCGTCGTCGGACAGCACCTCGATGCGGATCTTCGGAATGAGATCCACGGTGTATTCGGCGCCACGGTAGACCTCGGTGTGGCCGCGCTGACGGCCATAACCGTTTGCCTCGGACACGGTCAGGCCGTGCACGCCCGCGGCTGCGAGGGCTTCCTTGACATCGTCGAGTTTATGGGGCTGGATGATAGCGGTAATGAGCTTCATCTCACTTCACCTCCTTGAGGACGGAGCTGGCGGTACCAGCAAAATCGTAAGCACGTTCGCCCTGGTCGGCAAGATCGATGCCGCCGACTTCCTGGGCTTCGGTGACGCGCCAGCCGATCGTCTTCTCCAGAGCGAAGGCGATGATGCCGGTGATGACGGCGGACCAGACGATGGCCACGAGAGCGACGATGAGCTGGACGACCAGCTGCCTCCAGTCGCCGCCTGCGAACAGGCCGGTGCCTTCGCCGAAGAAGCCGATGAGCACGGTGCCGGTGAAGCCGCCAACGCCGTGGACGCCGACGACGTCGAGGGAATCGTCATAGCCGAGCTTGAACTTCAGACCGCAGGCCAGGCAGGTGAGCACACCGGCGATGGCGCCGAGGACGATGGCCCACAGCGGGGAGACCACATCGGCGGCCGGGGTGATGGCGACGAGGCCCGCGACGATACCGGAAGCGGCACCCATTGCGGTGTAGTGGCCGGTGCGGATCTTCTCGGTGAAGCCCCAGGAGAGCATTGCCGCAGCGGTTGCAGCGGACGTGGAAACCCACGCGTAGCCGGCGGTGCCGTTGGCTGCGAAGGCGGAACCGGCATTGAAGCCGAACCAGCCGAACCACAGCAGGAAGGCGCCGAGCATGACGAACGGAACATTGTGCGGGCGGAACGGCTGCGTGCCGAAGCCCTTACGCTTGCCGATGATCAGCACGATGACCAGAGCGGCGACTGCGGCGTTGATGTGGACGACCGTACCACCTGCGAAATCGTGGGCGGCTGCGCCGATCGCCTGGGAAATGGCGCCGTCAGCGGACAGCAGACCACCGTTCCACACCATGTGAGCGAGCGGAGCGTAATCGAACGTGATCCACAGCGCCACGAAAATCATCCACGTGGAGTACTTCACACGTTCGGCGATGGCGCCGCAGATCAACGCGACGGTGATCATGGCGAACGCGGACTGGAAGGCCACGTCGACGCTGACCGGGTAGTTGTTGCCGTTCAGTGCGGCCGATGTGAAGACGCCCTTATCGGAAACCATGGTGTCCTTCAGCAGGAAGCCGGTTGCCGGGTCGCCGAAGATGCCGCCGACCGAGGTGCCGGCGTAGGCGATCGACCAACCCCACAGCACCCACATGATCATCGTGACGGACAGTGCGGCCGCCTCCATGATCATCATATTCAGCACGGCCTTGGCGCGGACCATGCCACCATAGAAGAACGCCACACCAGGCGTCATGAGGAACACAAGGGACGCGGAAGTCAATATCCACGCGGCATTTCCAGAATCAAGCTGGCCCATGTCACCCTCCTCTTTCTTTCTCTATATTTGGTTCAACATTTCCGTCCCCATCGTGTGGGGCTGACAGAACGATATGGAACGCCGGCCGCGTTTTGAAAACGTTACGACGTGTTACGCCAACGTAACGCCATCCGCGCGGAACGTCAACCTACGCCGAAAAATGGCGGAATTCCAACGAAACTGGCGGTACGGAAATATGGAAGGCATAATCGCCCGGCAATCGCAATATGAAATTGCGACGGTGGACGGAAGCGGCGGGCAACGCTGCGGACGGAGTAAGTTGGGTAGCTGAAACTTACGGAACACGCGTGGCACGCGACGGGAGAACGCCGCGTACGGCGAGCGCGTGGCATGTACACCGAACGCGCGGTGCGGCGAACGTATGACGCGCGTAACGAGAGAGCGGCGAGGACCATGGCAACGTTCATCATTTCACTGTGCGCCATTTTGATGCTGACCACGGTTTCCGGGCTGATCTGCCGCAAAGCGCAGCTGCCGGAAGTGATCGGGCAGATCCTCGTCGGCATTCTCGTGGGCCCTTCGCTGCTGGGCGTGATGCACATGAGCGATTCGCTGTCATTGTTCAGCGACCTCGGCATCATCATCCTCATGTTTTTGGGCGGTGTCGGCTGCGACCTGCAGTTGCTGAAGAAATATTCGAAGGCGGCGGTCATCATCGCGTGCATGGGCGTGGTGTTCCCCGTGGCGGTGATGGGTGGAGTGAGCCTGCTGTTTGGCTTCAAGCCGATTCCGGCTGCGTTCATCGGCGTGGTGTTCTCCGCCACGTCCGTGTCGATTTCCGTGGCGGTGCTGAAGGAAGCCGGACTGCTTGATTCGAAGGAAGGCGTGTCGATTCTCGGCGCGGCCGTGGCTGACGATGTGATCGGCGTGATCCTGCTGTCCGTGATGTGCACGCTCGTCAACACCGGCAGCGTGGACGTGGCAGGGCTGGGTTTGATTCTGCTCAAGCAGGTGCTGTTCTTTGTGGCGGCCGCCGTGGTGGTGGTTTGGGTGGCGCCGGCGCTGATGACGCTGGCTGGCGTGCTGAAGGCGCCGTCCGGCATCGCGGTGATGGCCGTGATCATCTGCCTGGCGATGGCGTGGGCGTCGAATCTGGCCGGGTTGAGCTACGCGGTGGGCGCGTTTTTCGCCGGCATCGCGGTAAGCAACAGCGATTACGCGGAGGACGCGGACCGGTATATCGAGCCGGTTGGAGACACGTTGTTCGTGCCGGTGTTCTTCGTGGGCATCGGCCTGCAGACCACAGGCGTGGATGATACGAAGATGATTGTGTTCATTGCGATCATGACGGTTCTCGGCGTGATCACGAAGGTCGTCGGCTGCGGTTTGGGTGGCCGCATGGCCGGTTTTGGCGGCGCTTCGGCGCTGATGATCGGCGCGGGCATGGTACCGCGTGGCGAGATGGCGTTGATTACCGCGCAAATCGGCTTCAACGAGCATGTGCTCGGCAGCGAATACTATTCGACGATCATCTTCATCATTTCGCTGGTGACGCTGGTCGCGCCGCTGCTGCTGAAGCTGACGATCCGGAAGGTGCCGGGAGTGGGGGCTGCGGCTGCCGGTACGGCTGGCGCTGAGCAGTAATCGCAACACGAAAACCTCCCGCCACGTACGGAACGTGATGGGAGGTTTTCGCTACGGAAATCGCAAATCCGGAAAATATGGGAACGTCAGGCGAGGATGCCGTCGACGAAGCCTTCCGGATCGAACGGGGCGAGGTCGTCCGGGCCTTCGCCCAGGCCGACGAGTTTGACGGGCACGCCGAGCTCCTTCTGCACGGAGATGACGATGCCGCCCTTGGCGGAGCCGTCGAGCTTGGACAGGACCACGCCGGTGATGCCGATCGCTTCGGCGAACACCTTGGCCTGCGTCATGCCGTTCTGGCCGGTGGTGGCGTCGAGCACGAGCAGCACTTCGTCCACAGGCAGGTTCTTTTCGGTGACGCGGCGGATCTTGCCGAGCTCGTCCATGAGGTTGGACTTGTTCTGCAGACGGCCGGCGGTGTCGATGATGAGCACGTCGGCGTTCGCCTCCTTGGCCTTGGCACTCGCTTCGAACGCGACGGACGCCGGGTCGGCGCCGTCCTTGTCGGAACGCACGACCGGCACGCCCACCTTGGCGCCCCAGGTCTCCAGCTGGTCGGCCGCGGCGGCGCGGAACGTATCGGCGGCGCCCAGCATGACCTGCTTGCCTTCGGAGACGAGCAGACGGGAGAGTTTGCCCGCGGTGGTGGTTTTGCCGGTGCCGTTCACGCCGACCATGATGATGACGCTCGGCTTGTTCGCGCCCTCCTTGTCGGCGTTGAGACGGCGGTCGACGTCGGTGCCGACGAGCTTCAGCAGCTTGTCCTTCAGCGCCGCACGCACTTCGGCAGGGTCGGACTGGCCGGCGATGCGGGCGTCGTTGCGCAGTTCCTCAACGAGCTGTTCGCTGGCTTCCGCGCCCACGTCGGCGAGCAGGAGGGTGTCTTCGACGTCCTCCCAGTCGGCTTCGGAGAGCTGGTCCTTGGCGAGGATGTTGAACAGGGCCTTGCCGAACGGATTGCCGGACTTGGACAGGCGCGCCTTGAGCCGCTGCATGCGGGTGCCGACGGCTTCGGGGGTTTCGTGGGACGGCTCCGGCTTGGCCACGCCGGAAATGGCTGGCTCAGGAATAGACGCTTGCGTCGGAGACTTCTGCTGGGTCTCCGCAGTCGTTTTCGCTGCCGTTTCAGCATCAGAACCAGTAGACGGCTTCACCATAGAAGAATCAAATGCGGCCGACTCCGCTTCCGCAGCAAGACGGGCGTCAGCCTTGGCTTTCGCATCCTCCGTGGACTTCGCCACGGCGTTCTTGCGCGTCTTACCGAGCCACCAACCGCCAATCACCAGAATTGCCGCAATAACGGCAACAGCGACAATCGCAATAATCACATTCGTATCCATGGCTCCAGCCTAAAAAGCGCAACGGACACTCCGGCTCCGCCCCGCGGACGCACCACGGATGTCTGATCCGCCAGGGGAATAAGATGCTCTGCCATGCAAGGCATCGATAATGCGATTTTGACTTCGATATATCTGGTAACGTTTTTATAAATCATGAAGAGTGATTTTTTTGTCTTCTGCTGCCTGCTTTGAAGAACCGTCTCCTTTCTTTAGGGAATTTGCGTAGCGAATCAGGCTCCTCGCGATGAGGAAGACCAGAACGAATACGGCGATTATGCCTAGGATCTCGATTAATAATGCGATCCATGTCCAGCTCATGATTCATCCCTTCTCTTTCTGTACTCGTCTATGAGTATTCGAGCCGTGTCGACGTCGTATCTATCGTCGATGGCGAGACTCTTCACCAAGAGGATGAATGGATCCTCCGTCTCGTTGTCGTTCAACCGTATTTTTCCGATAAGCCTGTCAAGCCGGAGCCTCATGGTCGGGTAGGAGACTTGATACAGCTGGGACATTTGCTTCAGAGATCCTGACGATAGCACGAAGTTCTTGATGAAGGCCAAATCCTCCTCCGCAAGGTTGGCCAACCATTCTGGTAGATGGTCCACATCACCCCTTTTAATAAAATTTATTATTTATTAAATATATTAAAGCCATAATGGAGCATTGTCAATATGACACACGTGTTCGATTCCGCAGAAACTGACGATACGTGAGGATCGGACGACCAAGGGGCTATCCACGGGACGTGAAAAACTGGGCAATATGGCCAATACATCCAGAATGACGTCGTACCAGCGGCGCGAACAGCTTATCGAAATCGGTCGGTCGCTGTTCGCGGCCAAGGGATTCGAAGCAGTGAGCGTGGAAGAGATCGCCTCGACCGCAAAAGTGTCGAAACCCATCGTCTACGAACATTTCGGAGGAAAGGAAGGCCTGTACGCCGTGGTGGTGGACCGCGAAATGCGCGCGCTCACCGACGTTCTCATCAACGCACTGTCCGACCCGCAGGCGCATCCGCGCCAAATCGTGGAACGCACCGCGCTTGCGCTGCTCACCTACGTGGAGGAGAACGCCGAAGGCTTCCGCGTGCTCACGCGCGATTCGCCGAAAACCGACCCGTCCAACTCGTTCAATTCGCTGCTTGGAGACATTGCCGTACGCGTTGAGGACATTCTCACCGACGCGTTCAAACGCCAGCATCTGCCGGCCAAAAGCGTGCCGTATTACGCGCAGATGCTCATCGGCATGACCGTGTACACCTGCCAATATTGGGCCGACCAGCGCAAGCTCAGCAAGGAGCAGCTCGCCGCGCACATCGTGAACCTGGCATGGTATGGGCTGAGCCGCATGGAAGCCAAGCCGGAACTGCGCTACGAAAGCGAAAAGGCCGCCCGCGAGGCGGAAAAGCAGGCCGCGCGGGAAGCGAAGGCGATCGCCAAGCAGGAGAAGCAGGGCAAGAAGGCCGCGAAATCGCAGGAGAAGGCGGTTGCTGCGGGAGATGACGCGACGGACGGGACGACCGTGACGGACGGATCGCAAGCAGTAGGCGAATCGCAAGCGGCAGACGAATCAAACGAATCAGACGAGACGAACGAATCGCAAAAACCGCAAAGCCCGCACGAATCGCAAAAACAATCAACAATTGACGAAAACTGACATACCGTCACCCGAAATGACCCTAGGGGAAATTTCAGGTGCAGATTGCGTATTTCAGGGTGCCGTTTGTGCGCAAAACCGCGCCCCGGAACCGCACATGGTGCTACGTTAGTTTCGTTATGCTTTTGGCCGGAGCGGTCGGCCAGCCGCACGGCCCGACACGAGCCCGATCCGAGGAAGAATATGCAGGAGAAGAAGACGCTCACCTTCGTGGTGCCCGCGTACAACATGACGGAATACCTGGAACGGTGCGTCGAATCGTTGATCGCGTCGAAGCGCAACGACGACATCGAAGTGCTGATCGTGGATGACGGCTCGTCCGACGGCACGCTGGAGATGGCGAAGACGTTCGAGGCGCGCAATCCGGGAATCGTGCGCGCGATCCATCAGGAGAACAAGGGCCACGGCGGCGCGGTCAACACCGGCATCGCGGCGGCGAGCGGCATGTACGTGAAGGTCGTGGACGCGGACGATTGGGTCGGCCCGGAATCGCTCGAACAGGTCATGGCCGTGCTGCGCGGCGAGGTCGATAAGGACGAGCCGCTCGACATGCTCGTCACCAACTACGTGTACGACAAGGTTGGCAAACGCAACAAGCACGTCGTAAACTTCCGTCACGCCATGGAGCCCGGCAGGCGCCTCACGTGGGACGATCTGGGGCATTTCGGCCTGACCGAATACATTCTCATGCACGCGCTGATCTACCGTACCGCCGTGGTGCGCGAATCGAAGATGCAGCTGCCGGAACACACGTTCTACGTGGACTTCATCTACGCCTACCAGCCGTTCCCGTGGGTCAAGTCGCTGCAATACGTGGATACGCCGTTCTACCACTATTTCATCGGCCGCGACGGGCAGAGCGTGCAGACGGACGTGATGATCCGACGCGTGGACCAGCTGCGGCTCGTCAACCAGTGCATGGTGCGCGCCACCCCCGAACGAGGTACGGTGCCAGACGGCCTGTATCGCTATATGATTCATTTTCTTGCGATTGAAAGCTCCGTGGCGAGCGTATTCATGATCCTCTCGCGCGACCCGGCGAATTACGAGAAAAAGAAGGCCCTGTGGGCGGATATCAAGGCATATTCGCCGACAATCTACAAGGACGTGCGCAAGAAGGCGATGTCACGTGCGCTGAACCTGCACGGTTCGCTCGGCCGGTTCGTGATCCGCAAAGGTTATTTTGTGGCGGAGCACGTGGTCGGATTCAACTGATTTCGCGCGAGTTTCGCGGTATAGCGGTATGGAAGGCACGCGATTACTGCGATTGGCCAGGCGCTCCTGTGTCCGATTCTGGTGATTCGGACACAGGAACGCTTTATTTTGATGCCTACGTGTCCGATTCGGGAGAAACGGACAGTTAGATAGGTGAAATTGGCCCCTGATTGTCCGATTCGCCAGAATCGGACAATCAGGGGCCAGAATCGGACACGTGAAGCGTCAGCGGGCTTAGTTCCAGCGATCCGACATGGCGAAACTGTTGTGCATGAGGTTGCTGGACGTATACAGCACGTCGCCGAGCAGCTTCGTATTGCGCGATCGCAAATATTCCGCCATTTCGTCGTTGGCCGCCGCGAGACGGACCGAAACGGACACAGAACCAGCACTGGCGTCCGCCTCCGCACCACCAATCGCAAGCTCGCCATCCGTACGTTCCACCAAACGGTGGCCGAAGGAGCGGACGTCTTCCGAGAATCCTTCAATCGCATTGCTCGTCTCGTAGAAGTGCGCGTCAGCGATCGCAGCAATCAGACGATTCGTCCAATACAGGCAGTCCGTGGAGACTTCCGGCGTGGTGTCGCGCAGATATGCGGGGGTGTCGTCGACGTTCGCGTAGAACGGCGCGGACGTGGTGAACGCGCCGGAACCGTACGAAATCCACATGATCGAACGGCTTTCGGCTGGCGCATACGGGCGAATCTGCATGGCCACCATGTGTCCGGTGCGGTTGATGCCGATCGGACGGTAGCGATGGCGGCTTTCCTCCGTTCCCTGCGTGCCGTACGGGTCGTACGGGGTGCCTTCGAAGTGCGAACCGAGCAGGAAGTCGACGTCCTCGACGGTCACGGCGTTCTCCGGCTCAAGACACCACGGAATGTTATCCGATTCGGGCGTGCTGCCTGCCGCTTCGACGGGGTTAAGCTGGCGGTACATGTACCAGGCGCGAGGCGTGTTGTAGATATGGTCCTTCGCGGTGGCGGTGCCGAACACGACGCGCGGGTTGCAGTGGCCGTTGTTCATGCCGCCCTGCGTGCCGGCCGCGCGGCCGAGATGGTGGCGTTCGATGAATTCCTGCAGGTCGTCGCTGCACATGAATTCGCGCGCGTCGCTGAAGGCGTCGTCGAAATCGAAATAGTCGATGCCAAGCTGGTTGGGGATGATCGCGCATTTGTCGTCCGGCACGCGGCGGGCGATCCAATGGTGGCCGCCGATGGTTTCGACGTACCAGATTTCGTCCACGTCGGAAATGATGATGCCGTTCGATTCGTACGTTCCGTACGTTTCGAGCAGTTCGGCCAGACGTTTCACGCCTTCGCGCGCAGTGCTGACATACGGCAATATGAGGGTGATGATGTCTTCTTCGCCGATGCCGCCTGGGGTTTCCGGCTTACCATTGGCTTCGTCGGCTGGCTGCAATACGACCAGCGGGTCGGCGCCGAGCACGCGTTCGTTGACGGCGATGGTTTCGGTGGCGCTCATGGCCACGTTGCGTTCGTTGACGCCAGCTTCCGCAAGGATTCCACGATTTGGAAGCACGTTCGGTACGATGCTGTACCGGCATGGATTGTCGGGAAGGTCGATTTCAACGTGGCTCAGCACACTGCGGTAGTGCCGCGGCTGCTCCTGCGGTGCGACGACTACGAATTTCTTGGGATCGTAACGTCCCGAACCAGAGTCGTCATCTCGGGCGATGATGGTCGAACCGTCGTAACTTGCTTTTTTGCCTACAAGAATTGTGGTACATGACATGGTTTCGATTGTAGGCACACCAACACTCCGAAGGCCATTTCGACGCCCGTCCGACGCCCGTGGTGGCGATTGGTCCGAATATGCTGTATACTGTGTTGCTGTTGCCCCTCTAGCTCAACGGTTAGAGCAGCGTCCTTTTAAGTCGTGGGTTGTGGGTTCGAATCCCACGGGGGGCACAGGTTCGAAGTCCTGGAAGCCGATGGTTCTCAGGACTTTTTCATTTGTTTCGGGATGAGGTCTCAGCACTTCAATACGGAACGCACCATATCGCGCACCCCCTTTCGCTCACGAATCGCAATTTCGGTTGATTATTTCGCGACGTGCGCCGAAAAGTATGGAAGATAAGGCGATTTATACCCCCTACCGCACTATGCGGCACCACCTTTCGCTCACAATCGTAAGGAAACGAGCAAAATCGCAATATGTGTTCCGAAATGAACAGCGAACAGCCCGCGGACGATTCGCGGACGGACCATACGCATGCAACCGGCGTGGCGCAATCGAGGATAATGATAGACTCGAATATATCGAACATTTGTTCGTATAGATTCGGTATTACGGGAAATTCCCCACTATATACAGTGGGCAAACGTACGAAACGCCACTACGGGTAGTGTATACTGATGAACGGCCCGAGCAGCCGGGCAAAATCGAAAAACGTGGCCGACAAGATCTTCCGCACCAAAGGAAGCCGATTGCATAGGGAGGAAAAGTAATGACCGTGACCGTCTTCACCAATCCGAACAATCCTCAATGCGAGGCCACCGAACAAGAGCTTTCCAAACTGGGAGTGCGGTACGTGGCGGTCGATTTGACGCAGAATCCGTCCACATTCGAACAGATCAAGGACGCCGGCTTCAAGCAAATTCCGGTCGTCATCTCACCGAATTCCTCATGGAGTGGACATCGCCCCGACCTCATCCGCCAGCTGGCGCAAAGCATCGCGGCGTAGGCGCGGCAACAGCAGTCAAGCATCCAGACAGCCGGAAGGTACGAATCCCAAACGGCAATAATCCGGAAGAATCAAATCCCCCGCGGCAAAACCCGCAACAAAACCCCACTGCAATCGTCCGAAATCGTTCAAAATCAGCCACCCAAAGCAAAGCGGCCAGCCGGAACATCGCCCGACCAGCCGCTTAGCAAAACCCGCAAAACGCAAAAACCAGCCTACATACGACCGGCAGTGGACGGGTCGATCTTCATGGTCTGGAATCGGTGGGACATGAAATCGTCGTTGAAATACGTGGCGAAGAACTGCGAAACGGGCGAATTCTGCGCAACCCCAGCCATGCGGGAATACCAAGCGTCAAGCGCCATCAGCGTCATCACGCCATCGACGAAAATGAGTATGAAACAGACCAGCGTCAACGAATAGCGAATCTTCCACGGAATACGCTGGATCAATCGCAACAATCGCGGCAGAATCAACTTGACCCAAACCAAGCCGAGGACGCCCCAGAAGAACATGTATTTGCCGGATGTACGCCCGTCAATCGAAAGCCATTGCCCCGTGTAATCCCATGCGCGAATACCGAACGCGGCCTGCATGAACCAGCTGGTGAAATATTCGAACGCGCCACCGATCACCGCGCTTGAGCAGAAAATCAGCAACCAATTCGACTGCCACAAATGGTTGAGCAACACGGTGACGATCACCACGCCGAAACCATAGATGGGCGAGAACGGCCCCCATAGGAAGCCCGCACGGTCCTGGTATTCGCCAAACAGGATGAAATGGTAGATGGTTTCGATCACCAAACCGAACACACAACCAATGGTGAACAGCCAGAACAGATTGAAGAAATCCAGCGAAATATAGCCCCTGCCAGTCAAATCACGGCCGGCCATTCCTCGGGAAGCCGCACTTTCGTACGCGCTACGGGCATCCATACGTCGAAGCGCGAACTGCAGACGACGCTCCTCACGCAGCGACGGATCGGCAGTGACATGCAGGGCTATGAGCACGACAAGCTGGATAGCCGGGCCGATCAAATTCACACCAAGTCCCTGCAATGCCAGCGACAGCAAGCCTTCGGCAAGGGTGAGCGGAATCATCAGATACGTCCATTGCGCGATATGCCGACGCTTGTTCATAATGAGCATCACGCCGAACACCGCCAGACACGCGGTGGCGACCAGCAGCACGGCCGCGTGAACCACCGACAGAATCGCGGTGAGGCTGAGCGCATCGAACGCCACTTTGCCGGAAAACACCGCGCGAATCGAGTACAGGCACGCCAACACAATGAACGGCAGCGTCACCACGCCTTCAATAAGCATGACGATGCCGTAAATGCGAACGATTAACGGCAGACGACGGTCAGCGGGATTGCCGACTTCGCCAGTGCCCTGCTTTCCGCCTTCTTCGATAGCCGCGATTTCGGTTTCGGCGGCAATCGCCTTGATTTCTCCATCCGTCTTGCCCGCGGCGGAATCCTCGGATCGTGATTCAGATTGTGCGGTTTCGCTCATATGCCGCTCCTTCCTTCAGCCCACGCTACCAAACGTAGGCAATATCCGCCGCAAGAAAAGCGGTTCAGGTGCGATTATTGGCGGACGCGAGCAAAAGAGGGGGACGTCAGCTGGCTGCAATCGCCATTCGCACACCACCTTTCGCTCACGTCCGCAAGAAATGGCGATGTATAGCGCATCGTGAGCGAATGGGGGTATAAATACGGACGGAAAATAGCGATTTATTACCACCTTTCGCTCACGGACATACAGAAATGGCGATTTGTCACGGACGTGAGCGGAAGGGGCTACGTCAGCCGGCGATGGTTTTGCCGAGGCTTTGCCGCAGTACTCGACCCGATTTCCGTCATCCATGAAACGCGATGGCGATTGTCCCGGAGCGCGTTATACGATACGTACCGCGTAGCGCTACGAAATACGTATCGCTATGAGAGGAATGATTCACCAACCCGGAGAGACAATGCACAACGTACTGCAGATCCTGCGCCGTGACTTCAAACGATTGGTCACCGTACCCGCCGCGTGGGTGATTATGATCGGCCTGATTCTCATTCCCCCGCTATACGCATGGTTCAACATCTACGGGTTCTGGAATCCCTATGGCAACACGGACAGCATCAAAGTGGCCGTGGCCAACATGGACGAAGGCACAGACAACGCGCTGCTTGGCAAAGTCAATCTCGGCGATCAAATCGAAGGCACGCTGAAGAGCAACGACCAGCTCGGCTGGGAGTTCATGGGCAAAGCCAACGCGATGGAAGCGGTGGAGTCGGGCGACTGCTACGCCGCAATCGTCATCCCTTCCGACTTCAGCGAAGATCTGGCCAACGTCGTCACCAACAGCAAGCATCGCCCCACGCTCGAATATTACGTGAACGAGAAGGCGAGTCCGATTTCACCGAAAATCACCGACCAAGGCGCGACCGTGGTCGACCGCACCGTCAACAACACCTTCGTCTCCACCGTCAGCGACGTGCTCGTCAAAGCCGTCAACTCAGCCAACGGCACCATCAGCGGCAACACCAACACCATCGCCAACGAAACCATCGGCGAACTCGACAACACCAAGCGGAACGTAGGCACGATCCGCTCCGCAATCGCGGATCTCGACACCCAGTTAGCCAATGTGCCACAGCAGACAAAAGCAGCACGCAATGCCCTGAACGACGTGCAGCTGGCCGCGGCGAGCGCAGGCAGAGGACTAGCAGGCGCATCCACCGCCATCGGCACAGCGCAAACCCAGCTCAACACGCTTTCGTCCAACGCCAACAGCGCGCTGGAAACCGGATCCGGACTTGTTTCCCAAGCGACGGCGCAATCCACAGCCAGCATCAACCAGATCTCGTCGGCGGTATCCGCGGCAAGTGGATCGGCACAGCAGGCGGTGACCGGCATGCAAAACATCACCGACAGCAATGCGAAACTGCTCGAGAAGCTCAAATCCGCCAGCGACAACGCGCAATACCAGCAAATCATCAGCAAACTGGAGAATACCAACAACACGGCAGCCGGAACACTCGCCGACCTCAAAACCCTGAGCGAGAACACACAGGCCACAGCCGGCAGCGTATCCAAACTGTCCACCGATTTCAACATAGGCACGCAGAACTCGCTCAAAAGCGCAGGCACGGCGCGCAACGCCATCAATTCAGGCGCACTGCCGCGACTGAATTCCGCGCTGGGCTCGCTGGCTGGGACGGCCGGAACACTTGCCGGCACCGTGACCAGCCAGGACAGCGTGGTCAGGCAAACCAACATCGTGCTCGACCAACTCGACCAAGTGGCGTCAGACACCCGCATCGGCCTTGAGCAAACCGACCAGCAGCTGGCGAAGATGGAGACGAAGCTCACCACCGTCAGCACCGACCTGAAGGCGCTGGGCACTGCGGATCTGCTCGCATCGTTGACCGGCAGCAGTTCGCTTGACGCGGATAAGATCGCCTCGTTCATGGAGTCCCCGACCGTAATCGACACGAAGAACGTGTATCCCGTCAACTCCTACGGCTCCGGCATGGCTCCGCTGATGACCAATCTGGCACTGTGGGTGGGCGCGTTCGCCTTTGTGGTGATCTACAAAGTGGAGGTGGACGACGAGGGGCTTGAGGGTCTCGATCCGACCGCAACCGAAAAGTATCTGGCCCGATACCTATTGCTCGGCACGATGGGCGTCATTCAAGGCGCGATCTGCACCGTTGGCGATCTGATACTCGGCGTGCAGACGGCTTGCGCGCCACTGTTCATACTGACCGGCATGATCACATCGCTGGTATATCTGAGCATCACGTACGCGCTGTCCACCACGTTCATGCACATCGGCAAGGGCCTGTGCGTGGCGTTGGTGATCGTGCAGATTCCAGGCGCTTCCGGCCTGTATCCGATCGAGATGATGCCGAAGTTCTTCCGCATGGTCTATCCGTTCGTGCCATTCAGCTATTCGATAGACGCATTCCGCGAGACCATTGCCGGCTTCTACGACGGCCATTGGACCAAGGCGATCGGCACGCTGCTGCTGTTTGCCGCCATGGCGTTCGTCATCGGTCTGGCGGTCCGTCCTCTGTTGGTCAACCTCAACCGACTCTTCGCCCGCGAAATCAAGGAAAGCGACATGATTATCGGCGAGGAAGTGGAGCTTCCGGAACGCGGATACAACATGTCCCAAGCCATTCAGGTGCTGGCCGACAAAGGCGGTTACCGCGAGGTGATCGAGGAACGCGCAAGTCGGTTCGCGGAACTGTACCCGAAACTCAAGCGCGGAGCTCTGGTGATCGGATTCGTAGTTCCGGTAACTCTGGCGGCGGTGTTCTCGTTCACCAACGGAGAGAAAGTGGTGGTACTGGCCACGTGGGTCGTCTGGATTCTGCTCATCATGGGCTTCCTCATGGTCATCGAATACATGCGCGACAATCTGAACCGTCAAGTGGAGCTCGGCCATTTGAGCGATGAAACGATCCAATCCATGCTGGTGGAGCGCCAAGCGGCACGCATCCGTCGCAAAAAGCGGGCGCAACAGGAACGGCGGAACAGACTGCTGCGCAAAACGCGGAGACGCACCAGCGGCAAACGCACGACATCCGATAATCGCAATACCAGCGTCATCAAAGAAACGACGGAAAACGTGACGGGCGTCAACCACAATGAAGATGACGGAATCGCCATACTGGTGCAGAAAATGCAGACGACCGGTCCAAGCGCCGCCGCGAACGATGCCGCCACGGACACCACCGAGACTACCGAGACCGCCGAGACAACCGAAACAACCGAAAACACCGAGGAAAGGAGCAACGCATGAAAACCATCTGGAAACTGTTCGTCGGCGACATCCGGCGAATCACCAGCAACGTCGTCTCCATCATCATCGTCATCGGACTCGTTGTGATCCCCGGCATCTTCACATGGTTCAACGTGGCCGCCAGCTGGGACCCGTTCGCCAATACCGGCAATCTGAAATTCGCCGTAGCCAATGAGGACGACGGATACCGGTCCGACCTCATTCCAGTGAAGATCAACATCGGCGACCAAGTGGTTAACACGCTGCGTTCCAACGATCAGCTCGACTGGACCTTCACCACCAAAAAAGAAGCCATCAACGGCACCAAATCCGGCAAATATTACGCAGCTGTGGTGATTCCAAAGAACTTCAGCACCCGTATGATGACGTTCTTCGCATCCGATGGCGACCACGCCGAAATCGCCTACTACAACAATGAAAAGAAGAACGCGTTGGCTCCGAAGATCACAGGCCAAGGCGCCGATACGGTCAGCGCGCAGGTCAACGAGACGTTCTCCGAAACACTGACCAGCACCGCGCTGAGTGTGGCATCGCAACTCGCCAACCAACTCGACAAGCCAGCCGCACAGGAACAACTCACGCAGTTCAACGGCAATATCAGCGACTTCGCGGAAACGCTCACCGACGCTTCCGGAACGCTCCGCACGTTCAGCACGCTGACCCAAAGCGCACGGCATCTGCTTGAGTCCTCCGACGGTCTGATCGCCAATGTCAGCGACAATGCGAAAAGCGCAGGAACAACACTCAAGCAAGCCGGCAGCGGCGTGGAGGATCTGACGGGCGCGTTGAAGACCGGCACCACCGCGCTGGGCACGGCTCTGACTGATTCCGCCAACAGCTTCACAGCCATGGAAGCAGATGTGGACAGCCTATTCGGCAATGCGGGCACGCAGGCCGGCAACACCGCCAACGCATTACGCAACCAGGCCACGAACATCAGCAAGCAGGCGCAAAGCTACCAGCAGATCTATGATTCGCTCGACGCGCTCAGCGCAAACGAAAAGCTGCCGGAAGCGGTGAGGAACGCCATCGACCATCTCAAAACCAACGTCGGCACCACCATCACACAGCTCAACGACCTAGCATCGGCGCTGAATGGCAGCGCCGACAACATCGACGCCAAAGTAAGCGATACCACGGCCGAACGTGCGGAGATCAAGAAACTGGCGCAGCAGGCGGCAACGTCCGTCAGTGGCATCAAAACCGACTATGAGAGCCAACTGAAACCGCAACTTGACGATATCGCCACGTCCATTACCAGCACCACCACCGCGCTCAATGCCACAGCGGCCGATCTGAAAGGCGCGCTGGGCAATCTGAACGGCACCACCAAGACCGCGGATAAGAATCTGACCGCCATCAGCAGCGTGTTGGATTCCACCGCCGATAGTCTGGCCGGCGCGGGCAAAAAACTGGGCGCATTCACAGGAACATTGACCGATGCGCTGAACAGCGGCGATATGAGCGCCGTCAAAGATGTGCTCAGCGATAATACCGACTCGTTGGCCGCCGCGCTTGCAGCCCCTGTAAAAGTGAAACGCAACGCGGTGTTCCCAGTCAAGAATTTCGGTTCGCAGATGGCACCGTTCTACACGATCCTGCCACTGTGGGTCGGTTCGCTGCTCATGGCAGTGACGCTCAAGACCACCGTCTCGCGTAAGGTGCGCAAGGAACTCGGCGACCCGAAACCGCATCAGCTGTTTCTCGGACATTACGGTGTGTTCGGCGTGATCGGACTATTGCAGAGCACGTTCTCCTTGGGAGGCAGTCTGCTGTTCCTCCATGTCCAGGCGGTGCATCCGCTGCTGTTCATGCTGTCCGGCTGGGTGAGCAGCCTAGTGTTCTCGTTCTTCACCTACACGCTCGTGGCCAGCTTCGGCAACGTCGGCAAAGCCATCGGCGTGCTGTTTCTCGTCATGCAGATCTCCGGAGCGAACGGCGCATATCCGCTGGCCGTGCTGCCGAAAATCATCAGCGGCATCAGCCCGTTCCTGCCTGCGACGCATTCAATCACAGCAATGCGCGCGGCGATCGGCGGAATCTACAGTAACGATTACTGGTTTGCGATTGGCGCGCTACTGCTGTTCATTCCGCCGCTGCTGCTGATAGGCCTGCTACTGCGCATTCCACTGGTCAAGTTCAACCATTGGTACGTAAGCAAGCTGGAAAGCACGAAAGTGATCGCGGCATGATGGGCGGAACCACGCAAGAGGGCACGCGGAAGACGGTGCAAAAAACCACGCAGGAAGACGTCGGCACAGTACGTGGCCGACGTGAGCGATTACGGGAGCAAACCGACCGCAAAATCATGAAAGCCACATTGGGGATAGTGATTTCCGATGGTATCGGAGCGGTGACCATCGAAGAGGTCGCACGACGTTCGGGGGTAGCAAAGACCACAATCTACCGACGCTACCGAAACGCCGACGATTTATTGCAACGCATCCAACCGGAAGTTGCCGGACTACCGAATTTCAACGATTTGAAGCCGTCGCGGAACGGACTGGCCACCATGCTGCGACGCATCCAGGACTGCTTCGACAGCGAACTCGGATTGAAAGCCGTGGGCGTGGTGCTGTCTTCCGACAACGCCACGCTGAAGGCGATCGCAGCACAAGTTCTAGCGCCGGCCGAAGAACGGTTCGTGGGGTTCATGGAACGTGGCATCGCCGACGGAGTGTTTCAAAACCGTTTGGACTACACGTTCCTGTTCAGCACGGTGCTGGGTTCCATGCTGGCTTGCAAAGCGTTGGCGGGACAGGAAGCCGGAGGGGAACGGCAATCCGGCAAGGAACGCAAGTCTGATTCCTGGGCCGAGAACATGGCCACGTTGCTCTGGCCGAACGTATGCGCCGAATCCGCACGGTAACCACAGGAAAACCGTCCGCACCGACGCAAGACGGGCATGCCGTGTCGGTTTCAGAAGGAATGGGCTATTGGATTGACGCTTCCTGACGCGCCACTTCCAACGCCTTGTTGAAGGCTTCGGAGGTCCAGCTGGCACCGGCGAGCTTGTCGACTTTAAGGTCCTTCAACGGCTTGCCGACCACCGCGTCCGGCACGGCTTTGGCGAAGTCGTTCTGATGCTTTTTGGAGATGGACGTGAACGGATGGCCGACGATCTTCACGGCCGTCACGTTCTGGTCTTTGACGGTCAGATGCACGTCGATGGTGTCCTCGCCGACCGGCCCGTACTGGCCGTTGATCGAGTAGTCGCCATCCGCGTAGTTGCCGGTGTCCTGCTTGCTGGACGTCGTGGAATTCGCGTCATCGGCATGGTTTTTGGTGGTGGCGTCGCCGCCGGCCGTATTGTCAGCCGCCTTGCCGTCGGTTTTCGACTTATTTTCCTGCGATTGCACGCTTTCGCCGGAATTGCCGGCGTATTCGTCGTCCATCGGCGTTGCCTTCGGTTCGCCGCATGCCGACAACAGCGCGATGCTCGCCGCGGATAGTGCGATGACTTTGACTGCGTTCGATTGTGCGGTGCTCATGCCTGCTCCCCTTTCATGACGTCGGGCTCTACGTCCGTATCGTCGGCAACGCCAGCCGCAACGGCAACGTTGGCCGCGTCCGTATCTCCGGTTTTTGCGGCCTTCGTAGGGTCGGCGAACAAAATCGCAATACCCCCGTTCTGTGCGCCTTCCTCGGCGGAACCGGTGTGCGCAGGCTTGCCACCGGCCGCTTCGTACGCGCGTTTCGCCTCCTCGTCGTTCCACTGCTCGCCGACGAGCACACCATGGTTGAGCATGATTTCGCGTTGCGCGCAGGAGGCGACGAGCGCGTCATGCGTCACGACGATGATCGTGGTGCCCTGCTCGTGCAGCTGACGGAACAGGTCGAGCACGATCTTCTCGTTCCTCTCATCGAGATTGCCGGTCGGCTCGTCGGCGAGAATCAGCTTCGGGCAGTTGATGAGCGCTCGGGCGATGCACACGCGCTGCTGCTCACCGCCGGACAGCTGGCCGGGCAGGTGATGCGCACGCTCCTTCAATCCCACTCGTTCCAGCGCTTCCATCGCCTGCTTCTCGTCGACCACGGAATGGTAGTATTGCGCCACCATCACGTTCTCCACCGCCGTCAGATGCGGCACGAGGTAAAACTTCTGGAACACGAGTCCTATCATGTTCTTACGCACATCGGCGAGCTGGCGGGCGTTCAAATCCTCCAATCGCCGGCCTTCAAGCATGACGGAACCCTTCGACGGCGTATCCATGCAGCCGATCATGTTCATCAGCGTGGTTTTGCCGGAACCGGACGAGCCGACAATCGCCAGCCATTGCCCTTGCGGAACGGTCAGACTCAGGTCGTCGACGGCGTGCAGATCGCCGTAAATCTTGGAAATATGGTCAAGTTCAAGCAGCATATGTTCGTTGTCCATGATTATTCCTCCCTCAAAACGATGGCGGGGTCGATACGGGTAGCGCGGCGGACCGGTGGAATGGAGGCGATGACGGCGATCGCCACGCTCAGCAGCAGCGAGCCGGCGCCGAGCAGCCAGTCGAAGCCGATCGCGCGACCGAAGACGGTGGCGCACAGCACACGCGCCAGCACATAGCCGATAGCAGTGCCGAGCAGACCGCCGATCAAGCCGTAGATGCCGGATTCCACGTAGAATTCGACGCCGATGGCGCGCGAGTCGGCGCCGAGGGCTTTGCGCAAGCCGATTTCATTGCGACGCTGACTCACGATGGAGCTGATGGTGGTGCCCACGCCGACGAGCGTCAGCACGAGCACGACGAGCGAGACAATCCAGAACAGGGTCTGCAGCATGGCGATGATGCGGGTGTCGGACGAGGTGATTCTGGTGACGGTCTGCGCTTTGACGGCGCTGTTCGGGTTTTTGTCGGCACTGCGATTGATGTTGTTGACGATGTCGTTGAGCTCGTCGCCCATGGCGTTCACGGAGTATTCGACCACGTCGGCGCCGCGCTTGGAACCGGCGAGTTTGGCCACGTCCGCGGTGGTGGCGTAGATGATGGAATCCTCGTTGCCGCCGGTGTCGACGATGCCGGCGATACGGAATTCGGTGCCGTTGTTATCCATGATGTCGGACGAGACGCGGCCGTTTTCCGTGGCTTGCGTGGTCTGTTCGCCTTGCGTAGTTTGCGTACTCTGCGTGCCCTGCGCGGACGATTCTGCCGTTTCAGTTGATTCGTCCGAATCGGATTTTGCGGACGCGGAAGAAGACGCTGAAGCAGACGCGTCGGCGGTGCGGTAGCCGATGGTGACGCGGCTGCCGACCTTCACGCCGAGCGCGTCGGCGACGTCGCGGCCGACCATCACGTTGTCCGAGCCGGGCCAATCGCCCGTCACGTTCCAATGGCGATTGAGCGCGCGGACGGCTTTCACGTCCACGCCGGCGATGGTGTACGGCGCGGAATTGATGCGCACGCTCTCATACCGGTACGCAGCTGATTTCACGCTGTGTCCGGCGCCGATGAGCGCCGTCACGTTGCGTACGGTTGCAGTATCGATGCCTTGCGATTTGCCCGTTGCGGACGCGGGCGTGACGATCAGGTTCGCGCCGTACGCGCGCATTTCCTCGTTCATCTGCTGCGGCACCGCGACGCACACGGATGCAAGGCAGAACAGCGTGGCCGCGCCGACGAGCGACGCGATCACGGCCATCATCGCACGGGAGCGACGGCGGAACACCGCGCCCCACAGCATGGTGAAGAACATCTTGCGATTCGTCATCGCACACCCCCTACGAAAGCCAAGCACAACTCACCTACCATGCAGCACCTCCGCCGGACGCAAGCCCAGAATCGCCCGAATCGACGAAAGCGAGGCCACGAGCACAGTGACCGCCAGCAACACGAAAACCAACACGAACACCATCGGACGCATGGTGATGCCCGAGCCGAACACCACGTGCCCCACGATCTGTGCAACGCCCGAGCCAAGCAGCGCACCGGCAATCGCACCAACCAGCGAAATCACCGCCGTTTCGGCGAGCATAAGGCGCGAAACCGCACCGTCCGTGGCGCCGATCGCCTTCAACAGCGCCAATTCCGAACCGCGTTCGCCAATCGACGCGGCCATCAGGTTCGCCACGGCGATCGCGGCGGCAACCAGCGACAGCACGGTCATCAGCACCATCACCGCCTGCGTCTTGTTCAGCACATCGCCCTGCAGCGCGGCCACCTGGCGCACCTGCTTGGCCACCGCGCCCGGCAGCACCTCTTCGATCTGGTACGCGATCGACGACGGATACGCGGTGCAATACCACGTCTCCCACTCGTCCTGCGTGAGCGCGTTCGGATTCTTCGACGCCTTGCGCGCGAGGTCGTTGTCGGGCGTGGTGAGCGCCTTGACTTCAATCTTGTCGATGGAATTCGGCAGATTCGCAAGCGTTTGCGCGGCGATGGACGGCATATAAATGGCGCTGTTGTCGGAATCGCCCGAATCGAAGATGCCGACGATTTTCACTTTCACGCGATTGCGTTCGGTGGAGGATTTGCCGGTTTTCCCGGTACCTCCGTTCGTATTGTCGCCCGCACCGACGGCAATCGTCTTGTCGAGCGCAACGCTGTCACCGACGTTCACGCCCAGTTTCGCGGCGAGCGCGCTGCCGACCATCGCCTGCTCGCTGTCGTCTTTCGGCCAGGTTCCGTTGATTTTCCACCATGAGCGCATGCCGTTCATGCCGGCCACGGTGGACTCGCCGGAGTCCATGTGCAGGGTTTTCGCGAACCACGTGCCCACGATCGGCACGTTGGTCGCCTTGCATTTCGCCGCGGAAGCAGCCGCACCTGACGCACCAGCCGTTCCAGCAGAGCCAGCCGAACCAGCCCCCGAACCGACACACCCCGCATCCGCGTGGATGTTCAATTCCGGCGCGAAATTGGTGATGTTGAACGCCCAGAAGATGGTCTTGATCTTCTGCGCGTCCGACTCCTTCAGAAACGCGGTCGGGTCGGCGCTGTCCGCCGCAGCCGAGCCGTCGGAAGTGGAACCCCCGTCCGAACCGGACGAACTACCCGAAGCCGAGCCAGCAGAATCGCCGGTATTGTACAAATCGCTCACCACAGCGTCGGACTTCGGCTGCACGACGATATTCGAACCGTACGTGCTCAGCTCCGCGTTGAGCTTGTCGCCCACGTCGAACACCACGCCGAGCATGGCCACGCTGACGGTGGCGGACAGGCACACGGTGACGGCGATGAGCAGACGGCGTTTGAACTGCCGGCTGAACGAGCGAGAGATCATTTTCAGGAAGAACATGGCACCCCCTTACCTTTCTCGGCGCTCACTGGAAATGGCTCGACAGCGCGTCGAGCGTGGACGTTTGGATGACGATTTTGCCCGGCTTGACCTGGTAGTCGAACGGTATCGGGTTGCAGCCGCCTTTGAAGCCGATGGTGGCGAGGTTGATGGCCACATCGCACTTCTTGCAGATGATCTTGCCGTCCTTCTCGTAGTAGCCGGCGTCGCCGCAGTTGTCGCACGCGTCGAGGCCGACGCCGTACGCGCCGCCGTTCTTCTTGATGATGATGAATCGCATGGAGGTGCCGTCCTTCGCGCGGTATTCGAAGCGGTGCAGGTGGCCGTCGGAAATCTGGCTGAATTTGATGGTGGCCACGCCGTCGGCGAGCGAGTAGTCTTCCGGCGGCGACAGCGTGACGACTTTCTGCGTTTGCGCGACGCCGTACGTCAGGGCCACGGTGACGCAGATCATGGCGACCAGGCTGAACGCGCCGGCCGCTTTCGCGCGGCGGCGGAACGCGATATGCGTGCGTGCGATCGCCTCGTTGGCGCCGGTCGGCTTGACTTTGAAGCCCATGACGATGCTGGCGATTGCCGGAATGGCGAAGACGAGCGCCATTGCGATGGTCAGGCTGCGCTGATGGTTGATGCCCCACACGAGCGCGAGGAAGGCGGCGGTCGGGAAGCTGACGATGCGTTTGGATTGGAGGATCTGCGCAAGGTCGGTGAAATGCTGTGCGAACAACAGCGCGACCAACAGCAGCACCGCCGTCGTGAACGACCAGCGGACGGCGGTGGAACGCATCGTGCGGAAGATAAGCGCGGCGATGATTGCGACGGCCGCGCCCAAAGCGAAGCCGAGCGCGCGCAACAGCATGTCGGAAGTGAAGATGGGATCGCCCGGCTCGACGAAGATCGTCAGTCGCAGAATCACGTCGGGCAGCGCACGAAAGGTGGTGGCCGCGATCGCAAGCGCCGCAACGAGATTCGCGATGTCGAGCAGCGCGCGGTGGTTGTGCCAGTCGGCGGTGATGCGGCGGGCGAACAGGACGATGACGAACACGGCCACGTCGAGGATCACGCAGCACCACAGGGTCGGATAGTTGACGAACGTGCGTTGCGTGATGACGGCGGTGGCGCGCAGCGCGGCGAATACGACTGCGCCGGCGAATCCAACAACGAAACCGGCCAGCCGCCAGTACGCGCTCAGAGGCTTGTCACGCCCCTCACCGACGGTGAGCATGACGCTCAACGCCATGACGAGCAGCGCCGGCGCCAACACCCCCTGCAACACCGTCACAAACTGCAGCAGCATCCCAAAATCCTTTCATCCAAAAACCCAACTCAAAGAACCCAACGATTCCCATTCCGCCCCATCCCAAAGAGTCCCACCCCTCTCATTCCTCCCCTAAAATGCGAGGATTTCCCGGACCCCCTCCACAATCGCAGAGGTGAATCCATCCCCCTAAACGCGAGAGAGCGGTTTCGGTATGCATTGCCCGACCGTAAGCTTGGCCACCGAGCCGTTAAGGGAGAAGCCCAGTGGGCTTCTCCTAGGCGAGGCGAGCAGCTATGCTGCGAGGGCAGCGAAGCTGCACCTTGAGTGTGTCGGGTAATGCATACCGAAACCGCGAACGGGCTACGCTAGGAGATCACCACTCCTGCGGCGTATAGTTCCAGTCCGGGAAGGTGACCTCGATCGGTTCCGTCCAGAAGCGTCCCTTCACACCCGTCTCCGGATCGACGTGCAGCATCCAGCCCTTCTTCTCCGGGGATTCGATCTTCAGCACGAGCTTGTACGCGCCGGCCTTGTCGAGCTTGACGTTGGCGCCGTAGTGCGGGCCGTCGGAGGCGTTCATCTGCATGAAGGTTCCGGAGGCGACGGACGCGTTGGAGGTCTTGTCGATGATGTCGTAGTTGACGGTCAGGTCCGGCACGAAATCGCCCTTGCCGTAGCCGAGTTCGGTGCCCTTCTGGTTGGCATGGATGTCGGCTTCGAGGTGGAAGCTCGCATCGGCGGCCTTGAGGCCCATGCCGGACGGTTCCATGTCGATCGGCTGGAAGTAGACGGCGTTGACGGTCAGCGGGCCGCATTCCTGGTCGGAGTGCTTCTCATCGACCTGGATCTCTTCGAAACCGGCGGAATCGCTGGAATCGTCCTTGCTGGAGTCGTCGGCCTTCGAAGCCGACGCGGAGGCGCTGGACTTGTCCGAAGCGGCGGAATCGTTGGAATTGCCGCATGCGGACAGGGAGAAGGCCATGGAGCCGGCCAGCAGGATGCCGAGCAGAGCGGCGATCTTCTTGTTCTTCATTTCTCTTTCCTTTGTTGTTGGATGTGGAAAAAATATCGGTAAATCTCGGAAAATTTGCGTATTACTTGCGATTGTCAGGCGTGCGCAACTTGCGTTTGCGTGCGAAGCCGACGGCGAACAGCGCGAGTACGGCAATCGCCGCGATCGCTTGTGCCGCAAGGCATTCGACGTACGGATACAGGCCGATCCAGTCGTTTGTGGGCACGCTGGACAGGTAGTGGCCGTCGATCAGGTCACCTTCGATGAGCGCGTGGATGCCACCGCCGGCGAAGATGACGACCAGCACGGCCATCAGGATCGACGTAACGAGGAAGAACGGGCCAATCGGAATCTTCACGGAGGTGAAGCGCAGCACGAGGAAGATGACGAGCAGCACCACGCCTGCGGCGATGCCGCCGATCCACATGCCTTGCGCGTCGCGACTCATCGAGTAGATCGATTCGTAGAAGATGACGGTTTCGGCGCCTTCACGGAACACGGCTAGGAAGCTCAGCATGGCGAGCGAAACGACCATACCCAGGCCCACGCCTTCGTCGGCGGCGACTTTGTTTTGCGCGTCGGCCACGGCGGACTCGGTTTTGGTGCGGATGTAACGGTTCCACGCTTCCACGGAACTTTTGTTGAGCATCCAGTTGCTGGTCCACAGCAGCATGAGCATGGCGATCAGCGCGCACACGCCTTCGCTGATTTCCTGGACCGGACCGGAGCCTCCGAACAGGAACGTGAAGAGCACGGCGATCAGGCCGGAGCCGGCAAGGCCCGCGAGCACGCCGAGGTAAATCCACTTGGTGAAACGCTGGTTGCCGGATTTGACGAGGTAGGCCACCACGGCGGCCACCACCAGCAGCGCTTCGAGGCCCTCGCGGATCAGGATGAGGAACGCCTGTCCGGCGGAGCTGGTGATGGCTTTGGTGAAGGCGTTGACGTTGCCGGCCGCGCCACCGTCGAGGGTGGCCGCGTCTTCGACGAGCCAGCTTTTCAGGTCGTCGACGAGCTTCTTGATCTCCTTGTCGGAACTGCCGTCGCGCATGGTTTTGCGGGTCATTTTGAACTGGTATTCGACCTGCGAGACGCGGTCGCCGGAGATGGCGTTCATGACGTTCTTTTCGAAGCCGAGCTTTTCGTAGTACTGGTAGTACGCGTCGTTGACGAGGCTGGAGCCTTCCGCGCCCTTGCCGGAGATGGCGGCCTTGTATGCCTTGTCGAGGATGACGTTCATTTCGCTGGCGACTTCGCTCCACGTGCGGTCGCCTTTGCCTTTGGAGGAATTCTTTTTGGCCGCGTCGAGCTTCTTACGTTCCGCGGCGGTCTGTTCGGCGCGCTGCTTCGCGTAGGTTTTGGGGTCGGCGAGGTTCGCGTTGCCGTCAAGCGTCTGCGCGGCCGTGTCAAGGTCCGCGTTCAGCGCGTTGATTCCGTTTGCGATCGCGCTCCCCTGGCCCTGCTGGTACGCGAGTCCTTCCAAATCGGTGAACTGCCTGAGCAGTGTCTGCTGGCATTCGGCGGAAATGGTGTCGTTGACGACTTTCGAGAAGTTGGACGCATCATAGCCAATCCAATGCGCGGTCTGGAAGCCGGTGCCGGCCTGGCCGTAATCGCCGTCGTTGTAGTCGTTCTCGGCGGTGGCGAGCTGCTTGGCGATATTCTGCGCGACGGCAGTCCAGGAATCGAAATTCGTCTGGTTGCCGTCAGCGGCGGACGCCTGCCGCGGCATCGCGATGCCGACAAACAGCGTGGCGAGCGCGATCATCAGCGCGGCGACGAGCGTGATGAGACGGCCGGAAGCCGAGACGCGCGAATCGCACGAATCGTAGGAACCGGCTGCGTGGCGCTGCGCGACGCGAGATGACATGGGTCGAACCTTCCTTCCGCAAATCTTTTCGGCGCGATTTCCCCGACGTACCCGACGTACGAAGCGCGCATCGGAAGCCAAGATAGAACGAAAGTTTTTTGAATAACAGTCTTGATTTTTAATTGGTCTTGTTGTATCGCGCATGAAAAAACGTTGGAATTCCGCCGTTTTTATTTTTCCCGTTTTCCGCGTGTCGTCTCACATTGTGACGCTCACCGCCGTTCCGCAACACCCCCGTCCGCCCGAAAACGTGAAGCGAACTCCATGCCAAAGCGTCAGTTTGTATAATCGCGACTTGCATAATCACGATTAGCATAATCGTAACCATACAAAGCTACGGGGGTATCAAAATAAGGCGATGCCTCATGCCACATATAGCGCATATCAGGTTGCCCAAGCACGAACTACGCCAAGCCGGGCACGCGCTAGCATCGTGGGTATGGATTCCCTCGCACCGCTCGCGCATCGTATGCCGTACACCGCCGCGTTCCCCAAGGCGCTCGGCACGGGGTTGCTGATTTCGACGCCTCACCCGATCACTGCGGAATTGCGCGGCGAGATGGAACGGTTCATCGATGAATACGAGCATGCGCTTTCGCGGTTTCGCGCTGATTCGCTGGTTGCGCACATCGGCAATGCGGAGCATGGCGGGCATTTCGATTTTCCCGATTGGGCCGGCCCGCTATTCGATTTGTACGACGCGCTGCACGCCGCCACGCGCGGTGCGATCGACCCGTGCGTGGGCGAGGACCTGATTCGTCTCGGTTACGATCCCGCGCTGAGTTTCACCGTTGAAGCCGACGCCGGCGAGCGCCTGGGCGCGCTGCACGGACGGGCCGTATGGGGTCGTGATGTGGTTCGTTCGAGTGGTACGACATTGGTTACACGCAGTCCGGTTCATGTGGATTTCGGCGCGTGCGGCAAGGGTTATCTGGTGGATTCGCTGGGCGGATTGCTCACCGATTCAGAACTTTCGCGCACATCGCATGTCAAGTCAGCCGAAACGACCAACCCGACATGCCAATCTTCCACCTCAGACAGCAAACGCGAAAGCGCTGCCCCGGAATTTGTGATTGATGCGGGCGGCGATCTGCTGGCGCGCACGAACAAGCCGATCCGTGTGGCGCTTGAGGATCCGGATGATCCGTCCTGCGCGGTCGGCGTCGCACTGATCGGCGATGGCGCGTTCTGTGCGAGCGCGCCCAGCCGTCGCCATTGGGAGGTGGCGGTGAACGAACAGACGCATCTGGCGATTCACCACCTGCTCAACGCCATCGACGGCCTGCCCGTGCAGCAGACGGAGGCCACCTGGGTTGCGGTGCGATCCGCGTCGTTTGGCGGCTATCCGACTGCGGTGGCGGACGGGTTGGCTACGGCGCTGTTCGTTGCGGATCCGAACGAGCTGAGCAGCACTTTCGCTTTCGATTGCGCCACGTTGGACGTCGACCGTCACGCCACCATCAGTGCCGGTTTCCCCGGCCGCTTCTTCTGATTTCCAACAAAACTCACGGAATGAGGTTGCCGGCGGCCACGTACAGGTCCCACCAATCCTGCTTGTCGAGATCGATGTCCGCGCCGTCGAGCATTTCGCCCAGCCGGGTGGGGTTCATCGAGCCGAGCACGATCTGGATCTTCGCCGGATGCCTGAGCACCCATGCGGTGGCGATGGCGTTGGCGCTCACGCCGTACTTGGCGCCCTTTTCGTCCAGTGCCTTGTTCAGCTCCGGGAAGTGCTCGTTGCCTACGAACGGGCCGTATTCCGTGCCGGACTGGAACGGGCTCCACGCCTGGATGGTCATGTGGCGCAGTCGCGAGTAGGACAGCAGACCGTCCGAATGGTTGGCCACGACCATGCCTTCGGCGCCGGAATTGGTCATCAGCTCGTCGCTGACCATCTGCGCGTGCATCAGACCGAACTGCAGCTGGTTCGCCTCGAGCCTCATGGCCGGGTCGTCTCCGAGCCAGGATTGCAGCAGTTCCGCCTGCCACGGGTTCACGTTGCTCACGCCGAAGTGGCGCACTTTGCCCGCCTTGTGCAGGGTGGTGAACGCTTCGACGATTTCCTCGGCCTCCATCAGGGTGTCGGGCCTGTGCAGGAGCGCGAAGTCCACGTAGTCAGTGCCGAGCGCTTCCAGTTCCTCGTCGAGTCGCGTGATGAGGTGCTTCGCGGAGAAGTCGTAGCGGGTGGCGTGCACGTTGTTCGGGTCGCTGAAGTCGATGTTGATACCGAACTTCGTCTGCAGGAAGATGTCCTCGCGCTTGAGCCCGGCGTCCTTCCACGCGCAGCCGAGCACACGCGAGCTGGCATGGTCGTGGTTGACGTTGAATCCGTAGATGTCCGCCGTGTCGAAGAAGTTGACTCCATGCTCGGCGGCCGTACGCACGACTTCTGCCGCAGCGTCCGCATCCAGCGCGTCCATGCGCATCACGCCGAGCGCCGCCTGCGATGCGACCACTGCCGATTTGCCGATTTCGATGCTTTTCATGACTGCCCACTTTCTTTGTGATTTTCAAATACGTCAATCGATTGACGTCAGTCACCTCAATGGTAAATCCGCCGTCCCGTCAGCGCAACACAATAAAAATGCCGAAGCCAAAACGCAAAAATCCGGAGGGGTGGTCCCTCCGGATTTTTTAGCGAGTCAGCACACCAACCTCACTCGGCCAGCGTGAACTGGCTGTTGTAGATGTCGGCGTAGAAGCCGCCCTTGGCGAGCAGTTCCTCGTGCGTGCCGCGTTCCACGATGTCGCCGCCGTTCATCACCAGGATCATGTCGGCGTCGCGGATGGTGGACAGGCGGTGCGCGATCACGAAGCTCGTGCGGCCCACGGTCAGCGCGTCCATCGCCTTCTGGATCAGCTCCTCGGTGCGTGTATCGACCGAGGAGGTGGCCTCGTCGAGGATCAGGATCGGCGCGTCCTCCACCATCGCGCGGGCGATCGTCAGCAGCTGGCGCTGGCCCTGGGAAAGCGACGCCTTGTCGTCGAGCACGGTGTCGTAGCCGTTCGGCAACGACATGATGTAGTGGTGCAGGCCGACGGCCTTGCATGCGGCCACGATCTGCTCGTCGGTGACGTCCTTCTTCGAATACGCGATGTTTTCACGCACTGTTCCACGGAACACCCACGTGTCCTGCAGCACCATGGAGAACTGGTCGTGCACGTTCCAACGCGGTACGGACTTGGTGTCGATGCCGTCAATCGAAATCGTGCCACCGGAAATCTCGTAGAAGCGCATCAGCAGGTTGACCATGGTGGTCTTGCCGGCGCCGGTCGGGCCGACGATAGCCACCTTCTGGCCGGCCTTCACGGACGCGGAGAAGTCGTTGATGATGGTCTTGTCCGCGTCGTAGCCGAAGCGCACGTGGCTGAATTCCACGTCGCCGCGCACCGGCTGCGGCTTGCCGTCCGCGCCGACGCCCAGCAGCGCCTGCTTGCCGGTTTCGTCGGACAGTTCCGGCTCCTCAAGGAAGCCGAAGACGCGTTCGGATGCGGCCGCGCAGCGCTGCAGGTTCTGGAACGCCTGCGCGAACTGGGACAGCGGCTGCGTGAACAGGCGGATGTACATCATGAACGCCACGATCACGCCGAATTCGATCTTGCCGTCCATGGCGAGCACCGCGCCGACCACGCACACCACCACGTAGCCGAAGTTGCCGACGAAGTTCATGATCGGCATCATCAGGCCGGACAGGAACTGGCTCTTCCAGCCGGACACGTACAGGTCGTTGTTGTACTTCTCGAACTGCTCGATGGAGCGTTCCTCGCCGCAGTATGCCTTGACCACGGTGTGGCCGGTGTACATTTCCTCGACGTGGCCGTTGACGTCGCCGAGCGCCACCTGCTGGCGGGTGAAGTACTTCTGCGACACCTTCATGATCACGCCCATGATGATCAGGCCGAGCAGCGCGGAGCCGATGGCGCACAGCGTCATGGTCACGTTGTTGTAGAACATCATGATGAGCGCGCCGAAGAACAGCGTGACCGATGTGATGAGCGAGCCGACCGACTGGCCGAGCGTCTGTCCGATCGCGTCGACGTCGTTGGTGATGCGGCTCAGCACGTCGCCGTAGCTGACTTTGTCGAAATATTTCAGCGGCAGGCGATTGATTTTCTGGCTGATCGCCTCACGTAGCTGCTGTGCCGTGCGTTGCGTGACGTTGGCCATCAGCCAGCTTTGCAGGTAGCTCAGCAGCGCGTACCCGACGTACAGCGCGACGAGCAGCCATGCGATGCGCGACACCGCGTCCATATCGATCGAATTCATGACGGGCTTGCCGTGCACCATGGCCGGCAGACCCTTCGTGATCTCGTTGGTCATGTCCTTGAGCTTGTCCGGGCCGATGATCTGGCACACCGTGCCGGCAGCGCCCAGAACCAGCGCGAAAATCATCACCGGAATGTACCGGCTGCAGAATTTCACGAGCTTCTTCATCACTCCGCCGAAGTCCTTCGGCTTTTCCACGGCCCCACGGCCGCGTCCCATTCCTCTTGGCATGTCTCCCCCTTTCAGCGCTTCAGTTCGTCTTCGCTCAACTGCGATTCGGCGATCTGCCGATACACTTCGCACGTGTCGAGCAGTTCCTCGTGCGTGCCCTGGCCGACCACTTTGCCGTCATCGAGCACGATGATGCGGTCGGCATTCATGATGGTGCCGATGCGCTGCGCGACGATGAGTTTCGTGGAATCCTTCGCTTCCTTTTCGAGCGCGTCACGTACGGCACGGTCGGTTTTGAAGTCGAGCGCGGAGAAGGAATCGTCGAAGATCAGGATTTCCGGATGACGGTAGACGGCGCGTGCGATCGACAGACGCTGCTTCTGCCCGCCCGAAACGTTGGAACCGCCCTGCGAAATGCCGGAATCGTACTTCTTCTGCTTTTTGTCGATGAATTCCGTCGCCTGCGCGACGTCGCATGCGCGGCGCACGGTGTCGTCGTCGCGGTCCGTATCTCCGTACGCGACGTTGCTGGCGATCGTTCCCTTGAACAGGAACGACTGCTGCGGCACGTAGCCGATCTTGTCGCGCAACGCCTTCAGCTTGTAGTCGCGCACGTTGACGCCGTCGACGAGCACCTCGCCTTGCGTGGCGTCGTAGAAACGCGGCACGAGGTTGATGAGGGACGATTTGCCGGAGCCGGTCGAGCCGATGAACGCCACCGTCTGACCCTTCTTCGCCTTGAAATTGACGCCTTCGAGCATGGCGTGACGCGAGTCGGGGTAGGCGAAGCTCACATTGCGGAATTCGATTTCGCCTTCCTCGCCCGGCTTGCCCGCGTCCTGCGTGCCGTCGGTGACCATCGGCTCGGTGTCGATGACTTCGAGCACGCGCTGCGCGGACACGTCGGCGCGCGGCCAGAGCACGAACACCATGCTCAGCAGCAGGAAGCTCATGATGACCTGGATGGAGTAGCTGGAGAACACCACCATGTTGGAGAAGGTGGTGAGCTTGTCGACGGCGTCGGCAGCGTCGATGAGGTACGCGCCGATCCAATAGACGGCCAGCATCAGACCGTTCATGACGGTGTTCATCAACGGCATCATGATGGCCATGGCGCGGTTGGTGAACAGCTGGGTCTCGGTGAGTTCCTTGTTGGCCTCGGTGAACTTGGCTTCCTGGTACTCCTCGGCGTTGTACGCGCGCACCACGCGCAGGCCGGTGAGGTTCTCGCGCGCCACGAGGTTGATGTTGTCGGTCAGGCGCTGCATGGCCTTGAACTTCGGCATGACGAAGTGCATGATCACGGCGATGACCACCAGCAGGATGGCCACGGCGATGCCGGTTGCGAGCGTCCAATCGAAGCCCTTTCCTGCGATCTTGCACACAGCCCACACGGCCATGATCGGCGCCTTGACGATCATCATCAGACCCATGGTGATGAACATCTGGATCTGCGTGATGTCGTTGGTGGAGCGGGTGATGAGCGACGCGGTGGAGAAACGGTTCATTTCCGCCGGTCCGAAACTTTCCACCTTGTTGAATTCGAGCGAACGCAGGCGCTGGCTGAACGAGGCGCCCACGCGCGCGGCGATGAAGCCGGTGACGATGGCGCAGGCCGCCGATCCGAGCGAGACGAGCAGCATTTTGCCGCCGGCCACCCAGATGTCGTGCATTTCACTGCCGGGGGTTTCGACGAGCTGCGTGATGTCGGCCATATAATCCGGCAGGGTCAGGTCAAGCCAGATCTGACCGACGATGCTGGCCAGCGCGACGAGCATCTGACCGAGCTCCGCTTTGGAGAGGTATCGTACGATGCGAAGCATGCTTGGTTCCTTCTCTTGTTTTGTGTTTTGCTTGTTTTCTTACGATTAGTTTTTGCGATTACTGGATTGCGATTACTTACACTGTGAATTATTTACAGCGTAAGATACTACGCGTCTTCCTGTGCGTTTCCTGAGAACGCGGCTTTGACCTCGTCCGCCGTGGGGCGCGGTTTGCCGGGCATGCACAGCGACATGTACGTGGTGAATTCCTCGGTGAGCTCAACGAATTCGCGCGCGCGGCGCTCCCCCATCTGCGAGAAGATCCAGCAGATCGCCTCGCGCATGCTTTCGCGCTGCCGTTCGGCGCGTTCCCTGCCGGCTTCGGTGAGGTTCACGTGCACCACACGGCGATCGTCGGGGTCGGATTCGCGTGTGATCTGGCCTTTTTTCTCCAACGCGGACAGCAGTGTGGACACGCGTCCGGTGGTGGTTTTCATTGAAGAGGCGAGCTGCGATGGCGTCAGCGGGCCTTTCCTATAGAGTTCCTGCACGGCGAAGGGTTCGCCCTTCGCGCCTTTCACCATCTCCTGCTGCATGCGCGAGCGTTTGTCCCATGTGTTGGTCGCCAATTCGTGGAACAGTTCCTCTTCAAAGCCCACGCGGCACCTCCTTCCGTCGTAATCGCCGTCATAATATCTTACAGTGTAAACATTTTACAGTGTAAGTTATTCCCAAGGCGATTTTGCAGCGAGCAAGCTACAGAAGGCACGAAAAAGGCCGCGGCCCGAATCGCGATTATTGTGCGGAATCGGGCGCGGCCAATCGTACGTATTGCGCGGAATTCAGCCGCGACGGGCGTCGACGGAGGCGTTCAGCATCGCCAGCTCATCCTGCGTGAGCGTCAGTTCGGTGGCGGCGAAGGAATCGTTGATTTCCTGCGGATTGCGGGCGCTGGGGATGGTGAACAACCGCTCGTAGCGACTCAGTTCCCAGGCGAGCACCACGCGCTGGTAGGAGCAGCCGTGGTTGCCGGCGACCGTGCGGAACGGGTCGTACGCGCGCTGGTCGAACGCGTCGAGGAAGCCGCCGAGGGGGCTCCAGCACACGAACGCGAGTCCAAGTTCCGCGCAGTGCTCCATCGTATGCTCAGGGTCGGGGTGCGAGGGCGAGAACTGGTTCTGCACGGCGATCAGCTTGTCGCCGAGAATCTCGCGGGCGATGTCGATCTGCGCGTTGTCCACGCGGGAAATGCCCGCGTACCGGATCACGCCCTCATCAAGCAGCTGCTTCAGCGCGCCGACCTGGTCCTCATAAGCCACTTCCGGGTCCGGTCCGTGCGAGTACAGCAGGTCCAGCGCCTCCACGCCGAGGTGCGCGGCCGACTCCTTTGCGTCGCAGATCATCGTTTCCGGACGCGAATCCGCCATCCACCCGTACTGGCTGCCCACAGCCTGCAAATGCTGGCGTTCCGGCTCGTTTTCGGCAACGTTCGGCGCCTCCATGGTGCGGCGATAGCCGGTTTTGGTTGCAATCAGCACTTCGTCGCGCGGACCGTCCCAGCTGGCGAGCGCGTCGCGCACCATTTTTTCGCCGTAGCCCAGGTCTTCGGCGGTGCCGGTGCCGGGTTGGCTTGGCAGGTAATACGACCAGGCGGTGTCCAGATATCGCACGCCCGCGTCCAAGCCGGCGTGAATCGTGCGGATCGCCGTATCGCGGTCCGGGCGGCCCTCAATCGCCAAAGCCATCGTGCCCATGCCGAGCCGTGGAATCGCAAATCCCGCCAATTCGCCCATGTTTCGTGCGGTCGTCATAACCGTCTCCCTTCCGTCGCCACATCCGTCGCTACAAAATCCGCCACCCATTCTCGCACAAAACAGCGCGGAGCGGGTTGTCGGGCGGGTGCGGGAAGATGAGGGCACAACCGAACGGGAGCCGAAAGGCTGAGAGGGAGCTCGACGAGCTTCGACCGAGGACTTGATGCGGGTAATGCCGCCGTAAGGAGACGGGTTGTTCGCGCCGCGAGGCGCATCTCATTTCCGTTCGCGATAACCGAATATCGCGTGATTAGGGTCACGGAGGGGCGCACCACCTCATAGGGTACGGTTCCTTCGGCGACCCTTTTTTCGTACCAACCGTGAATGTCCGATTCACCGGAAGCAAACGCTCGGAAGCCCACAAAGCAGTTCTGAACGTCCGTTTCGGCGGGAACGGCACTCGTGGGGCCTGACATACAGAAGGGAACCGAAATGATCATCAACGGCAAAGAAGAGGACGTCGCCACGCCGATCACCGTGGCCGAACTAGTGGAGCAGCGCGGTCTGCGCGCCGACCGCGTGGCCGTGGAGCTCAACGGTGAAATCGTGCCTCGCACCCAGCGTGCGCAGACGCAGCTCAAGGGCACCGACACGTTGGAAATCGTCACGTTCGTGCAGGGCGGCTGAGCACAGCAGCGAAACAAACCATACGAACGGAAACGAGAATACGAGAACAACCATGACTTTTGAACCATCCGCATCGCAGGCGCAGATCGACGCCCGCCAGCACGCTTTCGACAACCAGCCCGACCCGGCCACTCTGGTCAGCCGCGAGGAGATCCGCGCGGCCCTGCTCGACCGTCACACGGCCGCCACGCAGGACAAGCTCGACGCGGCGCACGTGGCCATCTGCGGCTGCGGCGGCCTCGGCTCCACCATCGCGGTGGCGCTGACCCGCATCGGCGTCGGCCACCTGCACTTGATCGACTTCGACCGCGTGGATATGACGAACCTGAATCGCCAGCAGTATTTCCTGAAGGACCTCGGCCAGTACAAGACGGAGGCGCTGCGCAGCAATCTGCGCCAAATCAACCCGTTCACGGACATCACCATCGACACCGTCAAGGTGACCGACGAGAACGTGCCGACGCTGTTCGAAAACGAGGACATCATCTGCGAGGCGTTCGACGTGCCGGAAAACAAGACGATGCTCGTCAACGCGGTGCTGGAGAATCTGCCGGGCAAGAAGCTCGTCAGCGCGTCCGGCATGGCCGGCTTCCGCAGCTCCAACCTGGTGAGCACGCGTCGCGTTTCGAAGAACTTCTACTTCTGTGGCGATGGCGAGACGGCTCCGGTACCGGGTGCCGGCCTGATGGCGCCGCGCGTGGGCGTGGTCGCCTGCCACGAAGCCAATATGATCACGCGACTAATCCTCGGCGAGGAAGACGCCTGACGCACTGCTACGTTACTCCACTGCCGTAATCGAATTTTTTATTGCGATTACAAACGCACGTTGCACACAACACAACAGCGACGCAACGGCAACACAACAGCAGCGCAGCAATCGCAACAACAGCAACACCAAACACCCCAACGAAAGGAACCGACGATGAGCACCGAAAACACCATCACCACCGCAGCCGCCGACGTCGCGGCCGCGCCGAACGCCACGCTCGACGAGCTGGTCGGCACCACCACGAACACCGCGATCCTGCCTGAGCCGGACGCGCACGCGTACGACGAGATCGCCACCGGCGACGCCGACCCGCTGATCCTCGGCGGGCACAAGTTCACGAGCCGTTTCATCCTCGGTTCCGGCCGTTACGACCTGAACCTCATCAAGGCGACCATCGAGAACGCGGGCACGCAGATCGTCACCATGGCGCTGCGCCGCTGCCGCACCACCGAAAACAACCTGCTCGACTACATTCCGAAGGGCATCACCATGCTGCCGAACACGTCGGGCGCGCGCAACGCGGAGGAGGCGGTGCGCATCGCACGTCTCGCGCGCGAGGTGTGCCAGACGGACTTCGTGAAGGTGGAGATCGAGCACGAGTCGAAGTACCTGCTGCCTGACAACGAGGAGACCATCAAGGCCACGGAAAAGCTGGCGAAGGAAGGTTTCGTGGTCATGCCGTACATGTTCCCGGATCCGATCGCGGCGAAGCGTCTTGAGGACGCGGGCGCAGCTTGCGTGATGCCGCTCGGCGCGATGATCGGCTCGAACAAGGGCCTGCGCGCACGCGATTTCATTGAAGTGATTATCAAGAATGCCAACGTTCCGGTGATCATCGACGCGGGCATCGGCCGTCCGAGCCAGGCCGCTGAGGCCATGGAGATGGGCGCGGACGCGGTGATGGCATACACGGCGATCGCATCCGCCGGCAACATTCCGCTGATGGCGCGCGCTTTCAAGAATGCGATTGAGGCCGGCCGTGAAGCGTACCTGTCCGGCCTGGGCAAGGTGACGGAGGACCACGCCGTCCCGTCCAGCCCGACGAACGAGGCCGACTACATCGGCTGATTCGCGCCGATTTCGTACGATTCGTGCACTAACGTTTCGCACTGTTTTATTGCGATTACACGACGAGGGTCGGTGGAAACGCACATTTTCGCAAGGTTTCCACCGGCCCTCTTTCGTCGGATGCGCGGCACGTAGCGCAACGCGCGCATGCCACGCATACCGCACGACAGGCAATACGTCTACTTCCCTAGAGCCGCCTTCAGGTCGCGGTTCTGGAATCGCTCGTGCAGCAGGCAGTAGCCGCCGAACACGACGAGCCACAGCAGGCCGGCGATGGCGGAACCGCGCGTATCTGCGGACAGGAACAGCGTGACGTACACGAACACGTAGAACGCAATCGCAATCCAGTCGCACACCTGCCATGCCGGCATGACGAAGCCGTCCGGCAGGAAGTCGGCGCTTTGACGGTAGCGGCGGTGCGCAAGCATCGTCAGCACGTAGATGAAGATCACGACGGCGCTGGCTGCGGAGGCGAACAGCACGAACGCGCTGGAGATGCCCGGGATCGCGTTGATCAGCGGGGAGAACAGAATCATGCAGCCGGACACGATAATCGCCTTCGCCGGCACCTTGTGATCCGACACCTCACCGAGGCGCTGCATAGCGGGCGATTCGGAGTCCTGCGCAAGCTGGTATAGGTGGCGGCCCGCCGAGTAGATCAGCGAATTGAGTGCCGACGCGGCTGCGGTGATCACCACGAAGAACACGAGCGCGGCGGCCCAGTCGAGCCCAGCGTATTTGAACACCATGATGAACGGGGAGCCGAACGAGCCGTCCGCGTTCTGATGGAAGTTGCGCCACGGCACGATGGCCATGATGGCCACGAGCGCGCCCACGTAGAAGATGAGGATGCGCATGATCAGCTCGTTGACGGCTTTCGGCAGCACTTTGCGCGGGTTCTGGGTTTCGGACACGGTGACACCCACGAATTCGATGAGCTGGTATGCGAAGAACACCATTTGGAAACTCAGCAGGAAGTTCATCCAGCCGTTCGGCGCGAGTTGGAATCCGTCGGTGATGTTTTTCAGGCTTACGGTGGCGCCGGAGACCGTGCCATCCACGCCTTCGATATGCGTGGCCGGGTAGTGGAAGCCGAGGAACAGCATCACCACGGCGGTGACAATCAGACCCACAATCAGCGTGATTTTGATCATGGAGAACCAGAATTCCGCCTCGCCGAACACTCTCACGGCTATGAGGTTCACACAGGTGAGCGCCACGAGGAAGCACAGTTCGATAAGCCATTTCCATGATTTGAGGTCTATGCCGAACGTACCGAAGAACGTGACGAAATACGTGCTGACGGCTGTGATTTCGGTCATGCCGGTCAGGATGAGCACGATCCAGTACGTCCAGCCGGCGAATTTGCCCCACGCGCGGCCGAGGTAGCGGGTGATGAAGTTGATGAAGGTGTGCTGGCTTGGGTCGCTGTACATCATTTCGCCGATGGCGCGCATGAGCAGGAACATGATGAGGCCCACGCCGATGTACACGAGGATGATGCTCGGTCCGGTCAGCGCGATCGACTTGCCGGAGCCGAGGAACAGGCCGGTGCCGATGGTGCCGCCGATGGCGATGAATTGGACGTGGCGGTTTTTCAGGCCGCGTTCCATGTCGTTGCCTTTGTCGAGGCTTTCGACGGATTTGATATGCGCGGTTTCCGTCGCTTCGGACGTGCTTGTACCAGTTTTTCCGGTTTTCGTATTCCCAAAAGTCATAATGTTCACACCCTACCGCGCCAACCGCACAATCTCCGCCGTTGTTCGCACCGCGAAATGCGCTATATGTGGCAGATTCGCATCTTTTCCAAAAAACGCTTTGCGACGGGTGGAGTCAGCTTGCCAAGGTTTTCAGCTTGCCACGGAGCGATTCGTTTTCGCGTTCCAGCTCGTCGATGCGCCGAGCCTGTTGTTTGATGATGACAAGCGCCGTCTCGCTGTCAAGGCCGCTGCTCGCGCTGAGAGGTGCAGGCGGCACGGCGATGGCAGCCGCATCGGACGGGACGGGCACGTCAGCGGATATATACCCCCCCCGCCACGTTCGCCCCGTCCCGCGGATGCGGAGCATTTCCAATGTTCGCCTTATCGGGATTGGCGATTCCTGCGATGTCGTCGAGTTTCTCCTTGCGCGTCACCGCATGAACATACAGGTTGACGAGCTCCGTAATGATTTCGCCGTTACTCATGTTACTGCTACCACTCACGGATTTGAGGACGGCAGCCTTCCAACGCGCCACACTTCGTTCTATACGTTTATACCCAATCAGTTCCGGCGGCAATCCCGCCTCGCGGAAGATTTTGGTCGGCGATTCCCCCGCAAGATACCGTATGACACACACCTGTTTGAAAGCGTTGGAGTACGTGATGCGGTCTTTCGATACGTTGGCCACCGCCGGCAGATCCCGCAACATTTGGAGCTCGTCCATGCTGAATGATCCTCCACCGCGCATCGTTTTACCCCCTTTGCTATGCCCCGTGATGAAGCAAGTGTATATCCGACTTCTCACAAGCAGCTTTTCAAATATTGCTGACCGTATATCACTTCAACCGGTCGGTCACACGTCAATGCGGGCGATTATGGAATATCCACAACCGCCCGCATTGACTTTTATTGCGCGTGAGTCAATTCACAACTCACTCACACCGAACGCATGCGCTCAGTACGTGCGGCGACGGCTCTTGACCGCCACAGCCACGCCAGCGCCACCCACCAGCAGCGCCACGACCGTGAACAGCACGGTTCCCGCAGCACCAGTCAGCGGCAGCTGAGTGACAGACTTGACGTTCAGCACGGTAGCGGTGGCATTCGCAGTGGTGTTATTGACCGGTTGGACCTGACGAAGGGCATCCGGCTCGAAGGTGATGAGACCTTCATCTGTGATCTCCACATTGAAAGTGACCCTGAAGTTCTGGGCGTAGCCGGTCGGAGCCTGAGTCTCCACAACCGTGTAGGTTCCCGCCGCAAGACCCGCGACCTTCACCAAACCATCATTCTCAGTAGTGAACGTCTTGGCATCATTCTGATCGGAAACAAACGACCACGCACCGTCCTCAGCCTGCTTAAGGAACTTGCCCTCCGCATTCTTGACAACGAACTTGGCGCCGGCTAGAGGCTTGGCCTCATTCCCTTCCTTGCCAATCTTCGTGAACTGGAAACCGTAGGTCTTAAGGACAGTCTTGCCTTCACCGCTGGTACCATCCTTGGTGGTGATTGTGGCCTTGTTGTCCACACTGCCGCTCAAGCCATCCAACGCATCCTTGGTGACGGTGCCCTGGTACGACACGACGATCGTCCTACCGGCCAGCGTTGTGGCATCGGCAAAATAGATGGTCGTGGTGGTGCCGGATTGAGCATTGCCTTCCTGCGTTATCGTGTACAGATCGGGATCCACAGTAGTATGATCTCCGAACTGGACCGTGAAGGCACTCTTTGCCGCAATCTGCAAACCTTTGGACGCGGTATCGGTAATGGTAAAGGGGTACGCATCCCAGCCAGCCGCAGCATGAGGAACGTCCGCGGCCACAGTGAAGTCCACGGTGTCGCCCACCTTTACGCTCTTACCGTTCACATCCACGTCATTCATCCGGGCGAACTTGAGCGGCTCGTCGGTCGGATTCGCGTTCTTCGCGTTGAACTGGCCTTCAGTCGTGATGTTGCCCTGACCGGTCGTCGTATCGGCCGCAATCCTCAGATTGGACAGTCCATTGACGGTGGTGGCCACCACAGCCGGAGTCCCCGACGTCACAGTCGTTTCGCCAGCCTTGGTGAACGTATCCTTCACCAGATACCAGCCTTCTCCGTTCACATTGACCGCCTGGCTCGTATTTGCCTGCTCCGTAGTTACGGTCAGGCCAGTACCATCAGGTCCTGCCGGCGGAGTAATTCCAGCCAAGGTCTTGGCGAAGACACGGAGCTGATCCGCAGTGAACGTCGCCACATAGGCGGCTGGATTATCCTTGTACTCTGTCGGGATGCCGTTGTGGCTTCCATCAGCCACATCAGCAGCGGTGGTCACAGCTCCCTTCCATGCGTCAACCGTTTTCACTTCGACCGAGCCATCGCCAGGATTCTCAAACATGGCAAACTTGTATGGCGTGTACGTATGGCCTTCCTGTGCGTGGTTAACTTGCAGCAATGGAGCATCATCAGCCTGTGCGGCGGCGACGCCGATGGCCATGCCGCTCAGCAACGTTGCCGCGGCGGCCAGCCCTGCGAAAAGCTTCCTCATCTTCATGAGAATCTCCTCTTCCTTGATTGTTGGTTACTGTTTTCTGCAATCGCGGGAGGCGAGAACCCAACGCGCCCCCGCGATCCGCAAATCCTGTGTTATTCAGCTGAGCCGCTTCTTACGTCTCCACTGGTCGCCCGCAGCGACGGCGAGCAATGCCAGCACGCCGACTCCGCCGGCCGCAATCTGCCACCATCGCTCCGCGCCCATGCGGCCCGTCAATGGCAGCGACGATGCCGAAATGTATTTGTTGGTGAACAGCATTGGCCGGGTACTGTCCCAATTCGAACCAGCGACACCATAATCGGTTTTCAGCTGGGTCACGGATTCGACAACGGCCTTCCATTCACCGGACGTTCCGTCTTTCATCACGGACACGACCACCCGGTATTCCGCCTGCGAGTAATACATTGCGGAAGCATTACCAGCGTTCTCCGTCACGAGATACGTGTACTCGGCTTTACCTGCGTCATACGTGATGTCGCCGAAGTAAGCAACGTGATCGTCAGACGAACCGCGTTTCACCGTCACCGTGCACGCCGACTGGTTCTCGCAGGAAGCTGGCATCGGCGCGTCTGGATTGGAATCGTCCGCCTTCAGCTTGAAGGTGAACTCGTCGGAATCCTTCCAATCGCGCCCCTTCAGCTCCTTCTGCACGCCAATCGCATGCGTCAGCATGGTCTGCTTCAACGTGTTGGTGATGATCACCGTGGCTTCCTGCGATGCCGTGGATTCCGGCACCGTCACCACATTGCCATCAGCAAGATTTCCATCGCCGACCTTGTGCTGGTAGGAAGCCTTCCACAAGTGGCTGTCCGGTTCGACTTCCGTCACCGTGTACGTCTTTTGGGCGCCTGCCGGAATAATCACGTCGGTGGACCATTTGCCGCTATCGTCACGCTTCAGCGTGACCGTCTTATAGGTATCGTTGCCCTGTTTGATATCCACCGTGATGCTTTCCGGCTTGTCACCGTCTCCACTCCACTGCTTTTCGATATGCAGCGTCGAGGAAACCACCTGGATCACCGGATGCGGATACGGATTGCCGCCGCATGCATGATCCACGCCATCGGCCGAGTACGCCAGGCACGCGGAATCGTTCGTATGGAAACCCGGCTGGTTCGAGGACGTGGCGTTTCCCGGCAGATCGGTGTTCGCGTTACCCTTTACGCCGTCATATCCATCCTTACCGGCGTTCAGGTTGGCGGCATACTCGTCATACGCTTTCTGCGTGGGTTTCACGTTGTATTCCAGCGTGTATGTCACGTTGTTGACCAGAGGCTTCAGGAATGCGACCGTGAATTTCTTCGTGCTCGCGTCATACGTCAAGGTGTAATCGACATTCTTAGTCAAGGAGACCACCTTGCCGGAAGCATCCTTGGCAACGACCTTGTAGTTGCTATCCGCAAGCTCGACATAGCCGGAGAGCGTGTCCTCCATGGTCACCTTGGTGTATGCGGACGTGGTAGTCTCACTTTTTTCAATCTCGTCGAAGATGGTATTCAGCTCCGAAGCGTTCGTCGCGCTTTTATAATAGCCGGCTTCGATATTCCCTTCACCGCGCTGGTTGTATTTCGTTGCCTTTGGGAAATTGCTGGACACCGCATGCATGAACTGGTTCTCGTTGCTGGAGAGCGAGGACGGGTTGGCACTGGCGAAGATGCCGATGGAATACACGGCGGCACCGCCATCCTTCAACTTCTTGGCAGCGGTAACGGCATTGTTTGCCACTTCTTTTTCAAACCCATTAGACGATGTAGGCGAGCCATCCGTGAAGAAGATAACGACCTTCTTCGCATCGGTTCGAGCACTAGCACTGCCCATCACCTTGACCGCAAGATTGAATCCATTGTCGGCTCGGGTGGCGCCAGCGGCTTTGAGTTTGCTGACTTTGTTCTTCAGACCGCTCATATTCGCAGTCAGATCGCTAACGATTTGGGAGTAGTTGTAGGTGTACCCACCACTTCGGTACGTGTCATCCCCGATTCCGTTCTTTTCGTTGCCGGCGAACTTCACCAGTCCAACGCGAACCAGTTCGGAACCGGCCTCCGTATTAGTATTCGCAGCTTCATCAAGAAATGCTTTAACCGCTTCTTTCAGTGCGTCTAACCGCTTGGTCCGATCCGTCTTACTCATCGGATCGTCCATCGAACCGGACACATCCAGCACCAGCGTGAAGTCGATCGGCTGGGTGGTGGTGACCGTGGTGCTGTTGACGGCGCCCTTCACATCCACGTTCACGGTGTAACTGCCATCATCGTTCTTCTTGATGCGCTTATGCTTCTCCGGAGCGCCCAACTGAGAACCGGTCTCGTTCTGCGCAACCGACTGCGCCCGATTTGCTCGCGCAATCGGTTGAGCGGACAACGTAACTGGCTGCTCATCAGGTTGTTCAGATTGTTGTTCAGATTGTTGTTCAACCTCCTGCTCAACCCACTGCTCAGTCTCTTCTTCCGTTTCTTGTTCCGTTTCTTGTTCGACTTGCTGGTAAGCCTCTTGATCTGACGGCTGCTCTTCTCCCACCATCAAATTTTGTTCCACCGGCTGTGAATCCTCTTGCCCAGATTCTTGCAATACCGGCTGCTCGATTTGTTGTTCCAAGGCTCCCGTGGCATCTTCCGCCGCCGCTGACGAAGCAGTGACGCACCCCACGCCGGCGAGCATTGCGACCGTCGCGACGGCCGCAATGACACGACGCGTGAACAGACCTGTGCCCCTCGCCCTGTTTCGCTCAAAGACGTGTCTCATACGCCTACCCCCTTGTACCGTTAAGCGATCGGGGAAATACCTTCCTCCTTCGACCGGTATATTTGATGCGTCTTCGCTTCACATACCGTCCGACAATCGCTTCGTTGCCTAAACCTTAAGGAGAAAAACAGAGGGATACATACCCTCCCAACGAGGTAATCAAGGGGATATACTTTCCTTGAAATCGCACATATCATCGCGATTCTAGAGTATTCTTGCCCCCGTAAATCGCGATGCAAAAACTATAAGCAAACGTTGTCATGCCTCTTTCAGAATTTTCCTCGACAAAAAAGCATCTGTCAAGTGCAACATTAACGCCATCAACCCCTAGTTGCGCTTTGGCCACCAAGCGGCATGCCTACGGACATACCACGGACAGCGGAGCAGCCAAACCAACAACAAACCGACCAGCAACGTGGCAGCTGACACCACGCCCGCAATCACACGCACATCTTTTGCCGCATCATCCTCCGCGGGAATCTCTTCGGGAATGGCGGAACGTAATGCCGAAACCAACAGACGATGCGTATTCACACCGTACGGAGTGCATGTCATCAACGTGACCCGATCCTCGCCAGAGGTAATCTTCAATTGCGATGTGTCGTTAGGTTCGATTTCGGTAATACGATCCACCATATAGCCAAGCGTATGGCCCATCACATCGATATAGAAGTAATCGCCAACCCGCATCTCATCCAAACGCGTAAACATTGAGGCTTCAACCAAACCCCGATGTCCGGTAATCACCGCATGCGTATCCTTGCCACCCACCGGCAGACTACTGCCATACAAATGCCCCGCACCGGACGCAAGCGTCTGCTCCGACGTGCCATGGTAAATCGGCAAATCCACAGAAATCTTTGGAATGCGGATGGAACCCATCACGCCATCGCCAGTATCCAGCAAACGCTGGTATTCCGCGTCTTTGGAGCTAGCGGAATCCTTGTTACCATCGCCAGTGGCGTCTGCGCCCGTCGAGCTGGAACCGGAACCGTCGCTGGAGTCGGACTGATTGTTGTTGTACAACTCGGCGAGCGGATCCTCAGCCTCGCCAATCACCGGCTGCCCCGACTTGGCGAGACGCTTGTTGTACGCCCCAGCTGCGGCGAATGCCTCGTCGGCCTGCGGATACGGCCAGCCCGCGACGCTCTGTTCGGAACGGGCGGACGTGCTCGCCAGCTTTTGCGCGGACTGGTATTGCAGCATTTTCGGGAAAAGACCAATGCCGATTGCGGAGAAAATCAGCACCGCCGCAAGCACACGCAGGGCAATGGATCTACCCACGTCGGCGCGACGCTCGCGAATCTCTTCGGACACATCGGTCGCCTCGGCGAACGTCGGCGGAACGTAGGTGCGCGTATCTTGCGACTCGCTGCTTCTCGACCCGCCACACGTGCCTCCTCGCAAAATGCCTGCCATCAGTTTAAGCCCCCTTGAACCACCTAGTACAGGGACATTATATGGCGTTCCGGACGGACTTTGCACCCTACCTAGTGCGCTTAAGCATGAGCAATTTTCTAAAACTATACTTCTATGACACTGGCTTGGCGGCCAATCTGCTGGGCATCGGAAGGGGTGACAGGCCACTGTACACAATCGAGGTCAAATCGTCCGCCACGTACCGGCCGAGCGCTTTCGAGAACCTGGAGGATCTCGCGCCGATCATGGGAGTGGACACAGACCATCAGTTCGTCGTCTATGGCGGCATCGAATCCTTCCCCACACGGCACGGCAAAGTGCTGGACTTCGACAGTCTCGAGGCTTTGATCTCCTGATCGGACCGATCCCCGGGCCCGTCTGGCTTATAGATGGCGGGTGTTGGACGGGAATAGACAGTTCGGGGGCATGTTTTGTACCCCTGAACTGGCAAATAAGGCGCACCATCCGCCATCTATAAGCTAGATAGCATAAGTCAGGCCTCAGCGGAGGCAGGATTGGGCCCGACTTCCTTGTCCAGCTTGTTGCGCAACCTCACCACATCGCGCTCGAGCTCGTCGATACGACGAGCCTGCTGCCTGATAATAATGCCGGCCGTATCACCGTCGAACAGTCCGAGAGACAACGGATGAACGTCATTCGACGCAGCCGTTGCGGCAGGCTTCGGCTCAGTGGCCGTATTGGCGATGTCTTCAAGACTCCGCCTCGTCGCCAACGCACGCTTATACCGCGCCGCAAGCTGCGCTATGATCTCACCATCGGTCATGGTGTCGCTGCCGCTCACCGACTTGATGGCCGCATCCTTCCACCGCGCCACACTGCGCTCGATACGCTTGTAACCAACCAATTCCGGCGGCAGACCCGCTTCGCGGAAGATCTTGGTGGGCGACTCCCCCGCAAGATATCGGATGGTGCACACTTGCCTGAATGTGTCGGAATAGGTGATACGATCACGAGTCACATTGGAAACAGCCGGCAATCCACGCAACAGCTGAATCTCCTCGTCACTGAATGCTCCCCCACTGCGCATCGCAATACCTCCCATTGATGCTTCGTTGCTTTCTTTTGCGGATGTGCCTGCGATTCTATGGCCCTCCTTCCGTGCAATACCCCCACTTCACTCCCCTGACTAACAGCCCCCATAACGGTTCACGTTTCCAGATTCCGTTTGTTGCAACACATCCCACTGAAACGCCTTATACCCTCGAAAAACGCAATGTCCACCCACATCGGGTGGCACGTCCAAAGCAACGTAATATGGCGCAATCCAAGCAATCCCACATGAAATACAGAGCAATACAAAAGGCCGACCCATAATGGGTCGACCTTAAATCACTCTGGATTGGCGTTCTTAACGAACGCCGTCAGAGATGGGCGATCAGGCCTCGGCGTTCTGACGAGACTTGATGGCGATGGTCACGCCAGCGCCAGCCACGAGCAGAGCCACAACGGTGAACAGCATGGTTCCCGCAGCGCCGGTGAGTGGCAGCTGAGTGATGGACTTGATGTTCTTCACGGTCTTGGCGGTGGTGTTGACCAGGCCCCACGGATCGGAAGTGGCGGTCTTAGCCAGAACAGCTACACCATTAGAGAAAGACACGGCGAAGCTCGGCTTGATGTCAAGGTAGTTGCCGTTGGCACGTGCAGTTTCCGTGACGGTGTAAGTCTTGGTTGCATCAAGACCAGTGAACACCAGTTTGCCGTTGGCATCGGTCTTCACATCAGTCGTCGCATCCGGAGTATTGGTGGAAGCAGCCTTCTTGTAGGAACCGTCGTCCTGCTTCACGAAGTACAACGCGGTGCCACCGTCCTTCACCTGGAAGGTGACGCCCTCGATACCCTTGCTGTCCGGATCAACCTTGGTGAAGTCGAATCCGACAAACCCAGTATTGGCCTTAATATCAGTGCCGTAGTTGTCAAGCTTGTTGACCACACCATCGGTGACGGAAGCCTCATCATTGACCACCGCGTCGAAGGTGACCTTGATGGTCTTGCCTGCATACTTGGACGGATCATTCACGGTCACATCGAAGGATGCATCCGTGCTACCGGTCACGTCATTAGCTGGAACACTGAAGTCAGTCGCAGCGTCTGCGTCGGAAATCTGAACATCATTGGCATAGAACTTGAAAGTACCAGCCTTGATGGTCAGACCCGTGCCCGGCTTATCGGTGAACTTGAACTCGGTCGGAGCCGGGTTCGCGATAGTACCGGTAAGGGTATAGGTCAGAATGTCGCCGATGGCAGCAAAAAGCTTATTGACTTCCTTAGTCTTTCCGGGGTTGTTGGTGTTCTTCATGTTCACGGTGGCAGCGGCAGTCGGATCGGTTAGAACCTTCTTCTCAGCGTTAACGGTGCCGGAAGCGACAATCATCGGGATTGCCTTGGTCACAGAACCAGTGGCAGACGCGGAATCAATGAACACATAGATACCTGCAGGCAGGGTCGCGGTAGCAGTGTATTTAGCATCCGCACTACCATTCGTAGCAGGAACTGGCTTGCCCAGAGTGAACGACGTCACAGCAGTTAGTTTGCCTTCACTCTCCAGAGCATTAGCAAACTTACGGGTCTTCTCAGGAGAAGCCCACGGACGAGCAGCAGAAACATCCAGAGTGCCGGCATTCAGGGCTGCGGCCAGATGGTCCACCTCAGAATCCGTAGTATCCACACCGGCAGCCTTCAACGCGGAGTCAACGGCAGTCTTATTGTTAGAATTCGTCACCACACCATAAGCAACGTTCTCGCCGGAACCATACTGAACATAATCGCCAATCTTGTATGCTTTCAGGTTGGCGTTGGTCAGCTGTTCAGCGGTTTCAGCGGTGAACGTGAACGTTGCTACGCCCGTTACCGGAGTACCAGCAGCGTCATCGGCCTGTGCGCTGGTTGCGCCCAGGGCCATGCCACCCAGCAGCGTCGCAGCGGCGGCGATACCGGCGAAAAGTTTCCTCATCTTCATGAGAATCCTCTCTTCCTTATTGTTTGATTACTTGTTTCTGCAATCGCGGGAGGCAGGGATCCAACTTGCTCCCGCGATCCGCAAATCTTGGATTATCGGCCGGAACGCCCTCGAGTTGGCAGACGTTCCGACCATGCACAGCGATTCAGACGAGTCGCTTCTTGCCGTTCCACACACCGGCCGCGCCGATGAGCAGCACCGCAAGCCCGCCGACCACACCGCCGACCAGCAGCCATTGACGATCCGTCATCCCGCCCGTCAACGGCAGCGCCGATACCGCGATGTAGTAGTTGGTGAAGGCGACCGGTTGCGTACTGTCGCTCTGCGATTCGGCCGGGTCGCCGTTGTCGTCCAGCATCTTGATCACGGACGTCACGGAAGCCGTCCACGCACCGGCATCGTTCTTGGCGACGGTCACCACGACTTTGTATTTCGCCTGCGAATAGTGCAATGCGCTAATCAAGCCGCTGTCTTCCGTCACGTAGTACGTGTAGGTGGCGCCACCAGCGTTGTAGGTAATGTCGCTAAACGCCGCGGAATGGTCCTTGGAATCAGCTTTCACAACCACCGTGCACGTTTTCTGTCCGTTGCACGAAGCCGGCAACGGAGCATTGTTTTTCGCCTCCAACGTGAAGCTGAACTGGTCGGTATCCTTCCACTCACGACCGGTCAGATTCTTCTTCACCGAGATTGCGTTGCTTAGTGACACCGTCTTCCGCGTGTTGGTGATGGTCGCATTCAATGTGCCCTTATCGGCGGAAGACCACACCATCCGCTTGGTCAACTCGGCATTGTTATTCGCTGTATTGTTGACTTTGTAGGTGACGTCATATTGGTCATCGCCGGGGGTTTCCACCACGGAATACGTGTAGCCGGGCACCAGATTATCGACCGTTTTGGTCCAATTGTTGGCGGCGTTCAGCGTGATCGGATTACCAACGTTCTCCGCATTAGTAGCACCAATTGCCTTGCGCTGCAATTGCACCGTCACGAAATCGTTGGCATGCTTGTCGTTGCCGTCCGACCATTGCTTGGTGATGTTGATCTTGCCAAGCTTCACCTGCACCACAGGATGCGGATATACAGCTTCGGTCGGTTCGCAGGATGTCACGTTGTTGACCTCGGTGAGCACGCAATAGTTCAGCTTCGCATCCGCGTTGGAATAGTAGCCTCGCTGCCCAGCGGATACGTCTCCGGTATTCGCGTCTCCCGTATCCGGATAGTTGTTGCCGCTCGCATAGTCGGCATATGCAGCATCGCTTGGCTTGACTTTAAAGGAAACGTCGATGACATCAGTCTTTTCTACGACGATGCCATCAGTACCGTTGAACGTCACCGTCACCGTACGACTGTCGGAATTGTATGTGGCCGTATATCCGCTCTTCAGCGTGGTATTGCCGTTTTTCACCGTCACATACTGTGTGATATCGGCACCGTCGGCCACGCCAGCGAAATCGACCGGGTCGACCCACTGGGACAAGGTGTCAGTGATGGAGAAGACCTTGATCTTCGCAGAAGAAGTAATGCTGGAATAGATCTGATCGAATGCTTTCGTCAGATTCGCCGGATTCGTGCCGTCGAATTCCACGCCATTCACCGCATTGGCCTCACTCGCAAGATCATCCATCTTATTGGCGTCGGCAGCGGTCTTCACCACGTACAGGGCGGCGTCGCCGCGATTTTTGGCTTCAGCCAACGCGGCCGCGTAATTAAAGCCATACTCGTCGCTGCCTCCTGCGCCATATACGCCACCGGAACTGCCGTCAGGGTTCTTCCCCCAACTGTATCCGTTCGTCTCGCAATCCGCTTTGGTCGTATATTCCGGATGTGCGGTATTGCCCCAGAGAAATGAATAGGAATAGCATCCGCTATATGAGGACGTTCGGTACGTCGGATTGCCATCCGAGAGGAAGATGATGTGCTTCTTCACACCAGGGCGACCTCGCAGATTGTTTGCCTGCTCGAGCGCGGCCTCCCAGTTGGTGCCGCCACCCGGCTTTTGGGAAACGGCATCACCGATCTTGCTCGAAAACGTGGTGAACTCCTGTTTCAGCAAAGCGCTCTTGCTGAAGGTGACGACCGCCATACGCACCCGCTGGGCTTCCGGCAAAGCCGAATTCTGCGCCGTCAGCAGCTTATTGGCGAGCGCTATGGCCGCATTCCGCGCATTGGTGTCGCGGTTGTCACTATTCATACTGTCGGACTTGTCCATGACCAGCACAATGTCAGCCGGAGTGGCAGTGGTGACCGTGGAGGAGGTGCTATCACCGGATGCGGTCAGATGCAGCGTGTACTCATCGCCTTCGCCGCCATTGGTTTTCACGATGCTTTTGTTGTTCGATGGTTTCACATTGGAATTCACGATGGTCACGTGGCTCGTCTTTCCCACGGTGAACGAGCCGGTTTCGGCGTATGCATTATTGTCGCTACCCTGCTGCGTCATTGGGGAACCGTTCGCGGACACGGTGTAGTCGCTGGAATTCAACTCCCGCACCGTATACTTGGTGTCATCAGTGAAATTGTCGGCTTGCACACGGGCAAATTGACCCCCGGCCAGCTTTATCACACCGTTGTTTTCGGTCGACGCATCGGGGTTAACGACCTGATTGGTGTGCGCATTGTACACGCTGTATTCGCCTTGGTACGGATCTTTGGAACCGTCGACGAACAGCTGGAATTGGAACTGTTTGTTCGCGTCGATGGTGCCCAGGGTTTCCTTCTCGATATCGATGGCCTTGGACGGCTTCACCGGCAGATTGAAACTGATCTTGCAGTTGGATCCGCCGTCGCCGCGTTCCAGATAGAAGAAGCTCAGATGATGTGTCGTATACGCCTTGGAATCCCACTTCTTTCCCGCTTTTCTAAATGCCTCGGTGATTGTTGCGGCAGGAGTGTCTCCATGACTCTGAACCTTGTCGTACTTGATCTTGTCGGCGGCGAAATCGATGCTGCCACCCAACGCCTGATGGATACCACCCAAATCAAGCACCAGCACATCATCGATGAACACCCACACATCGTCGTCACCGGTAAAGTCGAACACCATGTTCTGATTGTTGACTTTGCCATCTTTAGGCATATAGAAATCGGCCCTAAGGTTCATGCCGAACGAATACCTATTGTCGTCGCTGTCATTGCCAAACGGCGTGAATAACGGGTCACGATTCCCGCTCTGGGTCTGATTGGTCAATTCGAATCGATTGCTATTGTGGTTATATTTCGCATATTTCGACGCCGCATCGAAACTGTAATTCCCTTGACCATCCGAAGTCAGCAAACCACCTTCCGGCGTGTGATTAGTCACAACGGTATTATCAGACGCACCGCCGAAGAGATAATCCAGCGATCCGTTGCCATCCGCCATGGTCGGGTAACCGTTAGTCAGCAGAGGCTTCACAATGCCCGTGTACGCACCTTTGCCATCTTGAACATAGCGGTTATAGCCGGTTTCGTCTCTTCCGTTCTTAAAATGCAACGCATGATTATTGTTGATGGAGTTGCGATTGTAATCATGCAGACCAATGCTGATACCATTCTGCTGCTCAACAGTGGCATTGACGTCATTGGCTAGTGCAGTAGAAGTGGTGGCGTAGCCCATGCCACCAAGCATGGCGACCGCGGCTACCGCAGCTACGATTCGCTTGGCAAAGTTCCCTTTTGGCTTTGCCTCAGATTCATGTACATGCCTCATGTGCATTGTCCCCTTAATACCGCGCTTCAACGCGGTTTCCGTCTCTAACACCGTCCGCGCATCACGCACCGGCACATGCTATGTCCAGTACGGATACACTTCCGGCGCTCCCATCTTGAATGTAGGAGAAAAGACGTCGGGAGATGCACACCCTAAGTGCGGGAAAGTCGAGGTATTATACCATCGTCAACCGTTGCAATCGCAACGTTTCACAATATGGGTGATACCCGAATAAAAAAGCCGGCAGGGGGCATCGGCAAACAGCGGTCGTTAGCCACGCTTCGGCCACCAAGCCGCATGCCTACGGATATGCCACGGTCGCCCGCGCAACCATGCCAGCAGCAGACCGAGCAGCAACGTGACCACCGCGGCCGTGGTCGCAATCGTTCGCGCATCCTTCGCCGCATCATGCTCCGCCGGTACCACGTCGGGAATCGGCGAGCGCACCGCAGAAACCAACAGTCGATGCGTATTAACGCCGTACGGGGTGCACGTCATCAACGTCACCCGGTCTTCGCTGGGAACGATCTTCAGCTTCGACGTATCGTTCGGCTCGATCACGGAAATACGGTCCACCCGGTAGCCGAGCGTGCGGCCCATCACTTCGATGTAGAAGTAGTCGCCGACGCGCATTTCATCCAATCGGGTGAACATCATCGCATCCACAAGCCCGCGATGCCCGGTGATTACGGCATGCGTGTTCTTGCCGCCCACCGGCAGACTACTGCCATACAAATGCCCCGCACCGGACGCAAGTGCCGACTGCGACGTGCCATGGTAAATCGGCAGTTTCACGGAGATTTTCGGAATACGGATAGTGCCCATCACACCGCTGCCGGAATCCAGCAGGCTTTGATATTCCGTATCTTTGGCGCTGGCGCTGTCTGATTCGTTGGAACCGGATTCGCTGGACCGCGAGCTGCCCTGCGCCTGGGAGAACGGATCCTTCGCCTCGCCGAGGATCGGCTGGCCCGATGCGGCGAGCCGTTTGTTGTATTCCTTGGCCGCGGCGATCGCGTCGTCGGCCTGCGGATACGGCCAACCCGCAACCGCACGCGCGGACTGGTCCGACGTATTCGACAGTTCGTGCGCCGACCGGTATTGCAGCATCGCCGGAAAACCGCCGATGCAAATGGAAATGACGATCAACAGCGCAGCGGAGACACGCATGGCGACGGTTTTCCTGCGGCGGCCACGCCGTCTGCGCATATCGTCGGAAACGTCGATTATCTCGTTGAAAGACGGTTCTGCGCCTTCCGTACGTTCCATGTTTTTCATACGTTTCGCACGCATCACTGGATGAACTTCCGCAGCACGCGTTCCAGCTCGTCGATACGCAACGCCTGCTTGGCTATCAGCATGTCGCATTTGTTGATGGTCAGCTGTGCCTGTGCAAGTTTCGACAGCATATCCTGCGATGCGCGCGATTCCTGCAACTTGTCCGAGCCTTGCGATTGCACGCCGTTGCTTCCCGACGCGCCAACGTTTCTCGTCGCGACGTCGCTTCCCGACGTCCCTGCCGCGCCAGCGCCATAAAGATCCACCACGGACTGATCCACATCGTCTCCGCGCAGTTCGATGGCTTCCAGCTCGTCATCACAATCCTGCATGTAATGGTTCGTATGTTCGTTCCTGCGCTTGTTCCGCTCCTCCTGCTGCTTCCAGCGCGCGATGCACCGTTCCACGCGCTTGTAGCCGATCAGCTTGGGGTCGAGACCCGCCTCCCGAAAGATGGCCGACGGCGATTCGCCCGCGTTGTACCGGCACATGACCTCGACCTTAAAGCGATCGGTATACCGGATATGGGATGGGCTCACGCTTTTGACCGCTGGCAGGCTGGCCAGATACGCACGCTCCTTTGCTGTGAATTTGCCATCAATCATTTTTTACACCCCCTAAATCGCCTAAACAGCTCGATTCAGCATCATATCGGGCTCTTTCCATTAACACCCTCGTTAAAACCCTCGAACGAAAGACCCATCCCCTTCAACGAAAAGAGGGGGCCAACCTTCAAACAAAACAGTCCCGCCATTTTCCACGGATAATAAAAGCTCATAGGCACGCCGGGCGGGGTCG
>JABLTO010122315.1_pt1 | contig 76410 bp, 76 predicted proteins | sample 7160091 | NCBI WGS metagenome assembly JABLTO01 (sample SAMN14651225, study PRJNA627086) | human gut metagenome | isolation source: feces | host: Homo sapiens | reverse complement strand
TTCCATTTTACGATAATGAATTAAGTTAGAATCAACATGCAGCTCCGGTGCAGGATACCCCGCTGCAAACATTAAAATTAGTCCTGAGTCCGGTAAACTATTCATGTACAATGATTTCTTCCAGAATGAGGCAGAAGTTGAGGCTACCGTATATGAAACGGAACTCGGCAATAAGATTTATTATGGTGAGCGCCAACCGGACGGTAAACTCAGCATCCTCTCGCGTAACAAAATGCAGGGCGAATGGGGCAAAGGTAGCTTGCTACCCAGTAGTATAAATGATTCCATCAATGCCAACTATCCGTATGTATTGACAGATGGCATCACCATCTATTATGCCGCGGATGGTGAAAATTCGATAGGTGGTTACGACATATTCGTCACCCGTTACAATACCAACACGAACACCTACCTCACTCCGGAAAATGTGGGTATGCCGTTCAACTCTCCCTATAATGACTATATGTTCGTTATCGACGAATATAATAATCTCGGATGGTTTGCCTCCGACCGTTACCAGCCGGAAGGAAAAGTTTGCATTTATGTATTCATTCCAAATTCTTCCAAAAGGGTATATAATTATGAAGCAATGGACCCGAAAAAAGCAATCGGGCTTGCCCGGATTCATTCTCTGAAAGATACGTGGACGGATCAGGATGCCGTAGCCGATGCCAAACATCGACTACAAGCCGCATTCGATGAAAAGCCACAAACCACGAAAAGTCATGAGTTTGAGTTTGTAATCGATGACCAGAATACTTATTATCAACAAAGTGATTTCAAATCTCCTCAGGTCAAAAAACTGTTCGGCAAATACCTCCAATTAGAAAAGGCTTTCAAAGAGCAGCAAAACAAATTGGAAGAGCAACGTTCCTTGTACTCCCGTGCCAAGGAAAGCGATAAAGCCAAACTGGCTCCCGCCATACTCGACCTGGAAAAGCAGATACAACAATTATCAGGTGAATTGGAGAAGGCCGCCATTGAAGTGCGTAATACAGAAAAACAATCCTTTAAATAGAAAACTATGGACATACTTATCATCATTGTACTCATTGTTGCGGCAGTTATCCTGTTCTTGGTAGAACTGTTCGTCATCCCGGGCATCAGCATAGCCGGAATTCTGGCCGGAGCTTGCATGATCTATGCCAACTACTATGCCTTTACCTATCTGGGTACAACGGCTGGTTTCATCACGCTCGGTGTATCGGCAATAGCCTGCATAGGCTCATTGATACTCTTCATGCGCTCCAAGACCTTGGATAAAGTGGCGTTGAAGAAGAATATCACATCGAAGGTGGACCGTACGGCTGCGGATCAAGTAAAAGTAGGCGATACGGGTGTGGCCATTACACGCCTGGCACTGATCGGCAATGCCGAAATAGACGGCAACATCGTGGAAGTGAAATCCATGGACGGATTCCTGAATGAAAAAACCCCTATCATTGTAAACCGTATTACGGACGGCGTTATCATGGTAGAAAAGAAAAAAGACTAATATTCACACTTAATATCTTATAAATCATGAACGTAGACACTATGTACCTTACTGCCTTTCTTGTGATAGGAGGCATTATCTTCATCGTACTGTTCTTCCACTATGTTCCTTTCTTCCTATGGTTGTCCGCCAAAGTTTCGGGAGTCAGGATTTCATTGGTGCAATTGTTTTTAATGCGTATCCGTAACGTACCTCCCTACATCATTGTACCGGGTATGATTGAAGCACACAAAGCCGGATTGAGCAACATTACCCGCGACGAGCTGGAAGCTCACTACTTGGCTGGTGGACATGTAGAAAGAGTGGTGCACGCCTTGGTATCCGCCTCTAAAGCTAATATTGAATTATCCTTCCAGATGGCTACCGCAATCGACCTTGCCGGACGTGATGTGTTCGAAGCCGTTCAGATGTCGGTAAACCCGAAGGTGATCGATACTCCTCCGGTGACCGCCGTAGCAAAAGATGGTATCCAGTTGATAGCCAAAGCCCGTGTAACGGTACGCGCCAATATCCGCCAGTTGGTGGGTGGTGCCGGTGAAGACACTATCCTGGCCCGTGTAGGCGAAGGTATCGTATCTTCCATCGGTTCGTCCGAAAACCACAAGTCAGTATTGGAAAACCCGGATTCAATCTCCAAACTTGTGCTCCGCAAAGGTCTGGATGCCGGTACGGCTTTCGAAATCCTGTCCATTGATATCGCTGATATCGATATAGGTAAGAACATCGGTGCGGCTTTGCAGATAGACCAGGCAAATGCCGATAAGAATATCGCCCAGGCCAAAGCTGAGGAACGCCGTGCAATGGCCGTGGCCAGCGAACAGGAAATGAAGGCGAAAGCTCAGGAAGCACGCGCCAAGGTGATCGAGGCAGAAGCCGAAGTACCTAAGGCCATGGCAGAAGCATTCCGTAACGGCAACCTGGGCATCATGGATTATTATCGGATGAAGAACATCGAAGCTGATACTTCCATGCGCGAAACCATAGCCAAACCATCGGGAAACAACTCAAATCAGCCGTTGAGTAAATAACCGGTAGAATTATAGCCCCAGAAAAACGTCGGAACCGGTGAACAGTAATCCCGTTCCGGCGTTTTCTATTTATAAACGTATCAACCAAAAAATCCAGAATATGAAAAAGTATTTTGCATCTTCCGAACTTATTATCAATGATGACGGTTCAGTTTTTCATCTGCACGTAAAGCCCGAGTGGCTGGCAGACAAAGTAATCCTAGTGGGCGACCCGGGCAGAGTGGCACTGGTAGGCTCACACCTTGAGAATAAAGAATGTGAAGTGGAAAGCCGCGAGTTCAAAACCATTACAGGTACCTACAAGGGCAAACGCATCACGGTGGTTTCTACGGGTATTGGTTGCGACAACATCGACATTGTGATGAACGAACTGGACGCCTTGGCCAACATCGACTTCAACACACGTGAAGAAAAGCCCCAACTTCGCCAGTTAGAACTGGTGCGCATCGGTACTTGTGGCGGTTTGCAACCGAATACGCCCGTAGGTACATTTATCTGCTCGCAAAAGTCCATTGGTTTCGATGGCCTGCTGAACTTCTATTCAGGGCGCAATGAAGTGTGCGACCTGCCATTTGAGCGTGCATTCCTGAACCACATGGGATGGTCGGGGAATATGTGCGCACCTGCTCCGTACGTGATCGACGCCAATGCCGAACTGATAGAGCGCATTGCCGGAGACAATATGGTACGCGGTGTAACGATTGCCGCCAGTGGTTTCTTTGGCCCGCAAGGACGCGAACTACGTATTCCGCTGGCTGACCCGAAGCAAAATGAAAAGATCGAGAACTTTGAATACAATGGCTATCGCATTACGAACTTCGAGATGGAAAGCTCCGCACTGGCCGGTTTGAGCCGCCTGATGGGACATAAGGCGACCACGGTATGCATGGTCATAGCCAACCGGTTGATTAAAGAAGCCAATACGGGCTACAAGAATACGATTGACACTTTGATAAAAACCGTACTGGACAGAATTTAAGAAACACCCACTCAAATATACTTGATGATTGTTTCCTTCAATCTTTCGTAAGTATATGGTTTGGCAATAATATCATTGCACCCGGCGGCTAATGCTTGTTGTTGCTCTATCAGGAAAGCATTGGCCGTCACCGCAACGATAGGCAAATCGATGTCGATGGTACGTATCTTTTCCGTAGCCTGAATACCGTTCATCACCGGCATGCGGATGTCCATCAATATCAGGTCGGGACGCTCACGCAAGAAACTATTTACGGCCTCTTCGCCATTGGTAACCCACGAAATGGTGTAGTCCTTCTTCAGCAAAATGTTTATCTGCATAAAGTTAGACTCCGTATCTTCAGCTATCAGAATTTTCTTCCTGCCGTCTGATCTTCGCTCTACGTGGGCATTGATTTCAACAGGTTCACCATCCGCTCCCAACACAAACTGGCGGTAAGGAAGGGTCATCACGAAAGTGCTCCCCACTAGTTGAACAGCACTTGCGTAATCCTGTTCCGGTCCACCATAATCCAGATTTCCTCATCGGGACATATCACATTCAGTCGGATGCCCGTTTTCATTTTCAGGCGATGCACTTTCTCCACTTCGTCAATCAGTCCGGTCATTTCGACCAACTGGAAGTTCATTTCCGATTTTCCCGACTCGATACGGGAAAGGTCCAGAATGTCATTTATGAGTTGCAACAACAGGTTGCTATTCTTCTGGATGATGTTCAGGTATTCGGCTTTCTCCACTTCATCTTCCGTCAAAGCTATGATTTCAGAGAATCCCACGATAGCATTCAAAGGAGTGCGGATCTCGTGGCTCATATTGGCCAAGAACACCGATTTCATGCGGTCGGCCTCTTCTGCCCGCTGCTTCGCCTCGATGAGTTCATTGGAGCGTTGCACCCTGTCACCGATATCGTGTATCAATGCCATCACTTTATTATCTTCGAACGGAGCGATGCGTGCCTGGAAATAATGCCTTTCGCAATCATCCACATCCAGGGGATACTCTATCTCCTTCAACTCCCCGTCTTCGAGGCATTGACGTATGTTCCGTAGAAACAGGTCGCTGACTTCGGGAGAATAGATGGTGCGCCCGTCCGCTCCCCGTAGCTGTTCAACGGGATGGAGCAAAATGGTGTCAGAAGACATTAACACGTCGGTGAGGAAGAAATTTTCATCAAAGATGAAGATGAATTCAGGCAATGCCTGTATTATCTTCCGGTTTCGCTCTTCCATGCGCGATATGCGCGTTTCGCGTTCGTACTGCCCGGTGACATTCACGGTATAGCATAAGAGGCTTTTCGGATTTCCACTTCTATCTTTCTCTACAGATAAGAGGTGGTCCTCCAACCAGACTATTTCGCCATGCGCACCTACGCAACGCACGCGTAAGACTTTGGACTCTTCAAAGCCATCCAATTTCTTTTGAAAGCCATCCAACGACACCAAATGCTTATCATCGGGATGCACAAAGCTACAGAACTCTTCCAAATTCTGATAACAGATGCCGACTTTATCCAAGCCTAAACTTTCGAAATATTCCTGAGTGAAAGTGCACTCCAGAGTATTGATATTTATCTCCCAGAGAGCAATTTGATGAGCAGCCAGAACGGAGTTGACCTTCAATAATTTCTCTTTCAGTAGTTCCGTGTTCTCGTCTTTCTCGGTAGTATGAGAAGCGGAATCATGCATTTTTATTTTGTCTTGCGCCATAATAACAAAGTGTATCATGTAAAGGCTACGAAAATTGAGCAAATGTAATAAAAAAGAGTAAGTAATATACAATCGCGTTCTTTTTTTTGCCCCAAAAGGCTATCTTTGCAACTCAAATAACAATTTTTATGATGAATCAGGATACCATCTGTGCCATTGCCACGGCCCAAGGAGGAGCAATCGGAAGCATTCGCGTCTCAGGAGCGGACGCCATTCGTATCACCAGCCACATTTTCACCCCGGCAAAATCCGGTAAAGCGCTGGCAGATTGCAAACCTTATACACTGACTTTCGGGAAGATACACGATGGAGAAGAAATTATCGACGAGGTTCTTGTCAGCCTGTTTCGCGCCCCGCACTCTTACACGGGCGAAGATAGTACGGAGATCACCTGCCACGGTTCGAGTTATATCTTGCAACAGGTTTTGCAATTGCTCATCAAGCACGGTTGCCGCCTGGCGGGACCGGGGGAATACACGCAACGCGCCTTTCTCAATGGAAAGATGGATTTGAGCCAGGCCGAAGCCGTGGCGGACCTGATTGCTTCTTCATCTGCCGCCACCCACCGCCTTGCCATGAGCCAGATGCGTGGCGGATTCAGCAAGGAGCTTACGGAGCTACGCAACCAGTTGCTACACTTCACTTCACTGATTGAGCTGGAACTGGATTTCAGCGACCATGAAGAGTTGGAGTTTGCGGACAGAACGGAACTTTGCCGATTGGCGGATCATATCGAGGGGGTCATTTCCCGACTGGTACATTCGTTCAGCGTAGGAAATGCGATCAAAAACGGCGTACCGGTAGCCATCATCGGCGAAACGAATGCCGGGAAATCAACGCTTCTCAATGTATTGCTGAACGAGGACAAGGCTATCGTGAGCGACATTCACGGCACTACGCGCGACGTGATTGAAGACACGACCAATATCGGCGGTATTACTTTCCGTTTCATTGACACGGCAGGTATCCGCGAAACCAATGATACGATTGAGAGTCTGGGCATAGAGCGCACGTTCCAAAAACTGGAACAAGCGGAGATCGTGCTTTGGATGATTGATGCAACGGACGCAACGTCGCAAATGAATCAGCTATCGGGGCAGATACTTCCGCGTCTGGAAAGAAAGCATTTGATATTGGTATTCAACAAATCGGATTTGTCGGGCACGGCTCATTCTGATGAGGTGCTTTCTGCGGCCTCTTCCATCATTCCTGACGCCGAATGTATTTTTATTTCCGCCAAGAAAAGGCAAAATACGGATGTGCTTCAGAAGAAACTTATAGCCGCCGCCAATCTGCCTACGATAACCCAGAACGACGTGATAGTGACCAATGCCCGCCATTACGAAGCCCTCACGCATGCTTTAGAAGCCATCAGACGCGTACAACAGGGATTGGCAAACAATCTTTCAGGGGACTTCGTGGCCCAGGACATCAGGGAATGCATCTTCCATTTGAGCGACATCGCGGGGGAGGTGACGAATGATATGGTGCTACAAAATATATTTCAACATTTTTGCATCGGTAAGTAATCTGTAATAAATTATCAATTAAAAAACAAGAATTCTCAACATTACGCACTGAATAACAAAATACCATTTCACGCTTATAGAAAGAGCGAGGAATGGTATTTTAATCTATTGGCTCATTCTTTGATAATGCACCAAGTTTCTCTTTTATATTCCTTACGGTCATACTCTTCCTCTCTACACATCCAACAGCCACATGGAATTCCTTCCTTAGAAATATTTATCCGCAAGTAATTCTTTATACATCTGAAGATTATCCATATCGAAATTAAAACAAAAATAGTTTTAATCCATAATCCTAAGTTGCCAAAACGCCACGGCCGCCGCCACCGCCACATTGAGCGAATCGACCCCATGCGCCATCGGGATACGGACTACATAGTCCGCCGCGGCAATCGTATCGGGTGGAAGCCCCTCTCCCTCCGTTCCCATCACAATGGCTAGCCGGGGTTCGGACGTCAAGACAGGATCGGCAATGGAGATAGAATTGTCCGTAAGTGCCATGGCGGCGGTGCGGAAGCCGTGGCGGGCCAGATCACTGAGAGTGCCGTCCAGCCACGTCCAGGGAACCAAAAAAACCGAACCCATGGACACCCTGACCGCACGACGGTTCAACGGATCGCAAGAGTTACGCGTCAGCAACACGGCATCCATCCCGAGAGCGGCCGCCGAACGAAAAATGGCACCAATATTCGTAGTGTCCACCACACCGTCGATGACGACGATGCGCCGGGCATCCCGACATGTGTCTTCCACCGTGCGGGGCGCGGGGCGACGCATGGCACACAACACTCCGCGCGTCAGGACATAGCCCGTCAGCGTAGCGAGCAACTCCCGCCCGCCCGTATAGACGGGCACGTCGCCGCAACGACTGATGATGTCGGCGGCATCACCGGTGATATGTTTTTGCTCGCACAAGAGGGCCAGAGGTTCATATCCGGCATCCAATGCTACACGGATCACTTTCGGGCTTTCGGCTATGAACAGGCCTTTATCGGGCTCGATGCGGTTGCGCAACTGGGCCTCGGTGAGGGTGGAGAACACCTCGATTCCGGGGTGCGACAAGGAGGATATTTCAATAATGGGCATAAGGCTGTATTCTTTTTAATATGGTTATGAACAAAGCGTGGTAAAAGTGGTAAGGTGATAGTGGGATAACGCTCTGTGATATATAGCGCAGCTACTTTATCGCCCTATCACCTTTACCACTTTTACCACCCTATCACTCTCTTATTCCTTTCTTTCTCTTTCAGACACCGCAACTTTCATCACCCCGTCCAGTTTATTTTCATAAATCCGGTAAGCCTCCTCAATCTCATTCAACGGGAAGCGGTATGTGATAAGCGGCGTGGTGTCTATCTTGCCTTCTTCGATCAGGCGAAGTAATCTCGGCGCAATCGCACCCGTCCACGCCACCGGTCTTGAAGATCAGGTTTTTTCCGTACATATCGGGCAAGGGAAGCACCTGGGGATGATCGTAGAGGGCCACCACGGTGACGATGGCATTGGGGCGTGCACACTCCCACGCCAGACGGAAGGTGTCGTCGGTTCCTGCCACTTCGAGCACGACGTCGGCTCCGCCATGATCGCTACTCCGCAACACAATCTCCCGGCAATCCTCCGGTTCCACCACCTGTACGTCCGGATAATGTTTACGCACAAGGCGTATTCTTTCAGGAGATTTCTCGCAAACAATGATGCGGCGGGGGTGCTTGAGCATCACGCAAAGCAGGGTGCAGATTCCGGTAGGGCCGGCGCCGATGATGAGCACCGTATCCTTTTCGGTAATCTCCGATATGCGAGCCGCCCAAAAGCCCGTAGCAAGCACGTCGCCCACAAAGAGCGCTTGTTCGTCGCTCACCGCATCCGGAATACGGTTCAGTCCCTGGTCGGCATAAGGCACGCGGACGTACTCGGCCTGACCTCCGTCGATGCGGCAACCCAGTGCCCAACCACCATTGGCATCGGTGCAATTGTTCACATATCCGTGTCGGCAAAAGAAGCATTCTCCACAAAAGGTTTCTACGTTCACCGTAACCCTGTCGCCGGGCCTGATGGAAGTGACGTCCGCGCCCACTTGCTCCACGATGCCTACCATTTCGTGCCCCACCGTGGTTCCGGGCAAGGCACGCGGCACGCTACCGTGCTTGATGTGCAAATCGCTGGTGCAGATGCTACCGAGCGTCACGCGGACAATGGCGTCTCGGGGGTCTTTCAACCCGGGTTTCGGTTTTTCTATAAGTTCAAATTTTCCGTGTTCAATATAGGTATATGCAAGCATTGTTTTTCTCTTTTTTAATACTTCTCTTTCCGTTCAAACTCTCCCTCCTCCGTATAGTACTTCCATGTGCCCTTGGGTATGTTATCTCCGTATTTTCCGCGGAGTTTCAGTTTGCCGTTCTCATAATATTCGCGATAGCGTCCGTGGCGCTTTCCATCCTTCACTTCCGCTTCACTCTTCAGCGCTCCTTCGGGATAAAACTCCCGCAAGACGTTGCCCTCAAATTTCTCAACATAGAAACGTTGCAACTCACTCATTTGCTCCTTCTCCGTTTCGGCATCTTCGTTCATTACTTCGTCGGCTTCATCGTCCACTACCACCGCTACGGCCTCTTCTTCCGGTTGATAAAGTTTATAGTCCATCACGCATTGCAACGAGGCGGACTGGCCGTCTCCCGTAATCTGCATGGTCCAATAGGGAAATGAGTAGACAATGTCCTTGTCCGATTGTATCTCTCCCCACGTAACGGCATTCATCATAGGCTTCAACTGGTAATAAAACTTATGCACATCCGTATATAAGAAAACGGTAGAACTCGAATTCAGGTACGAGAAGGCATTTTTAAAGCCCGGATTATCCTTCAACAGGTTCTTCTGATCGTAATCTTCTATAAATGAGAGCAGAGACGAGGCTTTGTTGCTAAACACCACATAATCGTCCACGTACGTGTAATAGGGTTTTTCGAACTTGTCGAACAGCCCTCCAAAGAACAAACGAAAGAAGCCTTTCATTTCCACATAGTTGATTTCAAATCCCTTATAATCAACCGTCTTTATCCGGAGCGGGGTGCGCCGCCTGAGCTTTTTTTCTATAAACTCCATATTCTTACGGGCGTCCTTGATGCTTTTGGTGCCGATGGCCAGAATCAGTTCCGGATCGTGCCCCAACAGCCCCGGTTCGGATTGGGTGATGGCAAATTCTCCCGACATCCAGCTCAGGAAGTTTTCTTCCAGAGAGATGTCGAACAGGCTTTCAATCTTCTTCCGGGAACTCCTATAAGATTCGCACCATTGCGGATCGTGGACCGCGAGTGCATTCTCCAGTTCCTTTACAAAAGTCACCGGATTGCTGAAACCGATGTTGGTATAGAGTGCCGTCCGGCTGGACAGGATTTCGTGTGCTTTCATCCGGTGCTTACCCGAGTTCAGCAAGGCCATGATGTACGGATCGACGGTGTCTTTCCGCAAGGTATATCCTTTCACCTCCATCCGTTTGTGGTCGGTATTGAAATAGAGTCCGGCAAAATCCATGGAATTGCTGAACATATCGATGTACTCGTTCCCGGTTCCCAGATAAATATTCAGGAATTGGGGCAGGCGTGCATAATTGATAAAAACGCGGACAAGTCCTTTGCCGGACACCAGTTTTTCGGCTTCGATAAAAGAATGATCGAGACCGATTTTGGGCTTGTTGCGTGAGTCGATGGCCGATTCTACAAGTTTGGAGGTATAGGAACCTACGAAATGGTTGTCCACGAAGGCGCAATAAAAAATATCGCGTGTATCCGGATCGCGCATTTCGAGGATGTTAATCCCGTTGTGCATCCGGTTGGTTACGGAACTGCCCGCCATGGTGAGCACCGTTTCAAGCTGATCCTTCAACAAGTCCATCTTGGAGGCCTTTTGCATGTCCAGCACAATCAGGAAATCCCAATCGCGGGCACGGACCTTATGGATCGAGATGAGCATATCCCGTTTGCCCACAAGCGATAACAACATTTTATTGCTTCGGACCACAGTGTCGAGCGTTTCCACATTCCGGGTGACGTCCTCGAAGGCTTTCGCCCGCTTCAGGCATTGCCAGGTTGCGCTTCCGCTGAACTTTGCCCAATCGTCGATGGGCGCCGAGGACTGGATGATAAATGCCGCGTCTTCGGGCACCAGGTAGATTTGCTGAATGTTGCGGTCGGGCGAAACAAACAGGTGAACAATGGAGTACAAAAAATATACAACCAAGGCTAAACCGGCAATCGCAAGTGTTCTTTTTACGAGGGTCCGGGTATTGTTCTTCTTAACGGATTCAACGGGTAGTTCTTGTGGCCCGTTGTCCAATTCATTTTCGATCATCCCTTTTTCAGTATGCTATTGACTACACGCACCGAAGACACCAGCTTGGCCGTGGAAGTAAACACATCCACATTCCACACATGCGAGGAGCGGCCTTTATGCACGATAGTTGCAACAGCCCTTACCGTATCCCCCTCATGGGCGGAGGAGATATGGTTTCCGCTGACCTGCATGCCGACCACTATTTCGTCCGGCTTGCAAAGTATCATGGAACCCAGTCCGGCCACGGTTTCGGCCAATGCTAGGCTGGCACCTCCGTGCAGGATGCCGAAAGGTTGGCGCGTACGTTCGTCCACGGGCATGGTGGCCTCTACCCTATCTTCGGAGGCGTAAGTGTATTGTATGCCCAGATTTCCCATCAATGCATGGCGGGCACGCTGGTTGAGTTGCTCCAGGGGCACGTCGGCGGGGCGGATTTCGGCAAGTATCGCTTTCTCCACGGCTTCGGCCACGCCGTCTTCATCGTTGGAGGCGGTGATGCGGTCGGCACAGACCTTCACCGAGTCTTGTGCGTTTCCCATAGCGATACCCAGTCCGGCGGATTGTATCATGGAGACATCGCAAACTCCGTCGCCGATGGCGATGACTTCTTCAGAGTTGATACCTAACTTCTCAAGCAAGGCGCCCAGCGTATTGGATTTATCAATGGAGCAGGGCACCACTTCTAGGAAATAAGGTTCCGAACGAAATACATCCAGCGCTCCGTTCAACCTCCGGCGCCAGTGGTCTTCCAGTCCCACGAGGGCTTCTTCGTCATCGCTTACCAGCATGCACTTGCAAGGGGCAAAGTCCACCGCTATCGAGAATTCGGTTTCGGCAATTATCTTCAAGCCATTCAGCTCGGCTTCGCGGCGTATGTGCTCGTTTTCAGGCGAGTCGGTGATAATGGTATCTTCGTGATACGTAAAAATAGCAAACCCGTTCTTACGGGATTTCTTTTCAAGATAGGGCAGCATTTCGGGGTTTATCCTACGCTCAAAGAGTAGTTCGCCACTTTGCGCATTGATAATTTGCCCGCCATTGTAGGAGAGGATGAAGCCTCCGTAATTGCCCAGTTCCAGAGTTTTGGCAATAGGCATCAGGCCATACGTCGGTCTGCCGGAAGCCAACACGATACGCACGCCCATCTGTTGCACCTTCAACAAGGCGGCCAGCGTGCGCTTACTGATTTTCTTTTCACTATCGAGCAGGGTTCCGTCCACATCAAGAACTAATAATTTGTATTTCATGACTTACCGGTTTTGAGTTAATGAAACAAAGGTAAAGTTATTCGAGAGAAAACACAATAAGTGACGGGGTTTTTCTCGTGCATTTTTATTTATTATTTACATAGGGGGACTTTAGTATAATTGCTCAGGTATCTAAAGAGTGTAGGTATTAAATATTTTCCTTCAAAAGAAAACCCGTGCAAGAATAATCCTACACGGGCAAAGCTTTGTCTAAAAGTCTTTGATTATAGTGAGGCTGAACTTAATTCAGTCCCCATTTTCTTTATAGCTGTTAATATTTTGTTAGTGGTTCTTTCTCCCGCAAAGGCTACACCGCTTTTATATTGCCTCATTTTGCTTTCATTGATACCTGCATACTGGGCAAACTTACTAACATTAATCCAATCAAAGTAATTAAAGAAAGAGGCTATATCAAATTTGAAAGTTACCTGTAAATCGGTAAATTCATTTGGTAATGTGCCTGTTTCTTCTTTTACCATTTCTTTAGCCTCATCTATACTTAGCATAAAATCAGCCTTTGCAGCTTCAACGCTTTCGCCATACCCACCAAAGCTATGATTATTTATTTCCTGCTCTGAATAGATGGAATAAAGCCCGTCACTGCCTTTTTCTACAATAGCCGTTACTTTCATATCCTTTGCTTTTTATTTGGGTTAAAACTAAAAGTTCTTATTGATATTAGAATACAGAATATAAGGAAGTGCAGGGGGATTATACCCCTGCTTTCTTCCTGATACTTTTTTCTGTGCCTTTGGGTATTTCTTGGCTATCATGTCGTGGAACTACAAAGGTTTTACCTGTTATAGGTGAAAACCACTGGTCGTGCCTACCTCCATGACTGACAAAATAACAGCCGTTTGCACTTAGCACCCTTTTCAGTTCTGATGTTTTCATATCTCAAAGAACTTTTAGACGCTACAAAAGTAACATATTTGTTACTTTATGCCAAATAAAAGAGTAACAATTTCGCTACTTTAACAGAGATAAGGCTTCCAGATACAAGTTAGTAATCTACAAAAGAAAAGAGGCTCACCGCTTCTCTGTAGCAAGGAAAGTCCCGTAAAAGTAAAGGGAAGTGCCTGAATTCCGACACTCCCCTTTCTCTTAGTTTAACTCGGCCTTTACCTCCTCGTCATCATTTCATCGCACCGCCTCCCAGTGCTCCCAGTGCGGCCGAAACAATAGCCATCACCACTTTCAGGATTTTCTTCCAAACAGACTTCTTCATAAATACACTTGTTTAATTTTTAATTCTTTAATTATTAATTTCCAACGCCTTTGACTTTAAACCCTATCCCAGTGGATTTTCTTCTATTCCTCCGTCACCTGACGACGAACCGCCTTCTTCAGTCGGAAGTTCATCATTGATGCGGTCCACATCTTTGAGGCTAAGTCCTTCGGAACGTGTACTTCCACTAGCCGTAATACGGATTTCCTTATTGGCACGAAAGCAAACGCGCAAACCTGTGATATCATTCGCCGTAAACGCCTCCACCGTTTCTGTGCCCTTGCTATGGGCGGCAAGATAAAAATATCCCAGTCCGTCAATGTTTACCGACCGCCCCAGAAGCAGTTCTTCTTTCAACTCCGTGCGGAAATCTTTCAACACAGAGTTCACCACACCTTCACTCACACCGGAAAGTCGGCTGATCTTTTTCGCAATCTGCTTCAGATCCATCGCCACACCATACTTATAGGTGATTACCGGATATACCTTCTTTATCGACTTCTTGTCCAGCGGATTCAGGAATCGCCAAACCTTCTTGTACAAAATACTCATAGTTTTTCCTCTTTTTAAATTAAATAAATCATGTTCAAAATCTCTTTGCTAACGTTAACGTTGCAAAGATAAAAGATGCGGTAACTTCTATAAAGCTCAAATGAACACTTACTATGACATTTTCATACTTATATTTTTCTCGTATAACAGGCTACACACCTTGCAGGAATGAATCATCATTTACCCATATACACCATATCGTAAATTTACCCACAAAAAAAGGAAGAAAACACAGTAGTATATCCGGAGAATTCGGAGTATAAAATGACGAGGACGACAAAAGAGGCTATTCGTAATGTGGGACGTATCTCTCTGTCGGGTGTACAACCCCAATTTGCTATAGTGATAGATACGGAGAGTTTATATTTGCGCTTTGTTTTTTCAAGAATGATGAAGCAACTTACATTACTCGCCATTTTGACTTTATCACTCCCAATGGCGATGCTCATCTAAAGAATTTTTCGCTGATTGATAGAAATGAGGAATATCGTCTTTCGCCAGCTTACAATTTGATAAACATTTCCTTACATTTAGTAGAGCCCCGCATTTTTGCCCTTGACAAAGATTCGTTCCGCAAAGGCATGAAACTTTTGGATAAGTATCAAGTGAGTAGAACCGATTTCGAAGAATTCGGTTGCCGTATTGGACTTCCAGAGCGGGTTGTAAAACGAGAATTAGATGCATTTGCAAAAGAAAATCAGATGATAAAGGTATTGATTGAGCATTCTTTCTTGTCGGATATATTAAAACATCAATATTGGCTGTCCATGGATTATAGACGGAAGATGTTAGTGTGGTGATTTCAAAAAACGGTATTTACTCATCAAGGCGTTTCTTTAACGCAACACACCGGAAATTCCATGTACTCTCCATGAAGTACCATTGGTGCAAAATACTTCCGTGAAGTACTTAAGAAATATTACAATGTAAGCCCAAGCAAATTTAATAAATTTGCCAGAAGATTGATGGATAATAAAAATCCCACTAACCTACCCCCAGTGCCTTGACCAGTTCATTCCTCCTCAGTTCTAATCTTTCCGGTTTTCCTAGCTGGAACGATGTACAAGACATACCGGGATTTTTTTTAAGGAGTAGTCTAGCCAAGACACATAGGGATAATTCAGATAAGACTATAAGAGATATTCTGCCTAATTCTTTCCAATTATCAGATATCGACTCTTTCCTGTGTTTTTCTGCTACCATAAGCACCAGTGGCGCAACACAATACAGCCCCGAACAAAATAGCGAAGAATGAAATCAGGGCAGACCGCGCGGCTGCGTCCGTTGCTTTATCAGCAGCCACCAGCGCTTTATGTTTGATCTCTTTCCATTCTTGTACGGCTTTCTGCAAATTTACTTCCAAGTTGTCCATCTGTTTTCCTGCTTCTATACGTGCATTATCTATCAGATTCATATACTGTTCGACTGTCTTATCCGCTTCCGCCTTAGACATATTAGTATTGTTAGCTATAGCCTTAGCCAAATCATTCCGGTCTATATTTTGGCTAAGATTTTCCGCACGTTGTTTCAAACGTTCCAAAAAATCATTAACCGCCTCGTCCGTATCCTGAGGAGAAGCAACAATTGTCTTGACGGATTTGCTTAAGTCATCTTCTACCTCCTCCAATTGCTTCTTGAGATAGTCCGGGTGTAATTCTTTCACATTGCTCTTGACAAGTGCAGCACGTATATTCTGTGGTATGTTTTCTTCTTTCAGAGTTGCATTGAAATCAATCTTTCCAAATACTTCTTCCGCTTCTTCAGACAATGCAGAAATACCACTTCCGACAGCGTTACCTGTTCCGGACAAGACACTGCCCGTAACTGATGAAACAGCCCCAAGTGCATTTGCAGTCATTTTTACCGCACCAGCTGCCAAAAAAACACCTAATACGACGGCAACAATCAGTGTGGTAGCCCAAACTAAAAATCCATGTATCATTCCATCCATACCGGCCAGTTTTCCAGCAACAAAACCACCTGCAGCCATGCCAGTAATCAGAATGACGGCGGAACCAATCCCTACAGCAGTACCTATGCCTGAAGCCGGATGTCCAGACAAAGGATCAAACATAAACAATCCGATACTTGAATTTAGAATAGACAACAACACGGATATTGCCAATACAGTCATGACACCGCCAAAAACACTGCCCCAGGACACTCTGCCCTTCAGTTCTGCGAAACTTAATTTTTTCATAATTGTCAGGTTTTTAATTAATACTATGATTTGTATCTCTATAAAAAAACAGTATTGAAAGAATATTTGTTTGATAAATATTTGTCATTTAAACAGACATTTGTGTTAAAAAACGCATGTATATATAAAGTTGTATTTGATGCCGTTATATATAAATCCAAGAATTTGCACCTTATATATCTATGATGTACTTTCACTGCCAATACAGGCTTCTGGCACCATCCGACTTCTTAAATAGATGTTAAATACATTTCTATTTTTCGAACCATCCTTTTTAACGGGCTGTTTTTTAAACAAAGGTTATGACAAAGTAATTCATTAGATTATGCACAGTCATAACTACACAACAGACAGTACAACGTGTATGACATATTTATTGTATTACTATTAATTTATTTAATTATGAAAAAATCTATCTTTGTTTTAGCACTAAGCATGAGTATTCTTACCGTGCATGCGCAAAATGACCGTACGGCCCTTGAAGGCACACGCCCTGGTGACAACTGGTCTATTGAACTGAAAGCTGGTGCTGTAACCCCTTTGACTCACAGCTCCTTCTTAAAAAATGCCCGACCGGCCTTCGGATTCGGAATCGGAAAACAACTTACTCCTATATTCGGTCTAGGTATTCAAGGTATGGGATATGTAAATACCTCAGCCAGCAAAACTGCATTTGATGCTTCCGAAGTGAGCTTACTCGGTAAAGTCAACCTGATGAATCTCTTTGGAGGTTATATGGGCGAACCACGCATTTTTGAAATCGAGACTCTGACAGGTATCGGCTGGCTACATTACTATCAGAATGGCCCCGGTGATACAAATTCCTGGTCTACACGCCTTGGTCTAAACTTGAACTTCAACCTAGGTGAGGAAAAAGCATGGACACTCGGTATCAAACCAGCTATCGTATATGATATGCAAGGAGACTTCAGCAAAACTAAAAGCCGTTTCAACGCCAACAATGCCACTTTTGAACTGACTGCCGGACTGACCTACCATTTCATGTGCAGCAACGGCTCACATCATTTCACAACAGTGAAGCCTTACGACCCAGTAGAAGTAGGCGAGCTAAATGATGCAGTCAACCGTCTGCGATCACAACTGAACGACAAGGACATGCAACTGAGCAATGCCGTACAACAGGCCAACAACTTACAAAAGGAATTGGCAGATTGCAGAACCCAAGCTGCCAACATAGAAACCGTGGTAAAAACCAACCGCATTCCAGAATCCATCATCACCTTCAGACAAGGAAAGTCCGTGGTTGATGCTTCCCAACTGCCTAATGTGGAACGTGTAGCCATTTACATGAAAAAACATCCCGAAGCTAAAGTCGTCATCAAAGGATATGCCTCTCCCGAAGGTAACCTCGCTTTCAATGAGAAACTGGCAAAAGCACGTGCTCAAGCTGTGAAGTCTATACTTGTAAAAAAATACAAGATTAACGACACCCGCATTACCGCCGAAGGACAAGGAATCGGTGATATGTTCTCCGAACCGGACTGGAACCGTGTCAGCATCTGTACTATCGAAGAGAGCAGATAACCTATTACCGTAAACGGAAAGCAAATTCCAATAAAACTGCTTTCCTATATCTCACCGCCCCCTCACTTCCTTCTTGTTTCTCAGCAAGAAGAAAGTAAGGGGGAATTAACAAAATATATTATGGACTTACATTCAGGTTTACCCTATTGGATCGTCAGAAATTCCCTATTGGACTATTTCCACCCTTTGGAGGATGATCTGTCAACAGATATCGTCATCGTAGGTTCGGGTATAACAGGCGCTTTGATGGCACACGAATTGTGTCGTGCCGGAATAGAATGTTGCGTGATTGACAAACGCAGCATCGCAACCGGAAGCTCTGCTGCAAGTACCGCTTTACTACAATATGAAATAGACGTCCCCCTCTGCCGGATGGCAAAAATCATCAGCGAAGAAAATGCAGCAACCGCCTATCATGCATGCCTGCAATCCATTTCTGATATAAAAAAAGTACTAAAGGAAACAGGTGTCGATGCCGGATTTGAGCAATTGTCCAGCGTCTTTTATGCTAGCTGCTCGGCAGACAACAAACTTCTGGAACAAGAATACGAAATACGGCAAAAGCATGAATTGCCGGTCAATCTGCTCAAGAAACAAGAAATCAGAAAACGATATAAGGTGAAAGTGCCCGGCAATGCCCTGGTGAATGAAACATCCGCACAGATGGATGCCTACAGAGCTGCAACCGGACTGCTCACCTATCATATGAAGGAGAACGGTTTGAAGGTCTTTACCCATACCAACATAAAGAAGTGTACCGAAACATCTGATGGCTGTATCATGATAACAGACAAAGGAAATAAAATTAAGTGCGGATATGTAATCATAGCCACCGGATTTGAGGCTGGACAATTCCTTCCCCAGAAAATTATGGATTTGACTTCTACTTATGCACTCATATCACATCCGGTAGCCCCCGAATATCTCTGGCCGGAACATTGCCTGATCTGGGAAACAGCCGATCCATATCTTTATATCCGTACCACCGACGGAAACCGTATTATTGTAGGTGGTGAGGATGAAAAGTTCAGCGATCCAGAACACCGTGACTCACTACTCAGAAAGAAAATCCGTATCTTGGAGAGAAAAATCAGAAAACTATTCCCCGATATCCCTTTCAAAACAGAAATGGCATGGTGCGGTACCTTCAGTAGCACCAAAGACGGGCTACCTTTCATCGGCAATTGGCCCGGCAAGGAACGAATATTTTTCGATCTGGGATATGGCGGAAACGGAATCACTTTCAGCATGATCGGAGCGCAAATAATTTGTCATAAGCTGCAAGATATTAAAGATGAACGTAGTCACGTTTTCGGCTATGATAGAATCGAAAAATATTGGTAAGACAGACAAGAAGAAAATACCTCTCTCTGTGCATTCTTTTAGGTACGGATTTCACGGTTTTAATTTACCCCGCGTAATCCGTACCTAAAATATTATCATAATGACAAGTCTCATATACTTTTGACATTACCTTTGTATACTCCTATACAAACATCCCAAAACAAAAATAAATCGGTCACTTCTATCAACCAACACATTTTTATTTTGGGATATTCCTATCTATTCAGCATAAACAGCTATGTGACCATCAATACCTTTCAAGACCGGTGCCCAACCACTGTGCCATACGAGGCTTACCATAAAAGTAATAGAACAACAATCCTACCCAACTGGTCAAAACTACCAGGATAATGGCTATTAACCTTCTTTCCGCCGGCGCATGAATACGCCATATCTCTAGAGCAGCTTTGATAGTTAAGACCAATCCTATAATCCATATTACAAATCCAATCATAATTCTTCTTTATATAAGATATTACTACTAACAGAATGATATATAAAAAAATCAATTAAGTTTTCACTTGCTTCTTTTTTTTACATCTTCATACCCTTCCTTTATTTCTGTCTTGGCCTTTTCAGCTCCTTGTTTGACATCTTTCTTCGCACCTTTCAATGCGTCCTTTACAGCATCAGCGCCATCTTGAACTTTATCGGCTGCCTTATCCACTACAACTTTTCCGGTATCCGCCACTTTTTCCTTAGCTTCATCTAACAGGTCTTCCGTCTGACCGGTTATCTTATGAAAAGCGTTAAATACTTTTTCCTTCAATTTCTTGGCTTTTGAAGTACGTGAGAAACGATAAGCCAGAGTACCGATGACCGTACCTATTCCCAGGCCGATCCATAAACTAGAATTTCTATTTTCCATAATTAAGTTGGTTTTAAACGATTAAAATAATTAAAGTTCAATTTTCTTTCTGTTATAAGTCCCGATAATAATGTACCATAAAAAATACATAAACTATTTTTTAAAGTAACACACTCAGTTCTGAAATTTACATGTAAATATATAGATAGATATATCATCCGCTTATTTCCGATATAAAGGCATATCCTGCGATCCTTTATTTTATTATCACTTTACCTACCTGCGGGAACTTGAAAAGAAATAAACGATTGCCCCGATGACAGAACTGGCTATTAGCCTGATCCGCAAATCAAAACTTAGACTTTTCATGGCTGTAGATTTTAATAATGAAACAATCCTGATATTTTATCCTTTCGTAACAATGTAGGTTCAGTCAGTTACGACAATGTAATATACCACTTGCTCCTTTCTCTACAAACTGGCAATTCAAATGTAACCAACTTTAATCCCTGCCATATACTAAAAACACAGCATTAAAAAAAATGGTTCGGGGCATAAAAACGGAATTAACATCATTTTTTGCTTTATAAAAAATTGAGAAAAGCGCTCGTATCTTAACATCAAAAATCTTTGTATATGTAACAATATATAGCAAACAAATGTAAGCAAACGTTTGTTATTTCCATTAAAAGGAGATCATTCTTCTTTTAAATAAATATTTTATTAACTAAATGCCTTAATTATGAAAAAATTATTCTTGCTGGCCATGATTGCATTGGCATCTGTGGGCATAAATGCCCAAACAGTTAAAGGTGAAGGCTCTTTGATGGGCAACATCGGTTATCAAACGAACTATGAGAGGTTCGGTTTGGGAGTACAAGGACGTTACGCGATAGCGAATAATCTCCGGATTGCTCCGGATGTAACTTTCTATTTTCCTAAAGACAAGATTACCGGATTGGATGTGAGCGTGAATTTCCATTATGTATTCAATTTCAAGAAAGACGGTCAGGGATTTTCCGTATACCCTCTTGCAGGCATCGGCATGCAAAATAATTTCTATGGGAAAAAGAGTATGGAAGTAGACGGTAAAGAAATAGAAATAGACCGAAGCAACTCCACCAAATTCGCCTTTAATCTGGGAGGGGGTATTACACTACCTATCTCCGAACGTAGTTATCTGAATGCCGAGGCTAGGTTTATGTTTGCCAAGGATGACAATGTAGCTATCATGCTGGGATATGGGTACAGATTCTAATGAACTACCCCAAAAAGTTTGACAGTAAATTGTTTACTCATTTGAGAAAGAGTCCGATATTGCATTGGGCTCTTTCTCTTTTACCCCAAAAAGAAATTCTTAACCACGGTATTATTTAGATGATTACTTTTACGGGGGTATACTTTGTATGACATGATATTCTTTAAGTCGTTTATGATATCCCCCAGTACTAATATTACTATTATTGACCGGAATGCAAAACAAGGGCCTCCAGTTGTCAAGCCTCACGTACTTCAACCATTTTCGTTGCTACCGCATATTCATCCGGGAAAATTTTGCTTCCCATTTCATTAGCCCATGCTTTAGTGAACTCTGCACCTGCGTAGACAATAATGGCAGAATAATAAATCCATGTAATAAAAACAACCATGAATGCCGCTGCACCATAGATAGTTCCTACATTCGCAATTCCGATGTAAAAGGATATTCCCCATTGCCCTACCAACAATAATAGCGTTGTCACTACAGCTCCAATAAAAACATCCTTACTTTTTATTTTTGCATCAGGCAGAACCTTAAAAATCAATACAAAAATAATAACTGTAACACCTATGTTTAATACTTGTCCCACAACTTTCACAATAAACCCTGCCACTTCCGGATAGCTGGCCATAAACTTATTGCTCAAGTCTCCAATAATATTGGTTATACTAAATGTTATCAGAAGCACGAAAGCAAATACTAAAATTATCGAGAATGAAAGTAACCGATTCTGAATATATTTCAGCCAACTCTTCTTTGGCACGGCCTTTATTCCCCAAATCGAATTTAAGGAACTTTGTATTTCTGCAAAAATGGTAGTAGCACCAAATATAGAAATTCCCAGGCTAACAATAGCTGCAGATGCGGAAGAGTCCGTTCTTTCTGCATTTTCTATAATTAAGCGAAGTGCCCCAATTACCTCCGCTCCCACTATCGGTTCCAACTGAATATACAACTGATTAGCCAAATCCATATGCAAAGCTACCCCAATAGTAACTAAAAGAGAAAGAAAGGGGATAATTGAAAATAGTGTCGCATAAGCTAACGATCCGCTTAATCTAGTGACACTATCATCAATAAACCCTTGTCCGGTATCCTTTACAATCTTGATTAATAAGGATAGGCTTAACTTTTTCTTTCCTATGAATTGTTCCGTCATCTCATGCTTTTTTTACCCAAACAGCAAGATTACGCGCATCCACAGAGAACTCTCCATTTCCTTCTTTATCCAAAGTTACTTCATCCGGAATACTTCCGGTAATTTCGCACCACACTTCACCTGCATGTTCTTTCCCTAAACACATCGTTTTACTTCCCGCTTCATCATTCGAGATTAAAAATACCAAGCCTGAATTAACATGTTCCCCATCTCCTGTACGAATAAAGCCTACGGTTGATGGATGGTCGAAATAATCAACTTGATCACCATACGCATACTTTTTCCTTGCATTCAATAGAATATCTATAATTTTAGTATGTGGCGATTTCTCTCCTTTCACCCCATAATAATCACCATAGAACAAACAGGGATAACCATCCTTCATCATAAAAATAAGACCATACGCCAATGGCTTGAACCAATCTTCAACCTGTGATTCCAAAGAACTTCCATGCTGCGAATCATGATTATCAACAAAAGTCACAGCAAGTTCACAATGGTGCTCCACTAAAGTATTCTTCAGAATATTCCGCAAATCATAATCTTTTCCTTCTTGTGATGCCTGAAACATATTATAATGTAACGGAACATCAAACAAGTTAACTTTATGCCCTACTGCTTCCAGATAATTATCCAATGTTTCCAAGTCACCGTTCCAATATTCTCCCACAGCATAGAAGTCATCACCTCTCTCACTTCTTACCGTATCCAGAAACTGTGCAACGAACTGATCTTTCATATGCTTAATTGCATCCAAACGCATTCCATCAAGATCAAGTTCATTTGAAACCCATTTGCCCCAACGATTCAGTTCGGCGACAACCTCAGGGTGATCTAGGTCAATATCATTACATAAAAGAAAATCGTAATTGCCATTCTCTCCATCTACACCATCACTCCAGGCTTTTCCTTCTCCTTGAATCTGAAATATACCACTTCGCTTTCGAGCATCATCAAATCCAGTCCCGGAAAAATGATAATAATGCCACTTAAAATCCGAATATTTATCTTTACGTCCATGAAAGCTATATCCGGTCCATCCTTGTATTTCATAAGGTTTCCCCAAAGCTTTATTTCTTTGACCAGGATCTACTTCCACCACCATAAACTTTTCCGTAAAATCACCACCTGCTTTATGATTCAAAACGACATCCAGATATACAGCAATCTTATTTTTGTGAAGTTCATCAATCATCTCCTTCAATTCATCTTTCGTTCCGTATTTAGTCCTCACAGTTCCTTTTTGTTCAAACTCACCCAAATCATACAAATCATAAGTAGCATATCCTTCATCCTGCTGTTCATCTGCTTTATATGCAGGTGGTATCCAGATCGCTGTCACACCTATTTCATGTAGATGCGACGCATCCTCTCTCAACTGTTTCCACAACTTTCCGTCATTCGGAAGATTCCACTCAAAATACTGCATCATTACTCCATTTTCCATAACTATTTAATTTAAAATTGATGAGTAACTTAACAAAATAAATAATAAGATGGTTCCCACTATAAATGTAAATTATAGTTTAGTAAGAAAAAAGTATAACACAACATCACATTAAGCATTATAAAAACGCCTCCAATGTTTTTAACCATCTCCAATGGAGTAATGCAAATTATCTTAATGTTTCTTTTCATATACATAATTTACTTGATTATGAATAGGAATTTTTCTTTATCCGTTTGTTTTTACATAATCCAAAATCAAGGATATTCCATAAAATGTTTAATTAAAAAATTTCCAGCTATGTTAGAAAGAGAAATCTGGGGAAATACTTTAGAAGACTGGGGTATTTCCATACTTATTATTTTAGGAACAATTGTTTTGATGAAGTTAATATCATTCCTCAGCAGAAAAGTACTCAATCCATTTATCACCCGTACCAATAATCGGCTGGATGATATAATTTATTATTCTTTAGAATCGCCCGTCAAGTTTGCAATTATGTTATTAGGTATTTGGATAGCTATTCACAGGCTTGTTTCTCCGGATAGTTTTGTAAAAGTAATAGATAATGCTTACAAGATACTGATTATTCTGGATATCACATGGATATTTGCCCGATTATCCAGTAGTTTATTGCAAATCTACTGGGGACGACAATCGGATGGACAAAACAACAAAATGATGCCCATTATCAGACGGACAATACTGGTCATTGTGTGGATAATCGGTCTTGTAATGGCCTTAAGTAATATTGGAGTCAATATTGGTGCATTATTAGGTACTCTGGGTATTGGAGGTATCGCATTTGCCTTAGCAGCCCAAGACACTGTAAAAAATGTGTTCGGCGCTTTCACTATATTGACAGATAAGCCTTTCAACATAGGTGATACGATTCGCGTGGATAATATCGAAGGCACTGTGATTGATGTTGGAGTTCGAAGTACAAAAATCATGGACTACAATAAACGTATCATCACTTTCCCTAATTATAAAGTTACAGATGCTTCTATCATAAATATCTCTTCCGAACCGATGCGTCGAGTCGTCTTGAAACTTGGATTGACATACAACACAACATCCGAAAAAATGAAAGAAGCTTTAAATATACTGAAAGCCATTCCTAAAAGAATAGAAAATGTATCTTCCAAACCATCAGATACCACAGCTGTTTTTACAGAATACACAGACTCTGCACTGAACATCATGTACATATATTTTATAGAAAAACAGGGAGATATTTTAATGGTAACTTCAAATGTAAATATGGAGATTCTAGACTCATTCAATAAAGCAGGCATTGATTTCGCATTCCCAACACGAACGATTTACGTTGAAAAGGATGAATTGGCTGATTTGGCAAAAGAGAAAAAATAGTACGCACACTTTATCCTCAAATCACCCCACTAATATAAATCCAATGTAACAAAAAAAATCCCGACGGTATATAATGATTTCTATACCGCCGGGATAATACAGATACTTTTTAATTCTATCACACTCATACCACACCAATACTCAACCCATATCTACCTTATTTACAATTATCTGAAAAAGATTCAAGTACCTTTTTCGCCATTTCAACCCGTTTCTTTAAATACATGCAGACAGTTTCCCATCGATAATAAGGAAAACGGGAAGTTGAAACAGGAAGTGTCATTTCTTTTTCATTCAAAAGAAATTTCACCCATATTTCTAGAGCCTTGTCATGATAAAAAATCCACTGTACATTAGCAGCCATCGGAGCAATCTCATAATCTTTCCAATATTTAGATACAGAATCAGGAACAACAACTTTAACATCCGTTCCTTCTACACCCATTAATGCTACAAAAGGAATAACTGTCTCTGCATGAGCAAAACGAAAGTTCGCCCTGGTATCCGACTTGCCCTTTATCACTTCATCAGCTGAATGAATAAATTCTGATAGCAGAGGCCATGCAATTGCAACAGGCAACATTCGCCCAACCGGCGAAGAACTTTTACTCATATATTGTCGCAAATTCTGAGTCTGCCAGTAATTATCCCATTCACCTATTGTGAAAAGACCATCCAAATTTATCGGAGTACCTGTATCTGGTAGTATGGCAGCAATGGAGAATAAAGCCATGACAAATTCCTCTGCCTCCTTATCTGTTTCCTGTCCTGATTCCAGAAAGAAGTTTTCCATAACAGAAGCAGGAGAAATCTTTCGTCGCACAAAAGTCTCGTATATAGGACGCCAATCACCATTTTCTTTATAATCAACATAAGATTGGTTTAAATCGAAGAAACGAAGAATATCATTATATTGCTTCCCTTCATTGCGTTGTATGTGTAAAGAAGAATTAAACTCTACCATACAAGCAAGAAATGCATCCATACTATGTATACAACGGGGAACATATGTCGCAATTGCCTGCACTTTGACAGAATCACTGAATAACTGTGGATAGCGTTCTATCATACGTCTGGCAATACCCCGTTGTTCCTCCTCTCCCACCACTGATAACTTCCCCCATTGTCCGTCAAAAGTTTCCGATAGATTCTGTATTGTAGAAAGCAAGGTTACTCCTCCTGATGTTAGCCTATTTTCTCGTCGAGCCAATTCCAGAATCTCCTTCACTCTATTCAAAGCCTTTCCTGAAGTTGGAAAACGCGCTCCATGTCTCCCCAAATGGTTAACATAAAACGGAACCATACTATCCTGAAAAAAGCCAGACGAGTCTTTCACAACAGGATACGGCATGGCTGTCCCTGCGTATTGTTGTATCCTATCCTGTCCCCATAAGATGGAAACGGGGCAAAACATAAAAATTCCAATTAACAATAATCCTTTCATATCATAAATCTTATATGTGTAGATTATAACGATGAAAGAAGGATTATGTTTACTTATAAACGACTCTGAGAGAATTCAATACCATAGTATCAAGGCATCTTCGGTTGTTATACATCTTCAGCCAACGGCCATCAGAAAGAACGACATATGGAGTTATATCATTTATTATCAAAATATTAGGCCACAACTTTTATCTATTACAAGTTTGAAATATTGACTGCACGGCATAGTTACTTGGCAATAAAACACTACATGGGATAAACATATAAACAGTACTAATATAGCCAGCCAGCCTATTATTAAAATGAAAATTGTTGTTAAATCCTTTTTTTACACCCAAACCATTTTCTTACACAACATGTTTTTTTTCAAAACGGGACCGATGGTTTTCCGTCTGATATGATTCCTCAAGCCATCTGTTCCAACAGTATTATTTTAACTAAAACTTAATATTATGTATTTTATTTGGTACATTATCATTGGAATCGTTGCCGGACTCATAGCCGGCAAGATTATGAGAGGAGGCGGTTTCGGACTTCTCATTAACCTACTCGTAGGTATTGTAGGTGGCGTATTGGGTGGCTGGGTATTCGGCTTGTTGGGAATTACTACCACAGGCCTTCTGGGTAGCCTTTTCACCTCTGTTATCGGTGCAGTTCTATTATTGTGGATCATATCCTTCTTTCGTCATCCCAAGAGAACTGATATTTAAATTTTTATTAACCTAAACCCTTTTTGATTATGGAAACTAGTAAATCTAACTTTTTGATTGGGCTGGCAATAGGTTCGGCCATCGGAGCACTTGCTCAACGTTTTTCACGTACGGCAAAAGCCAAGATGCTAAAAAAGAAAATTCATAATGCCATGGCAAAGATTGCCGATCGTGCTGAAAGCCTTGCAGAAACCGTGAGAGACAAAGCACTGGATGCAAGTACCAAAACCGCCGACAAGGTTGCAGATGCGACCTTTGACGTTGCCGAAAAGGCTGACACTCTGAAAAGTAAAGTCCATGCAGCTGCTTTAGAAGCCAAAAAATAGGCTACTATAACAAACAACTAAAATTACGGGACGTATTTTCAATGCTTCCCGATCCATTTCACTTGAATTAATGATTAATGAATATGAAATGGAACAATAAATGCCAATATACTCCCGCATCCCTGCGGGAAAAGAGTTATGAAGAATTGTACACGCTATGCCTGTCCGCCTATACAGAGGGCCGTACGGATGAGAGGAATAAAAGCTTGGAAGCGTATAGACTCAGGTGCAGCTGTCTGTTCGGAAACAAATGTATGGACTCTTCCCTTTCCGTGGGAGTGCGGAAAAGGATATGCGACGGAAATTGTCATTATATAAAGAAATATATGTCTGAACTGGACAAACTGGAGGAATAAAATTTATTTTCTCCGATCCTTTCTCATTTATATCTCTACCGACAACTTTACCCTCTTGACTTGATTGGATAAACCTCTTCCGGTCTGTATATACGGCCCGGCAAGGATATTCCTATCTTTAATATACAGATGTACATCTAAAATTAACCTGAATTATTAACTTAAAAATGAATCTGTTATGTTTTACCATGTAAAAGATCTTCAGTTCAATGCCCGTGTATCACAGCCGGATCCTCGTTTTGCTCGTGTGATGCTTGAGGCATTCGGAGGGGCCAACGGTGAGTTGAAATCCGCTCTACAGTATTTTGTACAGGCATTCAGTTGCCATAACCCCTACCCTGACAAATATGACATGCTCATGGATATTGCCACTGAGGAGTTCGGCCATCTTGAAATCGTAGGTGCAACCATCCAGATGCTCCTCGGACCAGTAAACGGAGAAATGAAGGATGTATTGGAAGATACTCCTCTGCGTACCATGATGGGAGGAAAAGCAGGCAAAGAGGATCTTATCCACCAAGCCTTCACCAATCCTGCGTTTCTGGTAACAGCTCCCGGTAGTCCCGTGCTGACCGATAGCAACGGGAACCCATGGTGTGCCACCTATGTATCGGCCAATGCTGACCTGACAGTGGACCTCCGTTCCAACATGGCGGGTGAAGCACGTGCCAAGATAGGTTACGAAAACCTTATCCCACTTACGGATGACCCACTTGTAAAAGAAACGCTCACATTCCTTATGACTCGCGAAGTGACCCATTTTCAACAGTTTGAGGCCGCTCTGGAAACTATTCAGCCTAACTTTCCTCCGGGAGTATTCCAAACATCCCCCCGATACAGTAACCTTTATTTTAATGATTCCAAAGGAAAGGAAGCCCGCGGACCATGGAACGAAGGCAAAAGTACGAGGCTCAAAGAAGAATGGCAATATATTGAGAATCCACTGGAGGAAGTCAGAAGTACTGACGGACTACTTCAACGTAAACCTAAAGGCACCAAACGTACGGAAAAGGAAGTACGCCAGACAGATGAAAAACTAGCCAAGGAACGGAGCAGCGAGATACTCTCCCATATCCCTAAAGGAGAAATGCGTTGGTGTGAATATGGAAATGCTAAGAACGGAAACAAATAAGACTTCCAGTTCTACTATTGTTTAACTTAAAAACTAAATTTTATGACAACAAAGAACGAAAAAAAACAGATGGAAGCAAAGGGTGGCAAAAAGTGTACCCAAAGCAAAGCTAAAGAAAGTAAGCCTGCTGCTTCAAACAAAAAATCGGAGAAGAAATAACTTGATCTTCCGACAGTATGAAGTCTAAATCTTCATCCCGGTGGAGAACTGGTTTCTCCACCGGAAATCCTAAAGCATATTGTATAACAAGCAAAAATAGAGAACTATATGAAAAAGATAATGTTTATCACACTGACAATTTTATTTGCACTGTCCGCATCATCCTGTCAGGACAAAAAAGAACAGAACCGGACAGAACAGCAGATTGAAAATGCAAAAGAAAACGTAAATGACGCATTAGACAAGGCCTCTAACAAAATAGAGGATGGTGCCGACAAAGTTAAAGATGCCTGGAAAGAAACCAAGAAAGACGTGCAACAAGGTACGGAAAAGGTAAAAAAAGAAATAAAAAAGGATTATAACAAAGCTAAAGATGAAGTAAAAAAGCAGCTTGATTAAGACTGTCATATAAACCTTTATATCTCGATTTACTATCTCTCATTTAATTTATACAGGTATGAATATTCTTGCTATTTGGGTCGTTGGAATAGTTCTGACTATAAGATGCGCCTGGGAAATAGGTTGCCTGAGAATACCGAAAGAAAAAAAACTTATGGTAATCCTGCTGGTAGTCCTTACAAGCTGGATAGGAGCATTCCTCTATACTTTCTTCTTTAAAGAGAAGGTAGGAGCATGGCTAGACAGGTAATGACGAAAACCAAATTGGTAAGATATTCGGGTGTTTAAAGTTCTAATAAGAAAAGGACAGTGCGTGATGCATAGTCCTTTTGAATTAGATAATTACTTGATATTAAAAACAAGAAGCAAATATGGGGTTCAATTCGAGGAGCTCCCGTAATCAAAGCAAAATCACAGCCTGGTGTCATAAAAGTTACATTTTGCCGTCCGTTTTCTATTTATCGTTCGGTCGGATTTGTAATCTAATTGTTCTTTATTTTAGGATTTATAATCCGAATAGAAACATTTTTTACCTGATGTTAATCGGATTGCAAATCCTGATACCCGGAGGAGGAAGTGCAGATTACAAGAAACACGAACTAAGTTGATAAGAGAGATTAATTCTCTGATGAGTGATAATGACAATCCTTCTAAGTTTTGAAAGTGCGGAACCTGCATGGGAAAGAAGCAGCTACGATTTATTCCAGCATTCCCCATCTGTTCAATGGAAACTATTTAACCTGCAAAAGCTAAAGAAACAGAACCCGTCAAAATTATATCAGGAAGTAGAAAAATTACAAATAATTCTCGCAATGAAATAGTTTAGACTTGGCTATTTGGAGAGAATCTGATGCATAAAAATGCCCCCATTCCGATACTTCCCCTTCCTTTATTTAGCTCGCTACCACACTCCCATCCACATCTTTACCATCATCCGCATGAGGCTATTTAGTTACAGAGATGTTTCTTTGACACAACGTACTGCAAACCCACCCGCACGTTTTCCCGCATGTGCTATATGTATTTGGTCAGATCCGGCATACATAACGGATGACATTGTATATTCCGGGCCACAAGGGGATGACATCCACAAGTATGCATTTATTCCTACTCTTTTAATCAAAGCGTCAGGACCATTACGAAAACCTGATACTGGCAAAAAAGTTTTCGCACCTGTCATACCACCAAAATACAAGAAATAATTTTTATCACTTGCCTCCTTCCAGACATGTTCCAATAAATTATACCAAGCATTGGCATCACTATATGCAATCCCTGTCCAAGTATCCGCCGGAGCAACACGCCAGCCAGCAGGACAAGGGTCATAGATTGTCTTTTTTCCACTTTCACTTTCTGTCCCCCAAGGAGCAGGGTCCAAAATTGTACATGGAGGAGGATTTATACTATTGTTACTACCTTTCGCTGTATCATTGTCACCCCACAAACAGCTCGAAACTTTCCATTGACTGGAGTTCAATGTTGCACTATTTATCCAATTATCTCCTTTAATAAATACATCAGGATGTTGGATACTATAATCCAAATTATTTTGAATGGTACTCCCTGTCGTCGTAGCTTCCACAGCCTTTAAATAAAAAGCATCAGTCTTCGAATCATTTGCACCATTCAAGGGAAAGGGATCTTTACGTCCAAACTGGTAACTCAGATTAAAAGCTCCGCTATTCCCCTCAAATGTAAGAGAACTATTTGCTTTATCTAACAATGTACCTAACTTACATTCCATCAAGACTAATTCACGTTCACGCATGGCTATTCTTTTTGCAGTTGCATCCGGAAATGCATTTGCATACCATTCCCGCTTAGTATTGGTCTTTATCTTTAGAACATGGCTTTTGTTTAATTCTGTCAAATTTACTCCGTCGGTACGCCAGATATGCCAACTCCATAATATTTGGTCTGAACTGTTTCGCACAGCTATTAGAGCATTTCCTTTAGCTGTTCCTGTTTTGAATTTTACATATCCGGAACTATTATCCCATTTCAAAGAAGCAATGATTCCGCTATTTGTCTCCCACACAAGAATAGCATCCTTTATTTGATTTTTGGGAATTGTTACAGCATCCGTACTTCCTGTAACTTTGCTGGGCATCAAACTTATGCCCGAACCATACTGCTGTGCTGCATAATCTCCCGTCTCTCCGTTACCTCTTACAGTTGCATTGAAATTATACCATGCATTATCTGTGGCTGCCAGATAGCAGTTTGCGCACCCATCTTCACTAAGATCAACCCCAACAATAACTCTGGAATCACTAGCCATGCCATATCCGTCAAATGTAGCTTTCAGAGTGATGTCATACCTATAATTACCGTTCCGTTTGATATTGAAGTCACTCGTATTGTTTTCGCCAAGATACACCGTCCACGTCACGGTTACAGCACCCACCAAACCATGAATAACTACGTAAGTAGCCTTGGCAGGTGCATTGGCAGTCGTTTTGTCCTTCTGGGCGGAAATGGATTTAGTCCCCCTACGGTTCTCAAACATATAGAAAGTCTTACTTACCGAAGTTGTTCCGGACGTAGTGACAACGCCACTTTCTTTCCAATGTGCGGCAGTAGTCGTCTGTACAGCATCCGATGTACTGGAAATATAATAGGAACGTGAAGGGATATTCTTTACGGAATAATTCGTAATCGTAATGCCACTGCCCGCCTCAACCTTAATATTCAACACTACTTTGGCTACCATACGGGTCAATACCAGTCGTGTGGCTAAATCCTGCGCTCCCGCCTTGATATTCACACTCTTCATGCTTCCGGTCATTAGCAAATTAGTACCTTTACCCAAGTCGTCCCAATTGGTAAGACTATACACCATACTTTTCAGATATGACTCCTTATGTATGGCATATCCCTTGAATAAGTCAGCCTTACCCGTATTGGCAACGGCATAGATGGTACATCCGGTAGCGCTACGGGTATTCACGGTAACCGTAGAACCACCCGTCTGATATTTCTGACCGATCAGTTCACCCGAACTGTTATATACCAGAATATGAAGATTGCTGACCACACTCTCATTGACTGTCCGGGTAGCGATATCCACCTGTTCCTCACCCTGCACTTCCAACCGGATAGTAGCAGGCTGGCCTTCCTCCACATCCTCCATACTCTCCTCTTCCGGTTGGCAGGAACTGCAAACAGCCGTCATCGCCTGCAACGTGCCCAGCATGAACAGCACGAAAAGCACTTTCCAGCAAAATGGAACAGGCTCTTCCTGTCTACGGTATACTCTGTATTCAAATAACCTGATCATTGTATTCTTACTTACATTTCTACATCCGGCTTACATTTCCACATCCTGACTGACCGTACCCCAGGGAACCACACTCACAACGACCTTCACCTCCGCATAGCGGAAGTCAAGATCTATGTTAGTCTGTTTACCCACAGGAGCATACAAAGGACGGAATTCATTGTCTTCGGTGATAGTCAACAGTTTCTCCCCTTTCCGGTAGATGTCAATTTCCAACGGCCTCCCCTCTCCGGTAGGGAAGATATGGAAAGGCGGCGCATAGACATCCCCTTCAGCGTCGGTAACGGAAGCCGGTTCATATCCGGCCCCGCTCCCGGCAGCCTCACCCGTGAAATCCATTTCCGTACTGGTACAGTGCACTATGAAGCGGTACGATTCACCCTTGTAAGGATAACACTCGGAAAGATAACGCGTGCGTATGCTGAGACCCGCCACCATACGTTCCATTACGAGTGTAATGTCCGCACCTTCCACGCTACGGGTCTCCGTCTCCCCTATTTCCCTGCGGCAATAGAACAGATCCGTTAGCGGGAGATGCGTGCCGTGAGCGTATTGCCGGAGTTGAAGTTTCGCATCTTTCAGAGGGGTTCCCGGCGCTATATCCGTAGTAATCAGGGTATCTTCTTTCAGATTGCCCCAGGCTACCAGCGTGAGATGTTCGCCTTTGTCCTCTCCAAAATAAAAGTCAGAAAAGCCATCGGAGGGAATCATCCTGACGAAACCCTGCTCATTAAAGAGGTAGATATCCGATTTCTGCAAGGCCCCGCTTCCGGTGAGGTCGTTCCCGTCAGCATCCACCGCGCGGACATGAAGTTCGTAACGGGCACAACCTTCCATATCCTCACGTACGCACGAGGCGCAGCAGAGAATAAAAAGAAGAAAGAGCGGAAAGATGAAGGATGTTCCGGAAACTCGCATAGCTTGGGCACGGATTGGTTTATAATGTCATGTCAGTCTCATATTAATAATCACTCGAAGGTCACATCCTGTCTGATGGTGAGCGCCCAATCAGCGACAGTGACCGTGAGTTGCAGGGTGGCGGGGTCTATATCCGTGTTATCGTCGGGGGCGCCTTCACCCTTAATGACGGCGGTAAGCACGTATTTAGTGTTGAGAGCGATACTACCCTTGTCAGTACCTGCCCCTCCCGAAATAGTGGTGTTAGCCTGTTTCTTGTTGATAACAATGGGATAATACCGGGGCACGGAAGCACTGGATCCACCTCCATCCGCATCAAACATGCCTTTAATGATGAGCTTGGTCGGTGTATTTGAAACATTCGGAAATGTGTAGAAGTAGTAAGGGGTAGTGAGTTCCGTATTGGCTGTATGAGTGGAAACTGTCTCGTACAGGTACTTTTTTGTATCGGTACTCCCGTCACCTCCATGAACGAGAACACTACCCGTCTTGTCCGCATTGACGGAACTGTTGGCATTCTTCAGATATACACCTGTTACCTTGAACGTCGCATCCTTGAACCGTCCCACCGGATCGAAAGCCGTCTTGATGCTGCTGATAGATACTCTCGCCACAAGACGGGACAGGGCTATGTTCGCCTCGGTTTCCGTTCCCGCCGTGAAATCCTTTCCGGTGGCGCTTCCCAGCATCGGGAGGTTGTTGGCCTTTTGCGTATCCGTTGCCGCACCGGCTCCAGCAGCCTTGGTGGTTTCCGAAAGTAGCATCAGCTTGGCTTTGAAACCGGCAAGGTTGGTCACTCCCGCAAAAAGTCCTGTAGAGGCATTGGCCACCACATAAATGGTCTGTCCGTTGCCGGGTTCGCAAAGCATCGTAATCTTCTTGCCGGTACCACTTGTTGCAGCCTTGATGTCATCGCCCGTGAATTCCCGCAGGGCATTGACAGGGTTGCCCGACGCTCCGGTGAATACAGCCACAGTCAGGCGGTTGATCTGGGATTCATCAGTGGTAGGCAAAGTCCCCGTAGCACGGCTGTCAGCAGGGGTGCCCACCAAGGTCAGTTCAAGTCTTGCAGTCTTTTCCTTCGGCTGGTTTACATTCTCGTTTTCATCGCTGCCGCATGCGGACAGTGAAAGGGTGGCCGTTGCCAGCACCGCCCATAAGTAGTTACTCGTTTTCATATATTATACCGTTTATGGTTATTTTGTATCATTTATCCGTATCGCCCATTTTTCAATTCTTAATTCTCTGCTTTTAATTTCTCCAGCGCCTTAACCGCCTGCTCCACTCCGGCGGCGGCAGCCATCGTGAGGTACACCTCCGCTTTGTCACGGTTACCTTCGAGCAGGCAGAGAATGCCCATATTGTTATAAGCCATCGGCAGAGTAGCGAAACGTTCCAGGTATTGGCGGGCACGCTTCGTATCACGTTTTGTGAGTGCCACCGCCGCCGCATTGATGTTGGCTTCCGGACTGTCCGGGAAAAGTCGGGCAGCAAGGTCAAGGACGTCATTATATTCGGTGGAACCTGCCGGATAGCTGCCCGCCACGGCGAAGAACTCGTTCAGGCGCAGGGCGCGCTGCTTTCCACTGCGCAGCAGTTGGAGGCTTTCGGCAGCGCCCAGAGGCTTACGCGTGTATTCTATCCGGTAGTCCACACGCATCACCGCCGGGAATATCTTCTCCGAGAGATACCTGTAAGGCTTGCCGTCGGCAAGAGACATCAGCATACGTTCGCGGCCTTTGGAGATCTCCACATTATCAATAAGGTCGAGGGTGGCATCTTTCAGCATCATATCGCTTCCCCTCACCAGGCTGGTGATCGAGTCCCAGTCTTCAGGAATCCAGTCCACTTCCAGCAGGGCTTTGCCCGACAGACGGTTTTCACGCAGGTATTCCTTCAGTTTAAGAGCACGTATCAGGGCGTTGGTCTCGTTCTTCTTCAGGTTACCCATGGGCGCGCCATAGCCCGTCACACGGACTTTAGCCAGTTCCGTGCCCGTCTCCCGGCGTACCTCACGCAGGGCGTCACGAAGACGGTAGTAAATCTCGAAGTTCTGCTTTTCCTCGGAGAGTTCGCCCAGTTGCTTACCGTCCTCCCGGCCTTCCTCCCGGTCAAAGTACGGGATAGACCCTGTGATGCAGTGCAGCGTGTCCTTGTCCGGTGCGGGCCGGATGAAGTTTACCAATGAAAGGAAACCGGCGTCGGTACCCGCATCCCACGGAGAGGTCCTCAGCTTCGGCAGGCGGAGGCCGTCCGCTATCTTATCCTCGTAGATATCCCCTTTCCGCCCGTGGCAGGCACATTCCTGAGAGCGGAGCAGGAGGACGGCCTGTTCCATCCACGGCTCGTAAGGGATAGAAACCTTATAGGTAAACGCGCGGGAGACCGCAGCGTCGTCACGGATTACGACCGCCGGGATGGGCGAAGTACGCGCCTTGCCGTTACGTTTGCCCGCGGACAATGCCTGTGTACGCTGATACACTTTCTGTTTCTCCGCACCGTTGATGAGGACGGAGGGAAGTTCCTGCTCGGATTCACCGCTTTTAAGCACGGGGGTCACGGTCAGGGATTCGTCAGAAGGCATCTGCAGGTTCTCAAAGTCTACGGAAAGTTCCACAGTCAGGTGTCCGTCAGTCAGCGAGAAATGCTGTCCGGTGACAAACAGTTCTCCCCGGTAGAACTCCTGCCCGGGGCAGAAGCCACATATGGCGAACAGAAGTGCCAATGTCAGAGGAATACGGATTAAGTTTTTCATGCTCTATCTTTAATTACAAATTACTAATTATAAACCGCTTTCAATTTTCATCTTCCAACTCTCAACTCTCAATTCCCAACTCTCAATTTATCAGGTATACCAGCGATACCGAGGCACGGGTCGGAGCTATGAAGTTTTTATGACCGCCACCGGTCTGCTCGCCGCAATGCAGGCAGCGGTAACGTTCATAGCCCGAATGCAGGAATCCGACACCGAGGCTTGTCTCGATGCTCCAACGGGGTGAAAGGATGAAGTGGTAGCCGTATGATACGCCCAGTCCCAGAAAGTCACCCTCGTATCTTGAAGAGCGGATGCCCTTAAAGAGTCCAAGCGGGAGTTTCATGCCGCCTACATTATATACCCCGTACATCAGGTGCGCGCCGAAGAAGTGGCCGCCGAAGGGCTGGCACATCCAGTAACGCAGCTCAGGCTGTACGAACCAATGTTTCCAGCGTTTGTCCCCACCTGCCGGAAAAGGGTTGTAGTGGAAACCCGCTTCCAGCGTAAACCGCCCGGAGAGTTTGACCTCCACGGAAAGGTTGGGCGAGGAAAGCGCTCCCGTCAGCAGGTCGCTCTTCAAGGCAAGGGTCTGGGAATGCAGGTCTGCAAGACAGGACAGCAGCAGGAACAGGGGCAATATGAAAGTATTTCTTTTCAAAAGTTTTTTGAGGATTACGTTTACAACTCAAACAGCTTTATCTCATGCAGGTATTCACGCGTAATATAGTTCACTATCCCGAGTTTCTGCGCGGCTTTACCGTAGCGCATGTGGAACTCTTCAGTAGTGGGATGGTTGCAGCTCAGATGCTCGCCAGTGGCTTCGAGGATGTCGAGAAGGGAGACGTCGGAGGATTCACGCACGGGACTGTACGACCGTATATTACGGGAGTCTCCCCGCTCGGACAGTTTGATAAGTCCGGCTCTTAGAAGCTTCGACAGCAGGACATCCAGGTCTTGCCCCGTAAGACGGCAGGCGTCCGTACGGGCGGTGTCGCCTCCCGCATAGATGTCGTTGAGTACTGCGATGGCAGCTTGTGTCATGGGTGTTATCATGATATTTGTTGGGTTTTATCTATCATATACACCGGCATTACCTTGTAGGTAACGGATACACACAGATACGATAAGAAACAAGGCTCATAAAAGTCCGGTATATACAAGAATTTATACGTACATACGGCTCACGGTGCACAATATCCTATTCCCGTCTCCTACTTCTGGAAACGGGTAAGGGAATTTATATACGGATTTGCACGGGCAGGCCGAGAAAACTCCTTTCCATCCTGTATGCTGAAAAAAGAAACTTGTAGAACCTGTAGTATTTATTTCCTAATATAAATCGTCGGGGGATAAATGCATGTAAACAGGAAAATAAAAACGTATTTCCTTTGGAGTTAGAAATATATTATCTACTTTTGCGCCATAATCACATCTCCGTTACCTACAAGGTAACTTCTTCATATTGCACTACATATCAATGATTTATTATTCGTTCAACGTGTTAGACTATCCCTTAAATATGTAATTCATTATAACCTTATTCGCCCGGTCCATCCGGCTATTTCCGAACCCTTTCATATACCCTTCGGTGGTGGTTACGGAAGCGTGTCCCAGCCCTTCGGAAATGACCTCGATGGGAATGTGGCAATGCCTGCCCACCGTAGCCCATGTATGCCGCGCACTGTACGAAGTCACTTTGCCTTGTACCTTCTTCCACAGGGCAAGCACACGCAGTCTGCTGTTAAGCAGGCGCAATATCCGCTGGTAATCCCGGTAAGCGGCCATACCCTCCAGGTTCCCGTCCAGAAAACAAAGCAGGTAGGGTGAAGTGTCGTCCCGGTTCCGGTAGCGTTCCAGCAATTGCATGGCACGGCCGTCCACACGTGCGGAAAGCGGCATGCCCGTCTTCCGGCGGCGCAAGGTCAGATAGCCGTCCTTCAGATCGGACTTCCGAAGGTGGGCAAGATCCACAAAGGGCATGCCGTGGAAACGGAACATCAGTTCCAGGCACGCGCGTGCCCATGCCATGCCGGGGGAAGTGATGTCAGGATCCCGTTCCACCAGTAACTTCTGCATATCGTCCCGTTCCAGCACACGACGGTGGTCCGCCTTGCGCCCGGTGAACACGTCACGGAACTGGTGGGGGATGAAAGCCGCCAGTTTACGGACCACAGCCCGGTTATAAACCGCCTGGAGCATACGCATATAGGTGGAGACGGTATTCCACGCCAGACCCTTCCCACCCTTATGGAGCAGGTAACCCTCATACGCCTTCAGCCACAAGGGCGTGATGCCGGACACGGGCAGCCCCTCGCCACCGAAAGCCATCACCGACCGCAGCACGCTGCCGCATACATGGGCGGTGCCGTACTGCCCGTTCATTTCGAGTTCAGCGACCACCGAACTCATAAATTTGTTTAAATAGACTGTTTTCATATTCATTCATTTTTTCGCACGTTGTCGCACGCGCATATACTACGTCACAAACAGGAGTCAAAGACAAATGTTTCGTTACAATACTATCTTTAACCACTGCATTCAAGTCTTGTCAGAGATGTTAATTTGACAGATATTTGCACCAAAGGTCAGAGGCGGGTGCTTTGACCCGTAGAGGAACCGCGCGTTCCTCTACGGGCAAGGCACCCTTCCTCGTAGAGAAACGACCCGCAGGTCGTAGAGCAACATCGGCATACCGTAATCATTGGATTTTCCATCGTTTGCCGGAGTAACACATCTGCCTTCTTCCACTGCTCCGAGGAACGATCCCCGCCACAGGGACACAAACGTATGGAAATATTTTTCACTTCAAAACAATATACATAATGATTACAGTTACCATTCAGGTGAAGCCCTATCTCGCGGCTTACCTGCAAAGCGCATACGCGCACTGCACAGTGGAAGGTGCCATCCGTTTTACCAAAAATCAGAATCTTTACAGTTGCCTGCTACAGCTCACCACTCCCCGCCCCAAGGGCGTGTCGTGGCGGGACCGGGGGAATGTCACCCTCTCCCTGCCTTGCCCCAGCGTGGGGAAAGACCCGAGGACTTATAATTATCTGGGAGAAGAGGCCGTAAAGGTTCTGGAGCAGGAAATCAACTATGAAATGAGAATGGATTATTACCGCTTCCTGCGCAAGAACAAGTTTAAGAACGGGATGATGTTCACAAGGGCCACGGAGCTGTATCTGGAAGAGCACGGGATGACGGAACTTATACCGGAAGAAACGCTGCTGAAAAGCTATTTCCAGTGGGTGAAGAAGGTGGAAAGAAAATAGAGCAGCAAGCCTTTGTTGTATAATACAGAATATGACAGATGCGAACATATTAAAAACATCTCCGAAAAGAAAAGATTCATTGCTGTGTTAGATCATAGGTTAAAGAAAAAAGGAGGAGAACAGAGTATTACATAGTGAGGATGCAATAAGATAAACTATATCTATTGAAAACAGATAAATTCTTTTTCTTCCTTCATATAGTAAATTCTTTTTCTTAACTTTGTAGCATTATGTACACAAGTAAGTTGTACAGAATAAATCTATCATAATAAAAAAGGAAACACATTAATTATGGCTAAAACTAATACAGCAGAAATAGGATTTGAGAAAGATATTTGGAAAGCGGCTGATTTATTAAGAGGTAATATGGATGCTTCAGAATATAAATCTGTAGTCTTAGGGCTTATCTTCCTCAAATATATATCTGATAGATTTGAAGCAAAATATCAAGCGCTCATTGATGAGGGAGATGGTTTTGAAGAAGATAAAGATGAATACACTTCAGAAAATATATTCTTTGTACCCCAAGAGGCACGTTGGTCTATGATTGCAAAAGCGGCTCATGCACCTGAGATTGGCACTGTAATTGATAATGCAATGCGATTAATTGAAAAAGAAAACACTCGCCTAAAAGGCATTCTTCCTAAAAATTTCGCACGGCCAGAGTTAGACAAACGTCGTTTAGGAGACGTCGTTGATTTATTCACCAACATTCAAATGAGGGAACATGGAGACACAAAGGACATACTCGGACGCGCTTATGAATACTGTCTTTCTAAATTTGCCGAAGCAGAAGGAAAACTTGCAGGTGAGTTTTACACGCCAGCTTGCATTGTTCGCACTTTGGTAGAAGTTCTTCAACCTTATAGTGGACGTGTTTATGACCCTGCCTGTGGTTCTGGTGGCATGTTCGTTCAATCAGCAAAGTTTATTGAACGCCATCAAGGTAACATCAACAATATTTCTGTATTTGGTCAAGACAGCAATCCTACTACATGGAAAATGGCTCAGATGAATTTAGCCATCCGCGGTATAGAAGCAGACCTTGGCAAATTTAATGCCGATACTTTCTTTGATGACCAACACCCAACTCTAAAAGCTGATTATATTTTAGCAAATCCACCATTCAACTTAAGCGATTGGGGAGTAGATAAACTACAAGACGATGTACGTTGGAAATTTGGCATTCCGCCAGCAGGTAATGCTAACTTTGCATGGCTACAACACATGATACATCATCTCTCTCCCAAAGGACGTATAGGTATGGTGCTTGCTAATGGTTCTCTGTCTTCACAGAGTGGAGGTGAAGGAAAAATTCGTGAGAATATTATAAAAGCCGATCTCATAGAGGGCATTGTCGCATTACCTTCACAGCTTTTTTATACGACAGGAATTCCTGTTTCTTTATGGTTCTTAAATAGGGCTAAAAAACAAACAGGAAAAATCCTATTTGTAGATGCCCGTAACATGGGAACAATGGTTACGCGCAAACTTCGCGAACTTTCTGATTCAGAAGAAGGAGAAAAAGGGGATATTCAAAAAATAGCCGATACATTTCATGCCTTTAATGAGGGAACATTAGATAATGAGAAGGGGTTTTGTGCCATTGCCACACTTGAAGATGTAGCAAAACAGGATTATATCCTTACTCCGGGACGATATGTCGGAATTGCAGAAGTAGAAGATGACGGTGAACCTTTCCAAGAAAAAATGGAGCGACTCACCTCTGAGTTATCTGACTTGTTTGCCCAATCTCATGACTTGGAAGAAGAAATTCGAAAACAATTAGGCAGTATAGGATTTACAATTAAATAAATAGTACTATATTTCTTCAATTATTTAATCTAATAATTGAAGAATATGAAAGAGAAATTAATTCAAGAGATCAGCAATGCAATGACAGATGTTTTAAGTATAGAACAAATGGTTCAATTAAATGGTGTTCTGCTTCAAATAGTAAGTAAATATACCATTATGAAAGATGGTGAAAAGATGCACGAAGACACTGCAACCAACGACCGACTACTTGAAATCTTTTTGTCTGCTAAACAAGTTGAAGGATGCACAACTCCCACAATTAAATATTACAGTTCTACAATTAAACAACTCTTAAAAAAGATGCCAAAAAAGGTAGTAGATTACTCTACAGAAGATATCCGCGCCTATTTAGCAGTATTTCAGCGCAAGAATAAGTCAAGTAAAGTAACAATTGACAATATTCGACGTATCTTCTCCTCATTTTTTGCTTGGCTTGAAGAAGAAGATTATATTATCAAAAGTCCGATTCGTAGAATTCATAAAGTAAAAACCGGTACACAAGTCAAGGAAATATTGACCGATGAGAATATTGAACACCTTCGTGACAATTGCATTAAAATCCGTGATCTCGCTATGATTGATCTTTTAGCATCTACCGGTATGCGTGTTGGTGAATTAGTAAAGTTAGACCGTGAAGATATCAACTTCAATGAACGCGAATGTATTGTTTTTGGCAAGGGAAATAAAGAGCGAATAGTGTATTTTAATGCACGAGCCAAAATACATTTACAACAGTACCTCAGTACCAGAAAAGACCGGAACAAGGCACTATTTGTTTCTTTAGCCAAACCACACAACCGTCTACAGATATCAGGAGTTGAAACTCGATTACGCAAAATTGGGCGTCAAGCCAAGATTGTCCGTGTACATCCACACAAATTTCGACGTACATTAGCTACAATGGCAATTGACAAAGGAATGCCAGTAGAACAAGTGCAAAAATTACTCGGACACGTAAAAATAGATACAACTATGCATTATGCAATGGTTAGCCAAAATAATGTAAAACTATCACATCGCAAATATATCAATTAATGAATGTAAATCATATTACATATTATAGCAGGTGTCATTTACCACATAAAAACAAGCCGATAAATGAGAATTTAGCGGTTCAAATTATTAATTTTAGTCATTAAAAATTTAGCGGTTCAAATTATTAATTTTAGTCATTAAAAAGTCCTTTATCTTTTAGACGTTTTAGTTAGCTGTGTAAATCTTTAATTATTAGCCCACCAGACATGAGTTTAGGCAGAAGCAAATCTCTAGTCTCTGATAATTGCTTATTTTCGTCTAAATTTATTTTTGCTTTCAAATATAAGGAAGAAATACACTCATTAAAAGATCTGAATACATCTTGATTTGCAACAATGACTTGTATTTTGTTTAAAATATCTGTAGTCATACTTGGAACAGCTGAGCCTGAATTCATTGAAGCCAAATCTAGTTTCGATAGCAATAGATGACAATATTTGGCCACATTGGGCACTTTCTCTATTGAATAGAACATTGTGTCAACAGTCCAAAAAGGGCAATTAACATATAATACATTGTTTAATGTGCCTTTACGGGGAATTAGCACGGATTCTCCATTGTATAGAATTCCATCAGCTAGTCGCATAACTCCGCCTGATCCATAAACAGGAATATTACCATCATTTAATTTTTTGTGGTCTTTGCCATATCTAATATCTAAAAGGTCGGATAGCGTTCCTACTTTCCATCCTTCTGGTATCATCCCTAGCTGTGATTCCACGAATTTTTCACCCTTGAACGGTTCGAAATCCACAAACCAAGCCTTAAACAACGCCTGTGCCTGCTGCTCTAAATTATCATTTATGGAAGAGTGGAAAACATATAAAATAGGAAATCTTTGCTCGATTTCATCAAGCAAAAGAATTTTTGCGAAAGAATATCAATCTTCTGGTATTCCTTTTTTTAGAGGGAAAGAAATTATTGAAAAACAGAAAGGAGAGAGCGTTTCTACCGAACTTTATATTTCAAAGTCAAGATATGATGAAATTAAAAACAAATTCGGAGTTCCCAAAGAAGGCGATATGCTATTAACCTCTGTCGGGACATTAGGTATTCCATACATTGTTAAAAATGAAACTTTTTACTTTAAAGATGGAAATCTGACATGGTTTACCGACTTTAAGGAAATCAATAGTAAATTCTTATACTATTGGTTTTTGTCTCCTATAGCCAAAAATGCAATTAATGCAAAAGCTATTGGCTCAACTCAAAAGGCGTTAACGATAGATGCTCTCAGTAAATTTGAAATAGACATTCCTAACATTGATACGCAAAATAGAATAGTTTCTATCCTGTCCTCTCTCGATTCCAAAATCGAGCTTAACCGCCGTATAAATGATAATTTAATCAAATCAGTAGCATAATACAATGCATTGGATTCGAGAACATATAAATAAAATTCCAAGCTTTAGCAGCTTTGAGAGCCATATTGCAACGATCGAAGTAAGTGTTGATTCGAATCCAGCACTATGTATTGAAACATGTAAAAGCTTAATCGAAGGTATCTGTAAAACCATTCTGACTAATCAAGATATCAACTATACTGAATATGATAAATTTAATACAACAGTAAAAAGAACAATTGAATGTTTAATAACTCAAGATGAACCTTATAAAGAAGAATTAATCGAGCTTGGGAGAAGGATAGCTTCAGTTTCTCAAAAACTGGCAGAAATTAGGAATAATTCTGGTTTTGCCTCGCACGGGCAAGATATTAAACATATCCCAATAAATTCTACTCTGTCACTTCTAGCATATAAAATAACAGACGTTATTGGAGGTTATATTATGCATTACTATATAAATTACGCATCAAAAAGAGACTCTCGTATTCATTACGAAGATTGCCAATCATTCAACGAGTTATTTGATGATGAAAATCCATTAGAATTGGGGGGAGTTCTTCTATCTGCTTCTGAAGCATTATACAAGCAAGATTATCAAGCATATAAAGAAATATATTTTAGTTTTTTAGATAACCTGGAAAAAAAATAATATTATGGATATTTCAAAAGGAAGTATATACGAATTATTAAATGGTAAATATCAATTTGTAGTACCAGTCTATCAGAGAAAATATAGTTGGCTAAAAGATGTACAGTGCGACAGATTATGGAAAGATATCGTCAATATGGAAAAACAGTCAAAGCGACACCATTTTGTCGGTTCTATTGTTACGATATCCGATGTAAATGTCCCGATGGGAATACACAGATACCAAATAATTGATGGGCAACAACGAGTCACTACATTAACAATTCTAATGATAGCCTTACGTGATCATTTAAGAGAGGCATCAAGTGAAGAAGTTGATGAAGATACTCTCACTTATTATCTTTTAAAAAATGATCATCAAAAAGGTTATGACCGTTACAAACTTCTTCTGAATGACAATGATCGTGAAGTACTTATTAAACTTATAGATGTATGTCCGATTAATGAAGATACGCAGTCTAATATCCTCAATAATTACATTTACTTCAAAGAGAAAATTGCAGGAAATGAACTAACGCCAGCTCAAATATACAATTCTATCGCAAAGCTTCAAATTGTGAATATTACATTGAAACGCGAAGAAGGTGACGATCCACAACTTATCTTTGAAAGTCTAAACTCAACAGGTATGGATTTATCAGAATCAGACCTCATACGTAACTATATCCTTATGGGTATGACTAACGATGAACAGAAAGATATATATGTAAATTATTGGCAGCCTATGGAAAATGCTTTCCCCGTTGAAAAGCGTTCCGAATTAATGGATAAGTTCTTTCGTGATTATCTTACCATGAAATTAGCCTCTATTCCAAATAAAGAGCAAGTGTATGACAGTTTCAAATCTTATTGCATCAACACTGGCGTATCCAATAATACCAAAGAACTGGCAGAAGATTTATTTTTTTATGCACAATGTTATAATGAAATTTCTGCAAATACTTGTTCTGACCCAGAGTTACATGCTATCTTCATAGACATCCGCATAGTAAAAATGGAAGTTGCATATCCACTACTTCTTAAAGTGTATGGCGATTATAAGAATAATGTTATATCAAAAGCTGATTTTATTGCTATTCTGAGATTAACAGAGTCCTATGTTGTCCGACGTGCTGTTTGCGAAATACCAACAAGCTCATTGAATAAAACATTTGCTACAATGCGTAACAATATTAAAATCGATGATTATTTAAACTCAATTAAAGTTGCATTCCTTTCTTTGGAAACTTACAAACGTTTTCCAACCGATGAAGAATTTAAACGGAAACTCCAAATAAAAGATATATATACAATGAGAAGCATCAATTATATTCTTGTCAAACTGGAGAACTACAACAACAAAGAACCTATATCATTCACTGGATTCACCATTGAACACATAATGCCACAGAATGACAATCTAAAACCGGACTGGGTTAGTGCTTTAGGTGAAAATTGGAAAGAAGACCATAAGACTTACCTGCATCGCCTTGGAAATCTTACTCTCACTAAATATAATTCAGAAATGGGAGACCGCCCCTTCTCTGAAAAACTTTTAGTTCTAAAACAAAGTGCGACTCATACCTTAAATAAGTATGTAGTTGAACAAAATATTTGGAATATTGATACTATTGAAGAACGTACCAAACAACTTTGCGATTATTCTATTGATATATGGAAGTTTCCCGCAGTTTCACAGGAAATCATCTCTACTTATCTCAAACAATCAGAAGAGCCTACAACGAAATACAGTATAGATAACTATGATTTTTCTAATGTTTTCGTCAAGATGCTTTATACAAAACTTGATGAAGCCATCATGGCCTTAAATCCAAGTATAAAACGAGAGTTCAAGAAGTTATATATAGCATATAAATATAGAACGAATTTTGTCGACATCATTATCCAAAAAACAAGATTAAGATTAACTATAAATATGGATTTTGATGGAGTGAATGACCCATGTGGTATTTGCAGAAATGTTACAGACATAGGTCGTTGGGGAAATGGAGATGTCGAAATAAGCTTTGACTCTCTCAGTCTATTAAATCAAACTATAGATATCATAAAGCAATCACTAAATAAACAAATATAACTATGTCATTTACAGAAGATAACTACGAAAAAGCACTAATTACTCTTTATAAGAATTTAGGTTATCAATATCTATATGGTCCTGACATTGCGAGAGACTATTATACTGCTTTTTATGAAGAGCAATTAGTTAATAGCTTAGCAAAGATTAATCATACAAAGTCTCACTCTGCCATTGATGAAGCCATAATTAAATTAAAGAATATTGAGACTGGTAGTTTAGTGCAAAAGAACGAGCTTTTCATGGATTATCTTCAACACGGAATCGAGATATCTTATCACGACGGAGTTAAACAACATAACGATATAATTTATCTGATTGATTTCAACAATGTCTACCGTAATGACTTCCAAGTAATCAACCAGTGGACTTTCGTTGAGCATTCAGAGAAACGTGCTGATATTATTATTTTCGTTAATGGTCTACCGCTCACTATTATTGAATTAAAATCTCCGTCACGAGAGGAAACCGATGCTTCTGAGGCCTATCGCCAATTGCGCAATTACATGAAAGAAATACCCTCACTATTCATTTATAATGTTTTCTGCATTATGAGTGACATGGCATGTTCAAAAGCTGGCACAATCACAAGCAAAGAAGATCGTTATATGGAATGGAAAACCAAAGATGGAATATATAAAAGTGAAGAATTCATTGACTATGACGTATTTTTTGAAGGTATATTTATCAAAGAACGCTTCATTGATATTATCAAGAACTTCATTTGCTTCTCAAAAGATGAGTTAGGGGCTGCAAAGATACTGGCAGGTTATCATCAATATTTTGCTGTAAAAAAAGCTATTGAACGTACCCAAAAAGCCATACAAGGAAATGGAAAAATCGGTGTATTCTGGCATACGCAAGGTAGTGGAAAATCACTGTCAATGGTATTCTATGCCCACCTTTTACAGGAAGAACTGTTCCAACCTACCATTATAGTAATTACCGACCGCAATGATTTGGATGACCAACTTTATACTCAGTTCTCCAAATGCCGACAATTTCTTCGTCAAACGCCTGTACAAGCCAAAAGCCGGGAGGATTTAAAATCACTTTTATCCGGTCGCGAAGCTAATGGCATTATCTTTACTACAATGCAGAAATTTGAAGAATCGGAAGAAGCTCTCTCACTACGCAGAAATATCGTAGTCATGACTGACGAAGCCCATCGTAGTCAATATGGCTTTGAGGAAAAAGTAGATGAAAAGACTGGTAAGATTTCAATCGGAACAGCAAGAATTATCCATAATTCCCTGCCTAATGCTTCATTCATAGGATTTACCGGTACACCTATTTCCACTAAGGACCGTGATACTACCGAAGTATTCGGAGACTATATCGACATCTACGACATGACCCAAGCTGTAGCTGACGGTGCTACCTGTCCTGTATTCTATGAATCACGAGTGATCAATCTTAACCTTGATGAAGAAACGCTTAAGGCAATTGATGATGAATATGAATTACTTGCTTCAAAAGGAGCAACAGATGAACAGATTGAAAAAAGTAAAAAGAAAATGTCTCACCTTGAAGAAATACTCGGTGCGCCATCAACAATAGATTCCCTCTGCCAAGACATTTTGAAACATTACGAAGAAAATCGTCAGTTCGAACTAACTGGCAAAGCGATGATTGTCGCTTACTCCCGTCCAATCGCAATGAATATCTACCATAGATTGCTTGAACTGCGTCCGAATTGGGATGAAAAGATAAAAGTGGTTATGACGGGAAATAACAATGATCCGGAAGAATGGCATGACATTATTGGCAATAAACAATACAAAAAAGAACTTGCCAAGAAGTTCAAGGACAATGATAATCCTATGAAAATAGCTATTGTCGTAGATATGTGGCTCACTGGATTTGATGTTCCATCGTTAGCAACAATGTATGTTTACAAACCTATGAGAGGTCACAATCTTATGCAGGCAATAGCTCGTGTAAATCGTGTATTCAATGGTAAAGCCGGAGGGCTTGTGGTCGATTATATAGGTATTGCTAAAGCACTAAAAGAAGCGATGCGCGACTATACAGGCCGTGATCGAGATAATTTTGGTAATCCCAATATTAAAGAAACAGCATTTCTCAAATTTAAAGAGAAATTAGAAATCTGCCGTGATATATTTCATGGATATGATTATAGTGAATTCCAGAATGGAACAGACTACGACCGTGCACAACTCATTAAGGGTGGGGTAAACTTTATCATAGCGCCAGAAAGAAGCGAGAAGATGCAACATTTTCAAAAAGAAGCAATACTTTTACATAACTCTATTACTCTTTGTCGTAGCTTACTCAATGACAAACAGCGATTTGAGGTAGCATTTTTTGAAACAGTACGCACCTTATTATCAAGAATGACTAGTAAAGGTAAAGTGACAAAACAAGAAATTAATGCTCGCATCGGCGAGCTACTCAAACAAAGTGTTAAAAGTGACGGGGTAATAAATTTGTTCTCAGATGTAAAATCTGAATTCTCCTTATTTGATACAACTTTTCTGGATGAAATATCCAAAATGAAAGAAAAGAATATTGCCATTGAATTATTAAAGAAACTCTTAGCAGAAAAAGTAAAAATCTATCAGAAAACAAATCTGATTCAAGCTGAAAAGTTTTCTGATATGCTAAACCAATCATTATCAAATTATCTAAAAGGTTTACTGTCTAATGAAGAAGTTATTCAAGAGTTACTAAAACTTGCGACAGAAATTTCCCAATCAGAAATTGAAGGAAATGAATTGGGACTTACTGCCGAAGAAAAGTCTTTTTATGATGCTTTGACACAACCAAGAGCTGTACACGATTTCTACACCAATGAACAATTGATTGCAATGACTAAAGAATTAACAGAAGAGCTTCGTAAAAATCGTACTATTGATTGGCAAAAAAAAGAATCAGCAAGAGCAGGAATGAGAAAGATGATTAAACGGCTTCTGAAGAAGTATAAATATCCACCAGAAGAAGCGGCAAATGCTTTAGAAACTGTAATTCGCCAATGTGAGCAGTGGAGTGATAATTCATCGGAAGATTATTCGGCGAATAACAATGTCAGAATATATAATTTCCAAGAAAACTCATATTCTATTGCAGCTGAACCACAAGCTGAATATAATAAGTATCCAAAAGCATAAGCAGACTATAAAGATTTACTTAGGCATTAAGAAAGAATCGCACTATCAATAGACTTTGACAGAAATATTGAGGAACTTGGGGGAAAAGCCATCCCCCAAGCACCTCGTTCAGATAAACTCCCCCAACTCCTCCATCATCGCCGGACGACGTTTATACAAAACCCTGAATTCGTCCACCAATTGCTTCACAGCCTCCTTCCCTCCATTCAATTTCCGCATCCCCCGTAGCACCCGAGCTATATACTCATAATGACTCCGTCCCAAATTTTTCTCCGCATAAACGCGAAGATCATCCGTAAACAGAGAAAGTATTTCAGAGGAATGGGTGGCATTCAGATGGGAAGCATACTGCACAAGAGCGTCCAAACGCCTGTATTCCACGGTAGATAGAAAGCTGAATAATTTATCATACTCTTTTTCTTCTATATAAATCTCCGCTTTAGTATTTCCACTCCCCCAGTAATCAAAGAAGGTGGTTTCCTGCAACAATGTGCTCAAATACTCCTTCCAATCCGTGGAAGATATCAACGATTTAAGCTTATGGTAATAATCCAGACTTCCATTCGTATGAATAAATAATAATCGACACATCTCAATAACCTTGGTGATATCATGCACTTCTTCATAAATGGAAAGCAATTGTTCCCGCCACTCTCTTAATATACCATACTCGCCTGCCTTTTCAGCTATCACTATCCCCTCATTCAGCATACTGATAGCCTTCTCATAACATTTCCCATCCAGTAATTTTTCAGCTTCCCGTCTTCTTATTTCAGGTAAATACAAGAATTCAGAAAGCGTAGCTTCAGCCTCAACCGTCTTACCCAGCTCTTCCAATATTTCTACCTTCCGAAGTACTAATTTATAAAGTTCCCGGTGTTCTTTCCTCTCCTCTATAAGATGGTTTATACTTAACAAAGCCTCTTCCTTGGATTGTACCGAAAGCATAATCTGCTGCACCAGTTCATCCATGTCATAAAGTTCATATTCACGATATGTCGCCATTTTGGATATTTTGGTGGCTTCATTCAATATATTCTCCTTCAAGACCTGTGATGCACCCGAATGCTTAACTATTTCGAGCAATAAATCTCCGGCATCTTCACAACTGATTTCAAAATCAATGTCGTCATCATTATACAGAAAATCTTCTTCAATATAATTATTCCCTATAGAGCGAAGTATCTGGAGTGCAATTGTCGCCGCCTCTTCCAAATCCTGCCGTTGAAGCAACAGAGTTGCTTTAGCCAGATATCCATCTACTTTACCGGATACCTCATCCCAGTCAATCTCAGGCTCATAATACCGTCCTCGCTTGGGACCATTTTTATATGCAGAGTTAAAACACTTCTCAATCTCCATTTGATAGTCCACTGAGAGTTTGGCTACCGGTTTCTTCGGCAAAAACGTTTCAAGCAGCGCTGATTTAAAATCAGAATGTGAAGAAGCATATTTCAGAACAAAATCGGATAACTTATCCGGCTCTGCAAATAAGAGAATCTGCTCCACTTCTTCATCCATCACCATTTTAGCCGCATTCTTTTCCGGTATGCTTACTTGAAAATCAGCTTCTTTAGCTGACAAGAAACGGGCTACTTTATTTCGACTGTCACGAATTGCCAAAAGCGTAGCCACCACATGTTTACAAATGTTTCCATCATAAGGACAATCACACTCCCAAGCAATAATCTCATTCCCTTCCATCGATACAGTTACCTCATAATTCTCCGTACCGCAAACCGTTGCAATCCATTCTCCCGGAGATTCCTCTTCGATTTCTAACACAGCATCGGATTCATAATAGTCTTCACCACGCATCAAAATCTGAGGAAGAACATACTTTTCAAAGTTAGATATTGTTATCATAAAATATAGATTCTACTTATTCTTGTTATCAAAATCAGCTATCTCTCGTTATCCGATTATATACCCTTCTTGCTCATACCCCTTCCCATATCTATGAATCATCTCCACAAGAGGCAACAATCGTTCATCCATAATATCCATAAATTTATACCGGGCATATTGCACGTCATAAAGCCTACGATTACCATTCTTCAGCCGTTCCTCTACATCTGCCGGAATAAAAAACTCAGAACGTTCTCTCAGAAAAGCGTAAAACTCTCTCTGAAAAATGTCAATCCCTGCCAGGTCAAAGTCACCAAAATGGATATAGCGATTAGGAATCATCTGCAACCAAGTGCGCAAGTCTGTTGATTGAGGGTAACGGGACACAAAAAGAACTTTCAAGTCATCAAATAAATATTGCTGCCCACGAATCCGCTGAAAATTCTCTCCATTTTCCATTCCTACCACAACCACATCATCGGGAATTCGAAAGTGCTCATAATCTTCTATAAAAATAGAAGTACCCTGCACAGGATCAATCACTAACGGCTGCTCACGCAAAGTTGCCTCTATCGGACTATAACTATTCACGAGAAATCCCTTAAACCCACGAGTTTTCCGAACTTTAGAATTGCCTGCCATTGCCACCTGCTCCGCACGCGACACCGCTTCCCGACGAGACATCATCTCAATCCACTCCTCCAAACTCCCGTTTATGGCATAGCGTTGGGCCAGAAAAGTGCGACATCCTTCCACATCACATATCCGATAACTGCCACGCCTCCCATAAGAACTTTGCACCAAAACACCTTCTTCCAATAGTTCTTCTGCCAGTGATACGGGAAACGAGGAATACCCCACCGATTCACCGTTCAACATCCGCGCAACCTTACGCGCCGCAGCCACGGTCATAACATATTCTTTCCCTTTTCTCATGCCTTACTATATTTTAACAAAGGCACCACCTGCGTATTAGAATGCCCATCTTTATTCAATAAATAAGTATATTTATAATCCTCCACATTATATGTAGTGGGCGAACTGTTCACTAACAGGATATTCCGACAATTGGCAAAGTCCAAAATTCCCTTCACGTTGTTGGGATGCAATTTGCCTATCTCATCCATCATGCAATGTATCTTGAAGTCACCAAATTTACGGGACGCCTTTTCTTTGAACACATTGATAAGCATAATATTTACCATAGCCTTCACCAGAATATCCGTTCCATCAGAACCCACGTTGGCAATCTTTTCCACCCATCCCGTATCATTATCATTTTCCTTGACCCGAAACTCCAATTTGAAAGTATCCGACAAAGCCAATTGTTTTCTGCCCGGATCGTCCAATAAATGTTTCATGAACGACAACAGATAACGTACCGCTGTCGCATTGACGTCTTCACGGGAAGCCTGCGAAAATAAATCCGCTTCTCCCATATTATGTTGGTTCTCATCACTGAATTTTTTTATCTCCAGTAACAACTGCATCAGTTTGTCACTGCTCGGCAAGGGGCGGAGGGATATTTCCTTTATCACTCCGGCAAAGTTCCGTTCTATAAAATCATCGTTGATATCACCAATGGTTTTACGAATCTCACTCTCATTTCGGGTCAAGTCTCCCACCTCCTTCGATATACGCCGGATAATATCAGTGTATCGTCCACTGATATGCTTCTGATAATCAGAAATTTTATCATTATCTACAAACTCGCATAAGTTCGAAGCAAAGTCATAGTAATCCTGTTCGCCAATCAGTTCAGTACGGAAATGAAATGTATTCTTCGCAGAAAAATAACCTTTGAATTGCATCACGGCTTTCTTGAAATCTTCCGTCTTTCTGATAAAAGAGACTATGAGCGACTTAAGTTCCTTCACAAGAGTATCACAGTTTTTCCTGGTAGGCTTCTCTCCCACTTCCATCGCTCCGGCCGGACAAAAAGTTTCGTCATTCAAAAAGGCATCTGCTTCCGCTAATCCGCTTTCTAATATATGCAATTCCAGCTTCAGCTTTTCCAAAGCACTATTTATTTCTTTCAGCCCGTTTTGTTGTTTCTCCCGTCTCAGTGCAAACCGCTCGTCCAAAGCCGAAAGTTTGGCCTCATATTCTTTCTTCCGGCTACGCATGGCAGGTTCTTTATCAAAGAGTTCTTGCTTATCCTTTTCATAATAAGCCACCTGATTGCGATGCTCGCTGATATACCTCAATTCTTCCTTGATCTCTGCCAACCTCTCATCATATTTACGAATGGTTGCCACATCAGCTCCCTTGCCATTCAGTTCAGCATCCTGTGCTTGCCGGAGTTCTCTCTTCTGCTCTTCAATCAATTGCTTATGACGATTCATCTCCTGCCGAACTTCGTCAACATAATGGTCCAGTTCAAGCTGAAGCTCTGTCTTGGCATCTTTATAGTTCTTCTGGCAAGCCTTCAACTGTTTCTCACGCTCAGACAGATATTTCTTTTTCTCTTCATCCGCCAGATAGAAACGATGAGCAATCTCATTCAGACCAGCCTGAAATTCTTCCATCCGTACTCTTTTCCACTCTTCTTCTTTCGTTTTCCAAGTGGCATGATCCGCTTGCAGATTCTTTAGCTTATAAGGAATTTGCCCTCGCTCAGCTTCCATCAGATGTTGTTGCTCGGCCATTTCCCTGATTTGTTTGGAGTACTTCTTCTCCAAGAGATTTATATTTTCATTCAATTCCTCGGCCAATCGTGTCAGTCGGTTGCAATGTTCTTGATAAACGATCTGCTTCGCTGCCCGTTCCTGTTTCATCTCTTCGGGAGTACGGATGCTTCGTTCAATGGCCGACAAGTTCAATGAAACACCGAATAAAGTCCCGGCATCATCCGTCAAACGGGGATTCAATTCATGATTGTACAACACCGACTCTTCATCCGCCACCTTGCCTATCGTTTCTTGCCAACCGGGATTATGCTGTTCCAGCCAATCGCAAAAAGAACCTTTCCGCTTCTCTATCAATGCATCCAATGCGCGCAACTGCTCTTCAACATCCGCCTTTTCCCTACGCACTGCATCCATGCTTCTCTGAGCCGCCATCTCCAACTCTTTGCGTTTTAGCTCACATTCATTCCTCCGTTGACCGATGTCCATTTGCTGCCGGCGTATCTGCAAATCCAGTTCCTTATCCCTTCTGCGCAATTCATCAATGCCAGCTTCACAATCAGATATTTCTTTCTTATAGTGTTCTTCATGAAGCATTTTCTGCTGCTTCAATTTCATCTGCATCTCCTCGCTACGCAGTTGTGCCAATCGTTGCTCCACCGTTTGCAGCTTTTCCTCAGACGCCGCCCGCACTTTATCCTCTTCAGCGCGAGACTGTGCCATAGCTTTCTCCTGACGTTCGGCAACAGATGATCTTTTTTCGAGAATCTGAGTCTGCTTATTATTTTCGAACAAACTCAAATCGGCATCCAGATTCTTAAACAACGAACTGTATTTGGACAGCACATCCTGATAAGCCCGTGTCAGTTCTTCCTTCATGGCCGAGATGCGTGCCAATTCTCCGTTTTGTAATCCCTCCTGTGCCACCCGCTTTATGATTTCCTCTATGTTGATTTGTTCATAATGGAGTCGTTTTTCATGCACCTGCTTCAACAACGTCTCAATGCCACCTTTGCCACTAACCAGAGTATCTCTTTCCTTATTATATTTCTCTCTCAATTCATCAATCAGCCGGATAGACCGTTCACGTTCAACCTCCGCTTTATTTATCTTCTCTCTGATATGAGGGATTTCCTGCAACGCCTGTTTCTCAGCATAGTTCAACTCGGCACGTTCCTCATCTATCTGTTTGTGAGAATAAATCAGGTCACGATACGAATTTATCACCTTATCCGCTATCTTCCGCACGGGAATCTCGCCATTCTTGTTTTTGGTAAACCAAAGCATCACGTCATTATACTCCTGCTCAAACTCTTTTATCTGGCTTCGATAAAAACTCAAGTCAACAAAAACCTCTTCATCGGTCATGGAACGGATAATGGTATCTTTTATAAAATCGGCATCCAGCTTAGAGTTGAGGAAGACGTTCTGTATGGTACGCGGAATATTCTGGTACTTGGCACTTTCCACGATGGCGAATTTCCGGTAAGGAATCATGTCCTGCTTACGGTTGTTGCCGAAGATAATGTCACGATACATCTCGTAGACGGTGATTTGCGAGGTAATCTGGCGTTTTCCACCGATACGTTCGCGGATACGCCCCCACTCCGGATACACCTCATTATGTTCATTGATGAACCAGTCCCTCTCAAACGAAGCATCTACAAAACGGAAAGCTACTCTCCCCTGCGATTTGGCAGCCACCACACAGTAGGCTCCATTCTCACGCATCACCTCATAGATGATGTAAGAATTGGAGTATGGGAAGTAGAATGCATCAAAACTCTTCTTCTCCTTGGGGATGCCGAGCTTAAGTTTATCGGCATTGTAGAAAAACAACAAAGCGCGGAGCAATGTACTCTTCCCCACTCCCTGCGTACCAATGAAATGTACATTACCATCCAGTTTCACCTCTGCATAAGGAATATGGGCACTGTTCAGAAAAATAATCTTATTCAGGTATCTCATCTTGCACCTCCTCCGATATAGTGATACAGTCAATCAATTCTTCCATGTAATGGAAAGCTGTCAGCACTTTGTATGTCCCGTCCACTTCATTTTCCTTTTCTATAAATCCCATCTTTTCCAGTTCATTAATCAGTTTAGCCACTACTTCCTCATGCTTCTTTTTGTCGGAGAACAGTTTGGAAGCTTTCTCCTTCAACTCCATATCACAACCGATCTGAATTTCAATATCAGCCGCACGAAACAGGAATCCGGGACCGAAAGCCGAATGATAGGTTTTCAAGAAACTCATATAATCAATCCATTTCAAGGCAGCCTCCAATTTGCGCTCCAAATCCACTTTCGCCTCTTTGCGCGTAAAATGATAGTAACCGTCTCCCCCTTCCAGATAAAGTCCGATTCCCTGATAATATTCATAATAATCGGGTAAGTCTTCTTCAATAGCATCATAATAACGCTTCACCTGAGTGGAAATACTGTTCGAGGAAATAAACCCTCCTTTACTAAGTATATTGAAAATCTCTTCAGTATATTTCATATTCAAAAAGTTTTATTTGGCGTAAATCAAAGGATATTCCACATTGCCCGAGCACTCATAGCTTTCCGTAAAATTGAGTTCATCAGCATATTGGGAAGCCAACTGACAAAAATAAATCAGTTTATCTCCACGGGATACTTCCTTGCGAAAGCGATAGTTCATCACGAAACTAAACAGATGCATCCCAGAGGCCATAAAAGCGTTGTACACTTCCCGCAAGTTTATCGCGTCAATCTGTTGCGACTGATTATCCAGATACCCTCCGGGAATAGCTTCAGCCAGATTTTTCGGACCATGCTTCCTATTCTTTTGCTGTGCTGCCAACTTCCTGACGGCTTGAAAAGCCTCATCCGAAGTTCGCAGATAATCTATCGACAATTTTATGCGGTAGTTGGTCTGAGGTTCCATCCATAACGGATGACGTTGCGAAACCACTTGCCGGATAGTCGTGTTCTCTTCCAACAGGAACTGGTCTTTCAGATACTTCAGTTTCCTTATCTTCTCAAAGATACGGTTCTGATAGTCTATCAGGTTCAGGTAATGAACAATCTGCCGGTGAATTTCGAGCAGATTATGATAAGAATCGTTCAATTGCAGCTTGACGTCGCTCACCACATTCCGCATTTGCACATCCATGGCTACGCGGAAAAGACCGGTTGCTGGTTATCAATCAGCTCCTCACTTTTAGTTATCAGCAAAGAGATGTTCTTAAGTTTTTCACTTAACCTCATCAACTTCGCCTTTTTTATTTGGTAGTTGGGTTCATTCTTATAAGTATTATCCATGTTCCTTTTCAGGTCCATTACATTGCGGACAGTGGTAAGGGCAATGTTTTTCAGGCAGCGTTTCACTTCGCGTTGATAATTATACTTGCGCTTTTCATTACTCTCTTTCAGGTAATAATCTATATTTTCATTGAGGCGGGTAAGATAGTCCTGTACAAAAGACACGTTGATTTCTTCATTCACTTCCAACACGTCTTCAAAGAACTTCAGATAGAGATCTTCCATTTCAAGAAAGTCACCCGTGTCACGTATTACACCGTAGTCGATCAGATAACGGATACGCTCTTCTTTATACTCTGTCATCTCAAGCGCATAATCATAACGAAACGAAAGCGACTTTCGCTTGGCAAACATTTCTTTCAGTAGTTCTCTCTCGCGTTCAAGGCTCTTCACTAATTCTTCTATGGAACGAAAAGTACTCATAGTCCTTACATTTTATTTCCCGTAAAAATAGACTATATCCTTCAATCCCACAATATTCTAAAGAACTTTTGTTCAATAAAACCACCTTTTCCAGCCAAAGTGAACAATAAAAACAGAAGCCGCATTTCAGCAAACAAAATTTTATCCATACCTTTACAGAGTTCTAATGCGCATATACATACTAAATAGGATTTTGATATGAAGAAACTGATTAGCATGCATTTTATAGGGATATTGGCATTAGCCATATTGTGTAGCGGATGTAGCACCAACCGCATGGCGGCGGGTGACCCGGGCGCCGTATTGGCGGGAGCCGCCATCGGAGGCAATGTAGGAGGCGCCATCGGCGGGCTGATAGGCGAGAACAACCGAGGATGGAGAGGAGGTTACCGTGGTTCTGCCATCGGCACTATTGTGGGAACCATTGCCGGAGCCGCCATTGCCAATGCCGCCACCGCCCCCAAACAAACGGAAGAATACAGCTACCGGGTAGAGAGAACCCAGCCCACCTATAATTCCCGACCGGAAGCGCGCCCCTCCGCCATCAACAACCTGAAGATACGCAATATACGTTTCATTGACGATAGCCGCGACCACGTAATCAATGCGGGTGAGAATTGCAAAGTCGTCTTCGAAATTATGAACGAGGGAAACAGGACCGCCTTCAACGTGGTGCCGGTAGTGGCGGAAGTCACGGGTATGAAGCACGTCTATATCTCGCCATCCGTCATGATAGAACAAATCGCTCCCCGCGAAGGCGTGAAATACACCGCCAGCATCAGCGCCGGAGAACGGATAAAGACGGGAGAAGTCATCTTCCGCATTGCCGTAGCCGACGAGAACGGAGAGGAATATGACTGGCAAGAGTTTTCATTGCCCACCCAACGATGAACAATCTCTAATTAAAACAATAAAATCATGGCCGACAACTATTTAGAAAAACAATACGAAGCATACGAAGCAAGAAAAGCCGCTTGGGAAAAAGAACGCAAATACGGGAAGAAGCCCTCCCCTGCCAAGCGCCCGAAAACGGAGGAAAAGTCAAAAGGGAGTGAAGAAACACCCCCTATCACGTCCCATCCGGAAAGTACTATTTAAATCCCGGAGGCGGCAAATGCATTCCCGCCATTGTCAATCCATTTTCCTTGGCATACCGGAGGAAGTGTTTACGTGACTTTACCGCCGCATCCTTATCCATATCGTAGGAGGCACAGATTTCGGGATGTTCCAATTGAAGAGCGGCTCCGTGAATCAAATCGGCTATCACCAATAGCTTGCCCGCCTGGTACACCGTATGGCCGGGAGTGTGCCCTTCCGCATTCATGGTAACCACATTCCCCGGTAAGGTTTCACCAAATTCAAACAGGTGCAAACGGTCCTTATAAGCGTTCATGGTCTTCACCACTTGCGCATTCCTCTCGGAAGACATTTTGAGCCAGGCATCATACTCCACTTTCGATGCATACACCTCGGCATTAGGGAAGACAATGCTATCTCCCTTCATCATTCCTCCGATGTGGTCACCGTGGAAGTGGGTGAGATACAGATACTTGATATCAGCAGGGGTTACTCCCAAAGAGGCCAACCCCGACAATAAACGGCTATCCGGCGCTCCCATTCCCGCATCAAACAAAATCCGGACACCATCCGTTTCTACCAAAAAAGTGCTCATGGACGAAGGTATCCCATCCGCCAACTTCAAGCTATCTATCAGCTCATCACTGGCATCGGCGAAAAGCGTCCTCTCCATAAGACGCTCTTTTGCATTATCCTGTATCCAGGTGACCTTCACTCCATCCAGTTGTAAGGTTTTCAAACCGTCACATGCCATAGTTGTACTATCCATACTTACTTCCTCATTAGTTTGTTTCTTTGCACCGCCGCCACAACCTACCAGCAACAATACAATTGATGCAACAACCCAATATCTCCATGTTTTGTTCTTCATTGGTCTACTAATTTTTTAGTTCATGAATAATAGCTTTGATTATGCCGACTCGGCACAAGGATGCGTAAACCAGAAACGGCTACCGACGCCTACCTCAGACTCAAGCCCGATAGTGCCGCCAAGATGCTCGATAATACTCCGGCAGATGGATAATCCCAGACCGGTGCCTTTGGAAAAAGTATTAAGTTTCACAAAGCGGTCGAACACCTGCCCCACCGCATCCGGAGCAATACCAATACCCGTATCTGTTACGGAGAATTCTATCTCATTGGTATCCTCCTTAAAGTGATACTCAAGAGTGATTTGCCCTTCGCTCGTAAACTTAAGGGCGTTATTGATAAAGTTGGTGACAACCTGCATCAAACGCTTCTTATCTGTATAAATACGATAATCGGGCAAATTAGAAGCCAGCAATACGGGCACGGGTTTATCTTCCTTGATTTCATAACCGCGAAGTATGTCTTCACAAAAGTCTTTGATGTTCAGATACCCCATATTGAAGTCGAGCGTCCCCGCCTCTATCTTCGACAAATCCAGAATATCGGATATCAATTGCAAGAGCAACTCTGTGTTCTCCTGCATGATTTCAATATACCCCTGACGTTCTTTCTTGTCATCTTCCTCAACGAGCATACTTGCAAAACCGACAATCGCATTCAACGGAGTACGGATTTCATGACTCATATTGGCCAGGAAAGCCGACTTCAGGCGGTCCAGATTCTCCGCCTTCTCCTTGGCTATCCTTAATTCTTCTTCTATCTTTTTCTGATGGTCGATGTCGACACTGGTGATGACGTGCGCCATCTGTCCGTCTATCCAGGGGAATGCGGCACTGAACACGCGAAACCAGCATTTGTCGAACGGGCGTTGATAATCCCAGGAGTAAACCCTGGTGGGCTGGCCATTTTCATCAATCAAGTGCCTTTTAGGGCAGAACTCACACTCGCCCGTTTTATCGGTGTAGAGCGCTTGCCAGCATTTCTTCCCTTCGAAATGCCTGATGCCGCCATACGGGGCGGCCATAGACGCATTGGCATATAGCATGTCATGAGAATCGAAAGAGTTCACATAAATGTCCACTCCCATATTGTTCATAATGCTACCCAGCGTGTTGCTTGCCCGCACTTCTCTTTCCTTATATTCCCTGACCGCTATTTCCTTGGAGAGCGAGCCCAATATCAGATGAATCATTTGGAGCTCGTCTTCGGCGAAAGGTATCGAAGCTTCTTCCCTATCCGCAAACCCGATAAATCCGATAATCTTGCCTTCGGAATCTTCGAATTGCCTGATTAGCAAAGAATCCACTCCATAAAAATCCAGAATATCCATATCGGACAAAGATATATTCCCACCCTTACGTGTATAAAAGGGTTTCTTTCCAGCCTCTATACGATCAGAATGTTGTGTGGTCATCTCTCCCATTTCAAAACGAGACCTCAGGGTGCCACCTTCATTTCCGATGGTTTCCTTCAAAAAGAAATAGCGGAAGCCATCCGTTTGATAAACAAACCCTTTCTTGAATCCATAGTAATTACAAATGTCTATCAACGACTTCGTGATTTTCCTTTCAATAGATTCATGGCCATTCAACCGTTCTAAAAACTGAAGTAGAAATACACTTAAACTTTCCTTGCTTTTGGTCATATAATCTTTAGTTCCTTAAGTTTAGACTACTCGGAACGAATTCTCGTTTTTTCCTCCAAGCATTCAAGCCGCTAATATACAAACTTTTAAAGACAATAGAGCATTTTTTACCAAGTTTTTAAATATTAAATATTTTCCTTTTCACACAAAGCAAGATAAAGGGAAGCCTATTTTATTTTACAAGTACTTCAAAAGCATATACAACTTTCAATCATAGTTTTCGTAGCGCGAACGCAACTTTGCCGGACTTTTAGGTGACGGCTCCGGCTTCCCTGAACCCGACTTCTTTTGCCCGGATTGCTGGACAGGTCGAGGTCTTTCGGGACGGTTATTATCCCGCTTGGGCTTTTCGGCAGATACCACCGCCTTTTGAGTGCTTCCGGTTGGTTCGACCGGTCTCTTTCTGTCCTCCCGCCTTCTATTGTTCTGAGGTCTTCCTCCCTGAGTGCGGCTTTGCGATTTGAGTGCAATGTTTTGGGCAGAAGAAGTAGTAGGAGAAGCGGCAGGCTCTCCCAAAGAAGGCAAATTGTGCTTTTGTTGCACCAGCTTTATACCCGTAAGTTTCTCTATCTCACGTAACATGGGGGCTTCTTCGCTTGAGCAAAAAGCAATGGCACGTCCTTCGCAACCCGCACGTCCAGTACGTCCGATACGGTGCACGTAGGTCTCCGGAACATCAGGTAAATCAAAATTGAGAACCAGGTCCAGACCTTTTATATCGATGCCCCGGGCAGCAATATCCGTAGCAATAATCACATTGGAGCGCCCTTCCTTAAAGTTGCTCAACGCACGTTGGCGGGCATTTTGTGACTTGTCTCCATGTATGCTTTCGCAAGCAATGCCACGACGAGACAGGTAGCGGGCAATGTTATCTGCCCCATGCTTGGTACGGGAGAAAACCAGCACCTGATGGCCTGCCTCTCCGAGCAACAATTGCGCCAATAATTCTTTCTTCTGAGGTTTCTCTACCCGGTAGACGGACTGGCTGATAATCTCCACAACACTGGATGCCGGAGTTACTTCCACACGCGCCGGATTGTGCAACAAACTCTTGGCAAGACGGTCGATACTATCGGGCATGGTGGCCGAGAAGAAAAGGGTTTGCTTCTTGGGCGGGAGCTTGGGCAAGAGGCGTTTGACGTCATGGATAAATCCCATGTCGAGCATACGGTCGGCCTCATCAAGAACGAAGTGGCGAACATCGTCGAGGCGGATAAAGCCTTGCGACATCAGGTCGAGCAGGCGTCCGGGAGTAGCCGTCAGGATGTCCGTCCCGGCACGAAGTTCATCGGTTTGCGACTTTTGTTTCACTCCGCCGAAGATAACCGTGTGGCGCAAGGTCGTATAGCGTGTATAGTCCGCCAACGATTCATCAATCTGAATCGCCAACTCCCGGGTTGGGGTCAGGATAAGCGCACGGATGCTACGCGGAGCACCTTTGCGTTGGGGCATAGGGGCGGCAAGCAATTGCTCGATGATGGGTACGGCGAAAGCGGCGGTTTTGCCGGTTCCGGTTTGCGCCAGTCCCAACAAATCACGGCCGGTCAGGGCTTCGGGTATAGCTTGTTCTTGGATAAGTGTAGGGGTAGAATAGTTTTTTTCGAGGAGCGCACGGCACACCGGCTCCGAAATATTCATCTGTTTAAATGTCATCATTTCTTTTTATTACGGCACAAAGGTACGATTTTACAGGGAATTATCACTATATTTGCATGAAAAAGGAATCATGAGAGTACATCACATCGCCATCTGGACCTTCCGCCTGGAGGAATTAAGGAACTTCTATATCCGGTATTTTAGCGGAAAAAGCAACGAAAAATACATCAATCCCAAGAAGGGTTTCGAATCATACTTCATCTACTTTGATGAAGGTCCGTCATTAGAATTAATGAGCCGAACGGACGTGCAAAACACTCTGATAGAAGAAAACAGGTTAGGTCTCACCCACTTCGCCCTTGCCTTTCAAAGCAAAGAAGATGTACTCAAGACTACTGAACAACTCCGGGCAGACGGTTATACCATAGCCGGAGAACCGCGCACTTCAGGCGATGGTTATTTCGAAAGCGTCATTCTTGATCCTGACGGTAACCGCGTAGAATGTGTCTATCGGAAAGAAGAAACTTCGGAAGAACCCGACGCCCCAATTGAAACAGAACGGTTGCTACTACGGCCCTTCGTGGAGAGCGATGCAGAGGCTCTCTTTGCCTGTTGCCGAAACCCCAACATAGGGAACAATGCGGGTTGGCAACCTCACGCAAGCCTGGAGGAATCACGGGAAGTACTTCGTTCCGTATTCTTATCCCAGAAAGGGGTATGGGCCATTACCCTGAAAGACAACGGGCAATTGATTGGCTCCATCGGCATCATCGCCGACCCCAAACGCGAAAACCCGCAAGTACGTATGCTGGGATATTGGCTTGACGAGGCTCAATGGGGAAAAGGCTATATGACGGAGGCGGTAAAAGCGGTACTAAACTACGGTTTCGGCACGCTAAAACTAAGTCTTATCACCGCTAACTGTTACCCCCATAACGAGCGCTCTCAACAAGTATTGAAACGCCAGGGCTTTGTGCATGAGGGTACGCTTCATCAGGCCGAAGTGACTTATGACGGACATGTATATGACCATCAATGCTATTACCTGACAAATCCGAAACATCAAAAATGAGTATCTTTGCGCCATTATGTTGCACCGTTTCAAGACTTCCATAGCAAATATTCCACTTCCGGAAAGGTTTACTTATCCTTTCTGCTACACTCCCCATCCATTATGCGTGATGGCGGCGGAAGAGGTGCAACACTATCTCAACCGGCAACATGAATGGAAAGAAGAGCTAAGTCGGGGGAAGATGTTCGGAGTGCTGGTGGTGCAGACCGGAAATGGGGAGATTGGTTACCTGGCCGCGTTTTCGGGCATATTGGCGGGGAAGAACCAACACTCCTACTTCGTTCCGCCCGTATATGACTTGTTGCAACCGCAAGGTTTCTTCAAAGTCGAAGAGGAAAACATCTCCGCCATCAACCGGCGTATCAAGCATTTGGAAGAGGACAAGGAATACACTTCTTTGTTGTCCGAGCTCACCCGGACCCACCAACAAGCCCGGGAAGCACTGGACATAGCCAAACAACAATTAAAAGAAGCGAAAGAGAAAAGAGAATTGCGTAGAAAGGAAGCCGGACTCACTACCGAAGAAGAAGCTGGTCTGATACGCGAAAGCCAATTTCAAAAAGCGGAATACAAACGGCTGGAACGTTCCTGGAAAGAAAAGATAGCCGCTTTGCAAGTGGAAATCAATAACCGGGAAGAACAAATTCAAGAGTTGAAGGTGGAACGCAAAAGCCGTTCCGCCGCCCTGCAACAACAATTATTCGGGCAATTCAGAATGTTGAACTACCGGAAGGAGGTGAAAACCTTGTGTGATATATTCAGCCAAACCGTGCACAAAACTCCTCCCGCCGGTGCCGGAGAATGTGCCGCCCCCAAATTGTTGCAACAAGCCTATCTGCATGGCTGGAAACCCATTGCTATGGCAGAGTTCTGGTGGGGCAACTCTCCCAAAGCCGAAATCCGCCATCATGGTTATTATTATCCCGCTTGTAAAGGTAAGTGCGAGCCTATCTTGCAACACATGCTTCAAGGGTTGGAAGTAGAAGAAAATCCTATGCTACAACTTCCGGAACAGGGCTACGGGAAATTAAAAATAGTCTATGAGGACAAATGGTTATTGGTAGTCAACAAGCCTTCCGGAATGCTCTCCGTGCCCGGTAAGGGTGAAAAGGAGTCCGTATATAGTCTGGCAAGGCAACTCTATCCGGAAGCCGACGGGCCGATGATTGTGCACCGGCTGGACATGGCTACATCGGGACTTTTAATCGTTGCCAAGAATAAAAAGGTGCATCAACACCTGCAAGCCCAGTTCAAGAATCACACCATCCGAAAGATGTATATAGCCCTGCTCGACGGCATCATTCCCCAAGACGAGGGAACCATCGAGCTTCCCATTTGCCCGGATCCGCTGGATCGTCCCCGGCAGGTGGTAGACATGGAGTATGGCAAACCCGCCATCACTCATTATCAGGTTCTTGAGCGGAGGGACAAATGCACACGCATAGCTTTTCATCCGCATACAGGGCGCACTCATCAGCTCCGTGTACATGCCGCACATCCGTCAGGTCTGCATTGTCCTATCATAGGTGACGAGCTTTACGGGAGAAAGGATAAACGCCTCTATCTGCATGCCGAGTCCATCGAATTTACCCATCCCGCCGACGGACGGATCATCCGTATCACGGAAAAGGCTGACTTCTGATGATTGCTTCTTCTCTTTTTCTCCTTCACAAGAGAGAGTCAAAAAGCCTATATAAACTGACAAATAGCTTAGGAATTGAGCCTTTTCATTCCCATCATATCCGGATTTTATTCCCTATTTTTGCAAACGGATAAATCTATCCGATCAAGCACTATTAACCAACTAATGATTAAAACCATGAAATTCGTAACTTTAGCATGTAGTTTACTTTTCTGCCTGTCCTCTTTCGCACAAGAGAATTTTCCGGACGGAACTCCTATTCCCGACTGGTTCAGACAAAACGAAATCGTAAATATTGAAACACTGGGTGACAAGTACAAGATTACAGATTATAGCGTTGTAAATGATAGCACCCTGATTCAAACAGAAAAGATTCAGGCCGTCATCGATCAGGCTTCATCCAAAGGAGGTGGCGTGGTCATCATTCCGAAAGGTACTTACCTGAGCGGTGCGCTTTTCTTCAAACCGAAAACCCATCTTTATCTGGAAGAAGGAGCCGTACTGAAAGGTAGCGATGATATCAGCAATTTCCCCATAATCAATACCCGCATAGAGGGGCAATCACTGAAGTATTTCGCCGCACTGGTGAATGCTGACGGAGTCAATGGTTTCACCATCTCCGGCAAAGGCACAATCAACGGTAACGGTCTGCGCTATTGGAAATCTTTCTGGTTGCGCCGTTCCGTCATTCCTAAATGTACCAATATGGATGAGTTGCGTCCGCGCCTAGTACACATTTCCAATAGCAATGATGTACAGATTTCAGGAGTACGTCTCATCAATTCTCCGTTCTGGACAACGCATATTTATAAATGTAATAATGTGAAATTGCTGAATTTATACATCTTCTCTCCGGCAGCTCCGGTCAAGGCTCCCAGCACGGACGCTATTGATATTGATGTATGTAGCAATGTATTGGTTAAGAATTGCTATCTCTCGGTTAACGATGATGCCATTGCTTTGAAAGGTGGAAAAGGCCCGTGGGCTGATAAGGATTCCAACAACGGAAGTAACACTAACATTATTATAGAAGATTGTACGTATGGTTTCTGCCATAGTGCACTGACTTGTGGTAGCGAATCTATTCATAACCGTAATATTATCCTCCGCCGTTGCACAATCAATCAGGCAAGCCGCTTGCTATGGTTGAAAATGCGTGCCGACACTCCTCAGAATTACGAGTATATCCTTGTTGAAGACATCAAAGGAAATGCCAAGAGCTTCCTCTACGTCAAGCCATGGACACAATTCTTTGACCTCAAGGACCGGAAGGATGTTCCGATGTCCTACTCAGACCACGTGACGATGCGTAATATTGACTTCGATTGTGATGTATTCTTCAACGTAAGTGCATCCGAACAATACAAATTGTCGAATTTCAAGTTCGAGAATCTGAATATCAAGGCGAAGAATGGAGATTGCGATAAGTCAGTGATCTCATCGTTTGAATGGGATAATGTGAAGGTGAATCAATAAAATTAAGAAATAGCTATAGACAATAATTCCTGCAAAGTTTCCGAGAGAATCGAATTTTGCAGGAATTATTGTTTTTATATAGCATACAAATAACTATTCAAAGCTACGCAACAACTTTATTTCTTCCGCCCAGAGCGTTTCATCCGGTGTTTCCAGAATGACAGGCATGTTGTCGAAACGTTCGTCTTTCATAAAACGCTTGAAGAAATCAATCCCTAACAAGCCTTTCCCGATGCTATCATGGCGGTCTACATGGCTACCCAACTCTTTCTTCGTATCATTCAAGTGAATGCCCCGCAAATAATTGAAGCCAACTACCTCGTCGAACTCACGGAATACTTTATCATACTCCCCTACTATATCATAACCTGCCGAATAGGTATGGCAAGTATCCAGGCATACCCCTACACGTGATTTATCTTCTACCCGGTCGATGATATGCTTCAATTGCCAAAACTCATTACCTACATTGCTACCCTGCCCTGCCGTATTTTCAATAACGGCCGTTACCCCTTTCGTTTTGCTCAATGTAATGTTGATGGACTCGGCAACCTTATCCAGACATTCCTCCACCGAAATCTTATTAAGATGGCTTCCCGGATGGAAGTTCAGGAGTTGCAAACCTAATTGCTCACAACGTTGCATCTCATCCAGAAATGCGGCACGGCTTTTCTCCAATCCTTCCTCTTCCGGATGCCCCAGATTAATCAGATAACTATCATGGGGCAGGATATAGCGGGCATCAAAAGAGAATTTCTCACAATTGCCCTCGAACTCGCGGATGCTTTCCTCCGTCAACGGTTTGGCTACCCATTGCCGTTGATTCTTTGTGAACAAGGCGAATGCATTCGCACCTATCTCATGGGCATTAACGGGAGCTATTTCTACTCCACCACTTGCACTTACGTGCGCTCCAATATATTTTTTCATATCTGTTCTTTATATGATGATTAAAAACGGAAGCAAGATAGAGAAAAATCCGAAGATGGCAAAATCAATTTAGAGTGCACACGTCCCTTCTCCGGCATAATCCTTTCCTGTCTTTCCATTATATTCAGGATGTCTTTCCAGCCAAACCACGGCATAAGAGCAGGTTGCCACCGGCACCAATCCATTGGCCAAAGCATAGTCATAGGCCGCCTTTACCAAAGCAGAGGCAATGCCTCTCCCGCTGATTTCATCGGGAACAATCGTATGGCGCACATCCAGCGCACCATCAGTGACATGATACATCAGACGGGCAGTTTCCCCATCCACCGTTGTCTGAAAAACTTTTTTCTCAGGATAATGTTCTATATTCATAATCTGTTTCCTTTATTGGGTGAATAAATTAAATAACAAGACTCTCTATATTAAATAACAGATTTCAGTAACTTTGTATCGAACACTTCTAAAAAAAATCTTATGGACAATCATCTTCTCTCTCACGCCATCGCCCTCGCCACCGAGGCTCATAAAGGACAAAAAGATAAATACGGACAGGAGTACCTGCACCACCCCATCCGCGTCATGAATATGGGACGTAACCTGAAAGAAAAGATTGTCGGCATCCTCCACGATGTGGTGGAAGACACGGAATGGACATGCGAAGACCTAAAGAAAGAAGGTTTCCCGGATGAAATCATCGAAGCCGTGCGGTGCGTCACGAAGCTATCTGATGAAGAAGACTACGAGGAATACATCGGAAGATGCGCTACCAATCCCCTCGCTATTGCCGTTAAGATTCACGACCTGACGGATAATATGGACGTCCGCCGTATGCCCTGCATAGGGGAAAAAGAAATCAGCAGATTGAAGAAATACCTGAAAGCCTATCACCGCCTGATGCCTTTCTATATGAATCATTGATAATATATGCGTTCGTTTTTCATGAAATAGTTACCTTTGCGGCATGAAACAGGAACTAAAGGAAAATCAGGGAATACCATCGTCCTTACTTTGGACACTCGCCATCATATCAGGAGTAACGGTGGCTAATATATACTACAATCAACCCTTACTGAACCGCATCAGCCGTGATCTGAACATCAGCGAGTTCACCGCCAATCTGATAGCCATGTTCTCGCAGATAGGCTATGCGCTCGGATTGCTTTTCATCATTCCGTTGGGCGACTTATACCGCCGAAGGAACATCATCCTTGTGAATATCTCCGTGCTGGTGGTCTCCCTGCTCACCATTGCCCTGGCTCCCAACATCCACCTGATACTTTTTGCCTCCCTGCTGACAGGTGCATGTTCCGTCATTCCTCAAGTGTTCATGCCTCTTGCGGCGCAATACTCCACCCCCGAAACCAAAGGGAAGAATGTGGGCATCATCCTTTCGGGATTGCTGACCGGTATTCTGGCTTCGCGCGTAGTGAGCGGCATCGTGGGCGAATACATGGGTTGGCGTTTCATCTACTTCGTTGCCGCCGGACTGATGATTGTCTGCCTCATCGTCATCATCAGGATACTTCCTGATCTCCCTTCCAACTTCCAGGGGACATACTTCGGCTTGATGAAATCCCTGTTCTCTTTAATCAGGAAGTATCCCCAACTACGCATCGTTTCGCTACGTGCAGGTTTTTCATTCGGTTCCTTCCTTGCCATGTGGAGTTGTCTGGCCTTCAAAATGGAGCAGGCACCTTTCTTTGCGGGAAACAATATCATAGGTATGTTAGGCCTTTGCGGCATAGCCGGAGCACTGACGGCATCATCCATCGGCAGATATATACATATTCTCGGAGTGAAACGGCTTACTTACATAGGTTGTACGCTGATTATCAGTGCATGGATCACCCTGTATGTGGGGCAATACAGCTATGTAGGCATCATAGCCGGTATATTATTGATAGATATAGGGATGCAATGCATTCAGCTTAGCAACCAGACAAGTGCATTCGCCCTTTGTCCGCAAGCCTCCAACCGCATCAATACGATTTTTATGACTACTTACTTCATCGGAGGTTCCACGGGGACTTTCCTTGCCGGAACTTCGTGGCAATATTTCGGCTGGACGGGAGTGATAGGGACAGGTATTTTGTTGACGAGCTGCTCGTTGGCTATCAATATCTTTGCTAAGAAATAGATTCTTTCAAGATTTCCCAGCCACATGCCTTGAGGTCGACGCATCCGTTTTTTCTGAAAGCGACACCTTCCTTTTCCAATAGTTCGCGCTGTTCCGTCCAGCAAGGCGCCAGTCTTCCCTGGCTGTTTACCACCCGGTGGCAAGGGAGATTCCGCTCTTCGGAAGCATTGTGCATAGCCTGTCCCACCATGCGGGAGCACTGGGGACGGCCTACAAGGTAGGCGATTTGCCCGTACGTCAATACGCGCCCCGAAGGGATGGAGGCGACTACGCTATACACTTCATTTCGGAATGATACCTGATCCATAACGGCTGATTAAATAACTTCTTCGCACACCCGCATTTCCATACCTTTATATACAACCACAATCTTGTGCAACTGGGTGTTGCCGATGGCACGCTTCACCGTATCGGTATCAGCGTAGCGGTTGGCTTGGGCGATGGCTTCCTGACGGAGTTTTTCCACAAGGGTTTCGGGGTCTTTGTACTTGGCATATTTCAGTTCCACGATGTAGCTGTGCGTCATGTCAGAGTAGATGTCCAGCATCGGGCAGAGGAAGATGTCTACATAGCCCGCTTGCGTGTCCTGTTCGGAGATGGGGCGGTAGAAGCGGTTCTGCGCGGTCATGGCAAGGGTGAAGCCGTGAACAAAGAACTCGCCCTTCTGCTTGTCGCGTTGCGAGGCATACGTCTTCAGGCAGTCGGCAATGTAGCCGAAGTAGGCTTGCCAGTCGCCATCATAAGCGAGTTGGCTTGCCAGTTCACTCTTTTCATAGCTGCTGAAACTCAGGTCTGCATCGTTGTAAGTATTCAGTAGATAAGTATAGAGTTGCTCCTGAACCACCAGGTTGGGGATGGTCAGTTTGGTTTTTCCTCTATGCATTCCGCTGATGGTGAGCATGCCGAAATAGTAGAGCAAGCTCACGAAGTTGTCGGGGTTGGTGATGCTGGCGGCAGGAAATCCTTTCTTCAGTTCGCCGGTGATGAAGCCTTGACTCACGAGAGTTTGGATGACGGAAGCATCATGGGCAAACTCTTTGTCCTTGCGGATGAGCATACGCAACTTCTCATAGTCGATGCGGATGTTGTCTTCTATCATATCTTCCGGGACATAACCGCCCATGATGTAGTTCTTTACGAAATAAAGCACCATGTTGGAGTTGTACATCGTGGTTTCACCGTAGCTTTTCTGTGCGAAGCAATAGTTGTCATACCACGGCTTCATGATTTCTATCAACTCGTCAACGGTGTGATTGAAGGGGCTGGTGGTTGAATAGTAGGTCAGCATTTCCCGCACTTCCTCTTCCGTGAATCCCATCATCTGGTTGAACTCCGGCGTGAGGGAATAGTTGGTTCCGATGTTGAATCCACTGGTAAGGTCGTCCATCGTCACGGGGCTTACACCGGTGATGAAGCAACGCTTGATGCTGGAGTAAGTTCCCGCTTTCACTTTGTTGAAGAAAGCACGCAAGTAACCTTCGCCATGCGTTTCGTTGGTATAGCGGTGCAGGCTTTCGGGGTCGGCGAGGATGGCGTTGGTGAAGTGGTCGTACTCGTCGATGAAGAGATAAATATCCCGCCCGGCACGCTCGCACTCATGATAAAGGAAGTCGAACTGGTTGACAGCTCCTTCTATTGCGTCCAACTTTTCTTTGATGCCTTGCGGCAGAAGGTCGGCATACACCTCACAGAAGAAGTCGAAACAGATTTGGCAATGCGCATCCAGTCCTTTGCGGTAATTGTTCAACTCGCCGGTGATGCCGGAGAAGTTGAGGTATAGCACCAGATAGCTGTTGCGGTCCGGTGTGGGATGCTTCCCGATGTAGAGGTCACCAAAGAGTGCCTCAAACTGGTCGCGGGTGCGCACGTCGTAGTAGTGTTGCAGTAGGTTCAGCGTCAAGCTCTTGCCGAAGCGGCGGGGGCGGATGAAGAAGAAGAAGCGGTCCGCCTCCTCTATCATGGGGATGAAGCGGGTTTTATCCACATAATAATAATTGTCGAGGCGAATATCCGCGAAGTTCATCATGCCGTAAGGGAGACGTTTTCTGCCGGGTACTATGTATTTCATTGGGTCCATTTTCTGTCCTCCTGCTATTTTAAAAAGTAATCCAATTTTCTATTTGAATATTCTCTATCCTATTAAGATGCTTCACATTTTCCGTGACCATAATACAATCAATAGTTTCTTTCATCCTTCCATTTACCGAGATGCTTTTCTATCATCTCATCAGTCCTGTTTTTGCGGGCATCTTTACTGGCAATAACAGAAGCGGTCAACCGGGTGGCTAATCGCAATTTTATATCATCATTCAGTGACTTTAGCATTTCCCAATAGGTTTCGGTCAGCTTTAATGTATTGTCCATAACGCTCTGTTTTTTAATGTAACAAAGATACAGGTTTATCCCCAATATACAACAAACCCGATATAAAATAGTTATTCATGCCAATCAGTAGTTGAAATTCATATTAACCTGGTTAATTGCAGTTTGTTTTGGCTACCTTTGCGGCCGCAATATCAATCACTAAAAAAATGATAACAAGAACAATGAGTCCTTTCGCACTTAGAAGGGAGATGCAAAACGATATATTTGAAAATATAGTTCCTTATCTCAAAAGAAATTATGATTCTAAAATACGCAGGGCGATTATTAAAAGCCTTCATTTGCCGATGATATTTAATCCGATTCACTATTTCAGCAAGACAACAAATAACGATTGGTTCATATTCGTGCAGAAATGAATTATTTCACCACAGATTACACAGATTAGCACAGATTTAATTTATTAATAATCAGAGATATCTTTCCTTATCTGTGTAAATCTGTGTAATCTGTGGTGCATCATAACTGCGTAAAAATGAATCAAACAAATAATCGCTTCCCGACACGTTGGAAACAGAAATTATGCTTACCTTTGTACGTAAGCAGAAAAAAACAGAAGTTATGGTACAGAAAGACAGATATATACGATTTGACTGGGCGGTGAAGCGTTTACTACGCAACAAAGCCAACTTCGGCGTGCTCGAAGGTTTCCTCACCGTGTTGCTGGGCGAGCCTATCCGCATCGTCGAGATACTGGAAAGCGAGGGCAATCAGCAACGTGAAAACGACAAATTCAACCGTGTGGACATCAAGGCGCGCAACAGCAAGGATGAAATCATCATCGTCGAAGTGCAGAACACGCGCGAGATATACTATCTGGAGCGCATCCTCTTCGGCGTTGCCAAGGCCATCACGGAGCATATTGAGCTGGGAGAACTTTACTCCCAAGTGAAGAAAGTGTACTCCATCAGCATTCTCTATTTCGACATTGGCAAGGGCAACGATTACCTGTACCACGGTCAGAACTCCTTTGTGGGCGTGCATACGGGCGATTTTCTGGAGGTCACCACCAAGGAGAAGGACGCCATCGTGCGCAAGCTGCCTGCCGAAATCTTCCCCGAATATTTCCTGATTCGAGTGAATGAGTTCAACAAGGTGGCCGTCACCCCGCTTGAGGAGTGGATAGAGTATCTGAAGACCGGAATCATCCGCCCCGATACGAAAGCTCCCGGACTGGAAGAAGCACGCCGCAAACTGATTTATTACAATATGGACAGGGCGGAACAACTGGCGTATGACGAACATATCAATGCCGTAATGATTCAGAATGATGTGCTGAGTACGGCGGCAGAGGAAGGTAGACAAGAAGGAAGAGAGGAAGGAAGACAAGAAGGAAGACAAGAAGGCAGACAGCAAGGGCTTGCAGAAGGGCTTGAGCAAGGAAAGCAGGAGAAAAACATAGAGAATGCCCGTACGATGAAAGCCTTGAATATCTCCTCCGAAGTCATCCACCAGGTGACGGGTTTAGCCATCAAAGATATAGAAGAATTATAAATAGCAAGATATTATTCATTTTCGTCTCGCCCGATTTTCGTTTTTTGAGAAGCAGGCGGGACGTTCTGTTTTCCAGCGTAGTTTTTTTACAAATACCCCCTGAATGCCAACCCCCGATTCCCATTATTCTTAAACCTGTGTGCATAAAATAAGTCCGGAGACCGCTCCGGACTTTTTCTCATCCCAACGGATTTTCTTCAATCCCGCCATCGCCGCCATGCGACGGGTCCTGATCTTCGGTGGTGGCTGAAAGTTCAATCCATTCCAGTTGTTCGCTGTCCACCAGGGCGCGGGTGTAGGCGCCGCTGCTGAGGCGGGTGCGTTCGGGGACGAACTCCACGCGGACGGCTTTCACCTGCTTTTCGAAGTCGAAGTCCTTGAGGTCCTTCACGCCGGTGGTGTCGAGCACGTAGCGGAAGTAGCCCAGTCCTTTGATGTGGACGCTCTTGCCCTGGCTCATGCGGGTGTGCATCACGCCTGCAATGTCGCCCAGCACGGCTTGAACGTCGGAGTTACTCACTGTGGAGATTTTTGCCAGGTCCTTGGCAATGGTCTCCGTTTCCACGGGTTTGCCCTGCACTATCGCGCGGGGGTAGTAAACCGCTTGTTTCTGATTAAGCATCTTTTTCCAAAATGGCATAATTCTGATTGTTTTAAGTGTTAATAAATGAATAAAAAAATGAGCCGGAACCCGTTTTCCCGTGTCGCTGACTCGACGCGCTCTTGTCGCCGACTCGGGGCGGTCATGTCGCTGACTCGGGAATGCCTTGTCGGAGACACGGGAAAAGAGGGGTATCGGATAGAAATAGAAGAGCAGTTCTAAGTAACATCCGTAACTCATAATATTCTTTTTTTAATGGTTTATATTTTATTCTTTAGCACCTGCATTAACCTCCTTTCTGATGATGGCAGGTACTGATTTTATTGATTAATCTACTTATAACCAGGTTTATCACACCGTCCTGTAGCTGTGTGTCCTCCTTTCTTTGGCGGGACGGGGGTTAATAAATCGTTTTATCTCGCAGCTTCCGCACGCAGGCCGCTAAAAGGCCAGCACGGCACGGACTTTATAGGTATCGGTTTTGGACCTTACGCCATAGCCGGGGAGGGCAAGATTTACACACCAGACAACAGTTCTCGTTCCGTCGCTGCTCCAATACTCCCCGGTAAGCTTATCACCGTCCGCCTTATCAATCTGGGGATTGATTGTTTTTTTGAGCATATTCAGTTGCGTGTAATCGTCAGCAAAACGAGTAGGCACACCGAAACACAGTGTGGCAAGCTCATTCCTGCCCGGTAAGAACCACCCGCTGCTACCTGTGGGAGCGGGGTGCGTGGTAGCATAAGTGGCTATCGCATCGTAGACAGGAAAGGTGGTGTCGCTGTTCCGAGAGCCGTAAAGTGCCATTAAACGGGAGCTGTAATAACCGAAAGCTATATCGGATTTCTGTATTTCTTCCCAATCGGCCTGCTCTCCGGATGTGAAGTCCTTGAATGATTCGGCCCACTCATAAATATGCTCAGTCGCCCCCTTTCCGGTGGCCCACTTCATCTCCTGAGAGGAGGTATCATCCATCGCAACGACCATACCGTGCACACACTCCGGATGGTCGCGCATCAGCAGGCGGTCGCCTTTTTTGCGGCCGGTCTGCGTCCAGTGTATCCCCTCGATTTCGCCCACCCAGAAGACTACGCCGAGACAACTCTTCCGTAGTTCATCACGGGACAGGTTGCTAACTTCATCCCCGGGCAGGATGCTGCCGTCCTGCATATAGTAGTCACCCGCCTTTAACGACCGGAACTCTTCTGTCACCTTACTGTCGTCAAGCGTGTGAACGGTGTATTTTCCGGGCTGAAGTTTTAATTA
>JABLTO010135515.1_pt1 | contig 76414 bp, 67 predicted proteins | sample 7160091 | NCBI WGS metagenome assembly JABLTO01 (sample SAMN14651225, study PRJNA627086) | human gut metagenome | isolation source: feces | host: Homo sapiens | reverse complement strand
TCTCGCTGAATTTGCCCATATTCATTTCCATAGGTGCTCATTCCCTCCATATAGTGTTTATATTTTAACCTTATTCAAAAGAAATATGCAGTTCCTGACGTTTTCGTCCAAGTTCTTCCAATTCTTTTTTCTCTTTGAGGATCTGCTGCAATCCCACCATATCTGTCGGATCCAGATTACGGTTTTTTTCTGCAAGGCTTTCTGCCTTGATACGAAGAAGCGTATCTGCAAAAGCCCGATCCTGTTCCTGCTGTGTCTCCAGATGGATCGTCGCATTAAAAAGCGATGCGACTTCCCGCTGCTCTTCACTGTCCGTAAAGCTGTTCAGAAGCTTGGCAGGATTGACCTGTCCTTCTTCCTCTCTCTGACGAAACAGCATCTGTGCCACTTCCTTATACAGCGGAACGATAAAATCCTCTGCATTCAAATACTGTGCCACCTTATCGAAAATTTCCGGATAAGTAACCAGCCATGTCAGCATCAGTTTCTGTGCCTGATCCGAAGCGGATTCTTTTTTCTTTTTATTCTGTCCGCCACTGGTCTTTGGCTGTGTTCTGTTTTCCGCCGGAGTTCCCTTCAGGGCCAGTGTATTGACCCTTTTTCTTAAATCCTCGACACTGACACCATACTGTCCCCTGTATTTCTTAACGATTGCCTCAATATAAAGGTTACGTTCCAGTTCATCTTTTAATTCGAGCAACAGCTCTGCACACCGTTCGAAGAAACGATTCTGCCCCTGCGGCTCATCCATCGAAAATTCTGATTCTGCAATACTCACACGGAACATAAAACTGTCAGATGCCTGTCTGAGGCGTTCTTCGAAAGCTTCTGCTCCCATGTTTTTGATAAATTCATCCGGGTCTTTGTATGGTTTCAGATTCACGACTCGCGAACTGACTCCGGCATCCCGAAGGATCGGAATTCCTCGAAGAGCCGCCCGGATTCCCGCCTCATCACTGTCATACAGAAGAAGAACTTCCTGTGTATAACGTTTCAGAAGACTGGCATGTCCGGAAGTTAATGCTGTTCCGAGCGATGCTACCGCATTCGTAAATCCTGCCTGATGCATGGAGATCACATCCATGTAGCCTTCGCAGAGGATCAGATACTTTTTCCTCGTTGTCCTTGCAATATTCAGTCCGTAAAGATTTCGGCTCTTATCAAAGATTTTGGTTTCCGGTGAGTTCAGGTATTTCGGTTTGCCGTCACCCATCACTCGTCCGCCAAAACCGATCACACGGTTGTTCACATCCATAATTGGAAAAATCACACGATTCCAGAACTTGTCGTACATTCCATGGCGTTCATCAACATTAAAAAGTCCGGATTCCCGAAGTCTCTCATCACTGTATCCCTTTGATTTCAGGAATTTGTAAAGTCCGCCGCCAAACTTATCAGAATAACCAAGTCCAAACTTACGCATTGTTTCTTCGCTCAGCCCTCTGCCGGAAAGATACTGATATCCGATCTTTCCGCCCTCGGTACGGAGCTGATAATAGTAATACTGTGCAGCCTGCTTATTGATTTCAAGCAGTTCCGCTCTTTGCTCTGCTTTCTCTCTGACTTCTCTGGAATACTCGATCTTCGGAAGCTCTACTCCGGCTCTGTCTGCCAGATGTTTCAGTGCTTCACCGAATGTATAATTCTCGTATTCCATAATAAAATTGTATACATTTCCTCCTGCGCCACATCCGAAACAGTAATACATCTGTTTGCCCGGTGTCACAGAAAACGAAGGAGTCTTTTCATTATGAAACGGACAGAGTCCAAAATATGTACTGCCCCTTCTTGTTAATCTGACGTATTGCGATACTACATCTACAATATCATTTTTCTGTCGCACTTCTTCAATGATATCGTCCGAATAACGCATACTCATCCTCCTCTGCCATTTAATAGACCTCCCAGGACTTTGGTATGAAGATCTTCCGGAATTTCGCCATGGAATACTGGTCCGTCATACCTGACAGATAATCACACACAACCTGCGCTTTCGATTCTCCCCTCTTCATCAGAAGGCGGTATTCCTCAGACATCTCTTCCGGATTTTCTGTATAATATACATAAAGCTTTTTCAGCATTTTGATTGCTTTTAATTCTTCTTCTTTTGCTCCAGGATGTGTATATACATTCTGAAACATGATTCCACGAAGATCCATAAGTGCCTCATAAATCTCCGAAGACATCTCTATATGATCTTTTTCAAGACTGTTTTCGATAATATCATGAACAAAGGTATTCAGTCTCTCACGCGTCGTGTATCCCAGAAGCATCCGGAGCGTGACCGGTATATCATCTTCCGTGATAACGCCTGCCCGCTGTGCATCATCCATATCATGATGAATATATGCAAGTTTGTCAGAAAAACGCACAACCTGACCTTCCAGAGTTGTCGGTGAGCCACTGATCCTGTGATTCAGGATTCCGTCTCTTACTTCCCATGTAAGATTCAGACCTTCACCGCTTTTTTCGAGGATCTGGACTACCCTGATACTCTGCTGATAATGTGTAAAACCACCCGGATGGATTTCATCCAGCGCCCGTTCACCTGCATGTCCGAAAGGTGTATGTCCCAGATCATGTCCGAGCGCAATTGCCTCAACCAGATCTTCGTTCAATCGCAATGCCTTCGCAATCGTACGCGCAATCTGAGAAACTTCCAGCGTATGCGTCAGGCGGTTTCTGTAATGATCTCCCTGCGGTGCAAGAAAAACCTGCGTCTTATCTTTCATCCGCCGGAATGCCTTGCAATGCAATATCCGGTCACGGTCTCTCTGATAAACCGTACGTACATCACACTCTTCCTCTATCCGCTCTCTGCCCCGTGAATGGCCGCTATGTGCAGCATAGGGACTGAGAAGCTCAAGTTCTCTCTGTTCCATGTTTTCTCGAATATTCATAGGCATGTCCTCCACAGGCTCCATAGACTGACAAAATACCTCTTATTAATTATATTCTGCACAAAGTCTCAAATTCCTCTTTTTTTCAAAAAAATCATTCAGATTAAATATTTCGACATCTGAATAACTGATTTCGCGTCAAAAAAGAGTCTCCGGCGTCTGTTTTGCCAAAAGAAAAAGCCCTTGAAAATCAAGGGCTTCTTATGCGGAAGATGGGACTTGAACCCACACGAGCGCAATGCTCACAAGATCCTTAGTCTTGCTCGTCTGCCAGTTCCGACACTTCCGCATATTCTGTTTCGCAGGATTGTTTCCTCGCGACAAGTGATAGAATACCAGAGATATGACATAAAGTCAACACTTTTTTATAAATTTTTTTATTTTTTTGTATTTTTAGTTCAATTCCGCAATTCTGCTGACCGCAACATAGATTTCCTGTATCTTATACCATGTCGGATAATCCGTGATTCCCGTTTCCGGAAGCCCGAACACATTCTGGAATTTACGCACGGACGCGCTGGTCTGTTCCCCGTAAATCCCATCCGCATTTACTTTCGGAATTGCCGGATAAGCGTCTGCGATCACATTAAGCTGTTCCTGAATCTGGAGCACTTTTTCTCCTGTCGCACCGATATTCAGATCATATCCCGGCCATGAGGATGGAATACCTGAAATTTCTTCTGCTACATTGATATACATGTCATTTCCATAAAAATATCTGAGGATCTCAATCGGTGAATAGCCCTGATCTCCCAGTGACTTGCTGCCCCACTGTGTCATCCAGCCACGATTTCTGCACTGTACCCGATGCCCGTCACAGTACTGTGTAAGAATCGGCTGGCGCACATCCGGCCTGGAGAGATAATTTTCAAAAAGTTCATCCGTAATTCGGGCAATGCTGTCAAATACATTTCTTCCCCGGATCCACTTGTGATCATACGCTGTGGAGGATGTGATTGTAAAATCTTTGCCCTTATTCCGGTACCATTCCGTATAAACACGGTTCAATGTAAAAGACATGATTGCAAGGATATTTGCACGGATCGTATCATCCGGCCAGGTCGCATAGATCTCGCTGCTTGCAACATTTTTTATATAATCCCGATACCGTTCATAATAGTTCGGTGCTGTCGTATCATTTACCGAACCGTCATGTACCACAATATATTCCGGTATCACTACCCTGCTTAAAACAATTTCGCCGCTCTCATCCACCGGTTTGACTTCCGATTCTTCAATCTTTGGCGGATATTCTGCAAACAGAGTATGGGGACCGATCACCAGACGCTCAAACGATGCTTCCGCACGAAATGCCATTTTTACCGCCTGCTGTGCCTGCACTCCCGGAAGCACCTGCGTACCGGCAATCTCCGTATTTTCGAATCCTTCCGCTTCTACCTGTATGGTATATTCCGCATATGGCTGTTCTTCCACCGGCTCCATACTGTACTCAAGCGGAGGTGTTTTCAGATCCAGTACAGGTGTCTGCCCTGATGAATCTGTCCGTACTTCCTCCACCGTCTGTCCACTCTCTCCCGTGTAAGATATTCGCACCAGCGCATCTTCCACCGGACGCGTACCGTCTTCTGTAAATACACTGACTTTCAGCGTTCCATCATCCACCTGATCCTGCTGCGCCCGAACTTTTCTATAAAAATCCATTTATTTCTCCTGACAAATGTCTCTCAGGATAGTTTATGCATTACCATTGGAAAACTTTCTTAAAATAGCTTTCAGTTTTCTTACCGGCCATGTTATCGCACGTCCAATCTTCCATGAATTGGATGCTTTTAATTCTTTGAGTTTTTTATTCGCTTTTTTGAGATCTTTTTGATGTTTTTCGTTTCTTTCGTGCTCTTGTTTCTTATCTTCTTCCAGCTTTGCAACCTGTTCCTCTAACTTCCGAATCCTGCTTTCCTGTTTCTTCTGCATCTCTTTGTTTTCTTTAACCGTACGCTCCAGAAGTCTGCTTTTGGCATCCAGCATATACACAACTTCAATTTCCCTGCGAATAAGTACATCAAAATAAAACTTCTGTTCTTCTGTCAGACATTCTTCAAATTTTCTTTTTTCCTCTTCATCCAACAGCCTGTATGTTCTTTTTATTTCCCGGCGGGCAATATCCAGCGGAAAATCCATACCCATATTTGGTTTTGTCACATCTCTGTACTCTGCAATCAGATAAAGATCCTGAATAAAATTCACAAGGTAACTCTCTACATTTCTATGCGTTACTTTCTGTGTCATGATTGAGTTTTCCCGAACTCTTCTTTCATATAAAATTTCTTTTACCGCAGTTGTCCGCTCTGCCAGATACATACCCAGAAATGAAACATAATTATCTTCATATATTTTTCCCTCAGTATAATGAATATTATTAACCTGAAGAAAATCTCTTCTATATATCCTCATCGACTGAGATACTGTCCATTCCCCGTTGCGCCGCATCTCCGCCATCAATTCAGTCCCTTTCATTACCGGCGGATATTCATGTTCTATGCGATAACGTTTTTCAAATTCAGGAAATTTGTTTTGCAGTTCAGGAAATTCATAAAAACTTCTGGCTGCTCCTATCAATATTTCCAGATTATCTCTTTGCATTTGTTCACAGCACTTTTTCAGAATTGCAACATCTGCTACTTTATCATCACCGTCCAGAAAATAGATAAACTCTCCCTTTGCAAGATTCAACCCCTGATTTCTGGCTGCCGAAACTCCTTTATTCTCCTGATTAATAATAATAATCCTGTCATCTTTTTGTTTCCACTGTTCAATTATACTCAACGTACCATCCGTAGAACCATCGTTCACACATATCACTTCTACTTCGGCGTCCCTGGCATTACAAACAGATTCCAGACACTCTGCGATATATTTTTCCACATTGTAACAAGGTATAATAATACTTAATTTTTTATCCAACTTCACCACTGTCCTTCTCACAATATCCTGTCTTTTGTTTACTATTTCGAAAAAGAGTGTGAAACTATTCCGCAATATTCACACTCTTTTTTAACCAGTTTATTCAATTTTTAAAAAATTTTCAGTATGTCATTATACATAACAACTACCATCAATGCCATCAGAAGCATCAAACCTGCAAAATGAATCCTTCCCTCGATTTCACGGTTGACTGGTTTTCTCCGAATTGCTTCAATAATCAAAAACACCAGACGACCGCCATCCAGTGCCGGGAGTGGAAGCAGATTCATTACACCAAGGTTTGCGGAAAGAAGCACTGCCATATTCAGCATATTCATCCAGAGCATCAAAGCGCCCTCGCTCTTGCTTTGTTCATATGTCGTTCCGATAGCATCCACTACTCCTACCGGACCGCTTAAGTTCTGAAATCCAAGCTGCCCTGTCACAAGCTCTTTCAGGCTTAAAAGAGTCGTTCTGACCATGTATTTGATTTCCAGTGCGCCGTATTTCAACACCTGCAGACCAGATGTCTTTGTATATCCTAAATTATAAGAAAATCCCAGTTGCGGGGTACGATACTCTCTCGGTGTAATGGTTGCTGTGTAGTCCAGCCCGTCACGTTCATAAGTGATTTCTACCGGCTCATCGGACAGCGGATGCTCTTCCAGATATGCATCATATGCTTCTCCGTCTGCAATCTCCGTACCGTTGATTGCCGTGATCGTATCTCCTGCCTGCAATCCCGCTTCCTGAAGCGGCATCCCGTCAATCAGAGATTCCACAGTCATAGAAGATGCATCTGAACGGTTGAACCCAAGAAGATATCGTACAGAAACATCCGGTGTATAGGTGATTGTCCTTGTCTCTCCGTCACGTTTCACCTTCATGGTGACGGTGTCACCTTCTTCAAGATTATTCAGATACATATAGACATACAGGTCTTTCGCCAGATCCACATGATAACCATCATATTCTGTAATTACATCACCCTTTTCAAGACCCGCTTCCGCTACAGGTGATCCTTTCTCTACCTCAACAACCTCCGACGGATCATAACCGACAAATCCCACAATAATCACTGCCAGCACAAAAGCCAGAATAAAGTTAAACACCGGACCCGCCGCAACAACAGAGATTCTTCCCCCTACCGATGCCGCATTAAAAGAACCCGGGAGTTCTTCTTCATCCGTGTCCTCACCAACCATCGCGCACGAACCGCCGATTGGGAGTAGTTTCAGAGAATAACGAGTCTCCCCCTTCTGGAAACTGAAGAGTCTCGGTCCCATTCCCAGAGAAAATTCTGTAACCCCGATTCCATTTAATTTTGCAAACAAAAAATGTCCAAATTCATGGAAAAGAATGATTGCACTGAAAATAATTACAGCAATCAGTATCTTCAAATCACCACCTGCTTTCGATCCATTGATAAGTGTCACTTTCTACTGCAAGGATTTCTTCAAGATCTGGATTCTCGACTACGTTATGTCGTTCCATCGACTGTGCGATAATATCATAAATATCAAGAAATCCAATTTCCTGATGAAGGAATTTACGTACTGCCAGCTCATTTGCCGCATTGAAAACAGTTGGCATTGAACCACCTGCTCTTGATGCCTGAATTGCCATCGGCAATCCCAGAAACGTCTCCATATCCGGTTCTTCAAATGTAATCTGTTTAAGTGCAGCAAAATCCAGGCGGTCTCCTCCGAGATATCTTCTGTGTGGATAATACAGTGCATACTGTATCGGCAGACGCATATCCGGAGTTCCAAGCTGTGCAATAATTCCACCATCCTTAAATTCTACCATGGAGTGAATTACACTCTGTGGCTGGACAACTACCTGAATATGATCAAGATCTACATCAAACAGCCATCTCGCTTCCATAACTTCCAGACCTTTATTGACAAGTGTCGCAGAATCTACGGTAATCTTCTGTCCCATCACCCAGTTTGGATGTTTCAGAGTATCCGCAAGCGTAACTGCTTCGAGGTCTTTACGCTTTTTCCCACGGAAAGGACCTCCCGATGCGGTGATCAGAAGTTTATGTACTTCTGATCGATGTTCTCCATTCAGAGACTGAAAAATCGCGCTGTGTTCACTGTCTACCGGCAGAATCCGTACCCCGTATTCTTTTGCCATCGGCATGATCAGATGTCCCGCGGTCACAAGCGTCTCTTTATTTGCAAGTGCTATATCCTTGCCTGCACGGATAGCTTCAATCGTCGGGCGGATTCCAAGCATTCCCACGATTGCTGTAACAAGAATTTCTGTTTCCGGCATAGCCGCCAGTTCCAGAAGTCCATCCATTCCTGAAACAACTTTGGTGTCTGTATCTTTAATCTTATCTGCAAGATCTCTTGCTGCATTTTCATCCCATACAGCAACGAGACGAGGAGAAAACTCCCGAACCTGTTCTTCCAGTTTCTGAATATTTCTTCCGGCGCTGATGCCCAGCACTTCAATATCTCCATTAGCACGGACCACATCCAGCGTCTGTGTTCCGATCGAACCTGTAGATCCTAAAATTGCAATTTTCTTCATGTTTTTCTCCTTTGGCAATATCAGATACCAAGAATAATTTTGGCAAGATAATAAATAACCGGCGCAGTAAAGATCACACTGTCAAAACGATCCAGAATACCACCATGTCCCGGTATCAGTTTACCATAGTCCTTGATTCCCTGATTTCTCTTGATTGCGGATGCCGCCAGATCTCCAACCATGGAAATCAATGCACCAATCCCACAGATTACTGCATATTCCACCATTGGCCCCTGTGTCGCAGCAGCATAGATCACACCCAAAAGTGCAGCCCCGACAACTCCGCCGACACCGCCTTCTACTGACTTCTTCGGACTGAGCACCGGTGCCATCTTATGCTTACCGATCAGCATGCCCACACAATACGCGCAGGTATCGCATCCCCATGAGCAGAGAAAAATCAGCCAGACAATAAATTTGCCATCCGGAAGATTTCTTGTCATAAGAATGAATGACAGCATCACTGCCACATAAACCACACCAAAAAACGCTGCCATTACCTGATTTGCATGATATTTCGGATATGTAAATACATAAACAAACATCACCAGGATCAGAGAAACCAGCACTGCCATCAGTCCATAGCTTTCAAAGCCAAGGAGCAGGCTGATATAATAAAGAACAGCACCCAGATATCCGACGATTTCCAATAATCCGGTACGATCCTCATGTATGCCCATTGCCTTATAAAGCTCCTGCATTCCGATCAGGGAAATACATAACAATGTAAAAAAGAGCACATAACCGCCACTTATGATCGTAAGCAATGCTGCGATCACAAGCAAAATTCCACTTATGAGTCTTGTTTTAAACATAATTATTCCTCCTTCACACCCCCAAAGCGGCGATCCCTGCTATTGTATTTTTCGATTGCCTTAATCAGATCTTCTTTGTGAAAATCCGGCCACGGCACATCTGTAAAATAGAATTCTGTATATGCAAGCTGCCACATCAGGAAGTTGGATAATCTCTGTTCTCCACTTGTACGGATCAGCAGATCCGGGTCTGGAACTCCGGCTGTATCAAGGTAATTTTCCAGTAAAGATTCATCAATCTCTGACGGAGTACATTTGCCGTCAGCAACATCCTGTGCCAATTTGCGGACTCCGCGAACGATTTCATCCCTGCTGCCATAGTTTAAGGCAATCTGAAAGTACAATTCATCATAATCTTTTGAAAATTCTTCCAGCTCACGGATTTTTTCCTGAATGTCCGGTGCAAATGCAGAAGGATCTCCTATGATCTTTACACGCATATGATTTTTCTCCGCACTCTTCATACATTTCTTAAGATAGCTGCGGAACAGTTTCATCAGTCCCTCAACTTCTTCTCTGGAACGCTTCCAGTTTTCTGTAGAAAAGGCATAGACTGTCAGATATTTTACTCCGAGATCTTTGATGTCATCGCAGATATTTTCAAGGTTCGCACACCCTTTAATATGTCCATATCCTCTCGGCATCCCCTTGGCTTTCGCCCATCTGCCATTGCCGTCAAGAATAATCGCAATATGATTCGGTACTTTCATAAGTTCTCCTTTTATTTTCGACAAGATTCCTGTATTTCAACAGAAAGAGAGCCTTAATGCGGCTCTCCCTCCTCTTTCTGTCTGTGTGATTATACAGTCAGAATTTCTTTCGCTTTTGTATCTACTGCTGCGTCAATCTTTTTGATGAACTTATCTGTAAGCTTCTGTACAGAATCTTCCAGGTCTTTTACTTCATCTTCGGATACATCCTGTTTAGTCAGTTTTTTGAATGCATCGTTTGCATCACGGCGAATGTTTCTTACTGCAACCTTAGCTGCCTCACCTTTTTTCTTAACGTCCTTTACAAGTTCTTTACGGCGTTCTTCAGTAAGCTCCGGCAGAACCAGACGGATAAGCTTTCCGTCATTGCTCGGATTCAGGCCGAGATCTGATGTAAGAATTGCTTTTTCGATGCTCTTGATCAGACTTGATTCCCAAGGCTGAATCTGAATCATACGAGCTTCCGGAACAGTAATATTTGCTACCTGCTGAAGCGGTGTCGGGCTTCCATAATAATCTACTGTAATTTTATCAAGGATATGCGGATTCGCACGACCTGCACGGATTGTTGTAAGCTCCTCCTCAAAGCCATTTAATGTCTTTGTCATTTTCTGCTCATATTTCTGAACTCTTTCATCCATTTGTCAAAATCTCCCTCTTATAATTTTTATTACCTTCTCTTTATTAAATTTATACAGTTACTTTTGTACCTGTAAATTTGCCATGTACAGCATTTACGATGCTGTCTTTTTCCTCCAGCCCAAACACCAACATCGGCATCTTCTGCTCCAGACACATAATGGATGCTGTCAGATCCATTGCAGCCAGTTTCTTGTCTACAACTTCTTCGATAGAGATTTCATCATACTTCACTGCATTCGGGTTAAGCTTCGGATCGCTGTCATAAATTCCATCTACTGCTTTTGCAAGGAGGATTGCTTCAGCCTCAATTTCAACTGCACGGAGTACAGTTGCTGTATCTGTAGAAAAATACGGATGTCCTGTACCGCCTGCAAAAAAGAGAATCTTACCTTCTGCAAAAGCTTCTTCTACAGCATCTTTAGAATAAAGACTGGTAAAAGCGCCGCATACAAATGGCGTAAAAATTTCTGTCTTAAGGCCGAGATATCTGCAGATATCAGAAACATAAATACAGTTCATAACCGTAGCAAGCATTCCGATCTGATCTGCTTTGTTGCGGTTGATTGTTTCACTGGTACGACCTCTCCAGAAGTTGCCACCGCCGATTACGATACCTACCTGTGTACCCTCCTCTGAAATCGTACGGATCTGCTTTGCAACAGCAATGACTGTTTCCTCATCAAATCCTCTCTTTGCAGCTCCGGCAAGAGCTTCCCCACTTAATTTGAGTAAAATTCTTTTCATAAATTTATCCTTTCTGTTATCCGGTTCCGGTAAAATCAGAATTCTTTACCATATACCTGTTACAATTTCATTTCCAGCCTCATCTACTGAAGTAGATACTGTAAAATCTGGATAGTAATAATATCCAGTTGTTCCTGTCGTATCATCTTCATCATATTCTGACGACTGGGCAGAGCCAACAGCGCTTTCCAGATCATCGATAGACATGCCGATATATCCTTCTGCGGTCTGAATCGTGGAGTTCGTCGGATCTGTATTGTCACTATCTGAACCCGAGTTATTATCTGCAGATGGTGTACTTGTCGGACTTGCATTATTACTGTCAGAATCCGAAGAACTGTTAGAATCGGAATTGTCCGAATCTGTCGGTGTCGGTGTCACAGAAGAATCATCTTCAGAATCATCTGTCGACAATCCCAGGCGCTTCTTAACATCATTTAATGTAGAAACTTCTTTTGTGCTGCTTGCCGTCATATAAGTTGCATATGGGATTGCGTCATCGCCGCTTCCGTCCATGCGAAGTGTGATCTGCTTCATAGTTTTCAGTGGAAGTTTACGGAAAAAGCACTCATTCTTTTCTTCGTCAGAATACGTAATACGGATATCGTATGTCGCAGAAGAGGTTCCCTTCTCATAATAGTAAACTGCATTTTCACCGTTCTTAAGTGTAAACATACCATTTACAAGATCATCGCCCCATTCATCGTCCTCAGAATCATCTGAAGGGGTTTCACGGATATAAATAGCAGCCACTTCTGATCCGGTCTTATTAACAATCGTAACCTTTGACGCGGTGGAAGTTTTCTCTCCCATTATATTCTTCTCAGTGGTTTCTTCCATATTTATCAGCTCCGGTGTAGGGGTAGCTGTAACAGCTGTCTCCTGTGTCGGTGTAGGGGTAGCCTGTACTACGGAATCTCCTGAATTCTTCTTTCCACAGCCGGAAATCACGACTGCAAGAGCCATCAAGCCGGCAACTGCAAGATATTTTTTCTTAAACATATATAATTCCTCCTATTCTGAATATGGAATAGTTATATAACATCATCTTTTAATACAATTATACAGAGTATCAGAATCTTGTCAACCAAATGTACATCAATTCACACATTTTTTAGAGTTACAGATTCTTTACTTTAAACTCTCTTTCCGCTTCTCTCCGCTGGTCTTTTTTCGCAATATCCTGTCGCTTGTCGTAGAGTTTTTTGCCTCTCGCCACACCTATCTCAAGCTTGACGAGACTGTTTTTGAAATAGACTTTCAGCGGTACAAGTGTCAGTCCTTTTTCCTGAAGGCTGCCTTCGATCTTGTTGATCTCATGTCTGTGAAGGAGCAGTTTTCTTATGCGCATCGGATCTTTATTAAAAATATTTCCTTTTTCGTATGGGCTGATATGCATACCATATATATATACCTCACCCTTTTCTACGCGGATAAAAGATTCTTTGATACTGCATTTTCCGGCACGAAGTGATTTTACTTCTGTACCTGCAAGTGCAATTCCTGCTTCGTAAGTATCTTCAATAAAATAATCATGAAATGCTTTTTTGTTGTTGGCGACCAGCTTCATCCCTGCTTTTTTTGCCATGAGCCACACCTCCCCTGTTCAATCATTCAACAATTGTAAAATCCACTGTCCTGCTGAGTGCATCCGCATCTGCCACGCGAACCCGTACTTTTTGTCCCAGATGGTATATCTTCTTTGTGAGTTCTCCGCTCAGTTCATAATTTTCTTCATCAAATGTATAGTAATCATCGGATAATGTGCTGATATGCACAAGTCCTTCGACTGTATTATGCAGTTCCACATAAAGCCCGTATGCAGTCACTCCGGAAATAATCCCATCGAATTCTTCTCCCAGATGATAGGACATGTACTCTGCTTTTTTGAGACGGTCGGATTCACGCTCTGCTTCCTGTGCCCGCCGTTCACAGATGCTTGACTGCTCTGCTACACTTTCCAGAATCTCGCGGTAATGTTCTGTCTTTCCTTCTCTCTTAAGTCGTCCCCTTATATTATCACGGATGATACGGTGAATCTGTAAATCCGGATATCTGCGGATCGGAGATGTAAAATGACAGTAATATTTTGCGGCCAGTCCGAAATGCCCGCTGCACTCTGTCGTATATTTTGCCTGTTTCATTGTACGGAGTATCAGACGGCTGAGCATTGCCTCATTCGGAATTCCCTGTATCTTCTCCAGTATTTCCTGAATCTCTTTCGGTGAAATTTCTTCTCCTGCTTTTTGTACCTGAATTCCCTGATGTCGAAGAAGTGTCAGAAGCGACTCAACTCTTTCCGGATCCGGATTTTCATGGGTACGGTATACAAAAGGATATTCGCCCTTGCAATACTCTTTTGCAACAGTCTCATTCGCCATCAACATGAAATCTTCTATGATATCAGTTGCAACGTTATGTTCATATGGCTGTACATCGATGGCTCTTCCGGCACCGTTCAGTATGATCTTGCTCTCCGGAAAATCAAAATCGATAGACCCACGGTTATGTCTCCTGCCTCTCAGAAGCGCAGAAAGCTCTTTCATCAGGAAAAACATCGGCACCAATTCCCGACACTCCCGACTGATTTCTGTATCACCGTCTTCAAGGATCTCTCGTACCTGATTATAACTCATGCGGCGGTCTACGCGTATAATTGTTTCTGCAATCTGATGATTCACTACACAGCCTGTCTCATCAATATCCATCAGGCAGCTGAGTGTCAGACGGTCTTCTCCCTGATTCAGCGAACAAATACCATTTGAAAGCCGTTCCGGCAGCATCGGTACCACACGGTCTGCAAGATAGACACTTGTCCCACGTTTCAGTGCTTCTTTATCCAGCGCACTCCCACCCTGTACATAATTGCTGACATCTGCGATATGAACCCCCAGATGATAAATTCCGTTTTCTTTTGTCAAAGACACCGCATCATCCAGATCCTTTGCATCTTCTCCATCAATCGTTACCGTACGAAGTTCTGTAAGATCCAGACGACCATCACGGTCAGCCTCCTGCACATGATCCGGCACACGCAGTGCCTGATTTATTACCTTCACCGGAAATTCCGACGGAATCTTGTAGCTTTTGACAATAGCCAGAATATCTGTCCCAGGTGCATTGATGCTACCGAGATTTTCTGTAATACGACCTTCCGGCTTATGCGAGGCATCTCCATAATCTATGATCTCTGCAACTACCTTGTCACCATCCCGGACTCCCTTGCTGTTTTTGGCTGAAATATAAACATCCTTTGAAAATTTCTGGTTATCACAGAGAATAAAACCATAATCGCGTTCCCGCTGAAATGTTCCGACCACTTCTTGATTCGCGCGTTCCAGAATACGGATAACTGTTCCTTCCTGCCTTTTACCTTTCTTTGGTTCTTTCCCGAGCAGTACCCGCACATGATCCTGATGCATGGCTGTCCCTGTCGCATTTGCAGGAATAAAAATATCCTCTTCTTCACCCTCAACTTCTACAAATCCAAAGCCCTTCTGATTTCCGATAAAGGTTCCCTCACGGATCAGACCCTGCTTCTCCCATTCGCAGATCTCTCTTTTTTTTGGTTTTACAGCCTTTTGTTTTACAGCCCTGCCCTTTACAAATTTCTTTTTTCCGGAAAACTTCTTCTTTTCCTGAACTCTCTTTCTGCTCACTTAAACTCCTTTGTTTTGAGAAAAAAAAGCACTCTTGTGATCATACAAGAGTGTTTTCTTCTGACAATTCTTAAAAATTCATATTCAAAACTGCTGCCAGTACAAAAAATAACACTGTCATAATCGTGGTAGCTCTAACAAGACCACCCTCCATAGAACGACCTTTATTCTTTCCCCAATAGGAATCTGCTGCACCGGAAATCGCGCCGCCAAGTCCCTGCTGCTTACCTTCCTGCATAAGAACGACAACAGTAAGAGCAATACAATCTATGGCAAAAATTACAGTAAGAATAGTTCTCAAAATCTGCATTTCAGTTACACCTCCTAATCAACTAGAAGTTATTGTAACATAACGACATTCTGATTTCAACTATTTTAATTAATTCTCCTTTGTATAATTCTCATTTTCATCCACAAATGGATTTTCGTAAACCGCTGTATTTTCCAGTGTGTCACAGATTCGAAGAAGCTGATTGTATTTCGAAGTACGGTCAGAACGGCATGGCGCCCCCGTTTTAATCTGCCCTGCACCGACTGCAACCGCCAGATCTGCGATAAACGAATCCTCAGTTTCACCGGAACGATGTGACACAACCGCCCGATATCCAGCTTTTTGAGCCATTTCGACTGCATCCATCGCTTCACTTAAAGTTCCGATCTGATTCATCTTGATCAAAATGGCATTCGCTGTCTGAAGCCGGATCCCACATTTGAGTCTCTTAATATTTGTCACAAACAGATCATCTCCGACAAGCTGCACGCGCCCGCCGAGTGTTTCTGTCATTTGTTTCCATCCCTCCCAGTCATCTTCCTGCAGACCGTCTTCGATGGAAATGATCGGAAATTCATCCAGAAGATCCTCATAATATGCAATCATCTCTTTTGTATCGCGAAGGATCTCTTTACCTTTCTGTCTGCTCTCTCCCGGGAAATAATAACATCCTCTTTCCTCATCGTACAGTTCACTTGCCGCTGCATCAATTGCAATCTTCACGTCTTCTCCTGGTTTGTATCCTGCTTTCTGTATTGCGTCTGTCATAAGTTCCAGAACTGCACGGGCATCTTTAAGATCCGGTGCAAAACCGCCTTCATCTCCGACAGCCGTAGAAAGATTTCGTTCTTTCAGAAGGATTCGAAGAAACTGATAAATTTCCACACACATCCGGATTCCCTCACGAAAATCCGGCGAGCCAACCGGCATGATCATAAACTCCTGAAGGTCAACCGTGTTATCGGCATGCCTTCCCCCGTTCAGAATATTCATCATAGGCACCGGAAGTCTGCTTGCATGACATCCTCCCAGATACTGATAAAGCGGAATCCTCAGTGCCATCGCCGCTGCCCTTGCCACCGCCATGGAAACACCAAGTGTAGCATTGGCTCCGACACTGTTTTTGTTGTCTGTACCATCTACATGAATCAAAATTTCATCGATTTTTTTCTGATCCAGTGCATTTTCTCCCACAATTGCCTCTGCCAGTTTGGTATTGACATTTTCAACCGCATTTTCAACACTTAACCCTGTATAATATCCTTTTTTACCGTCACGTAATTCCACGGCTTCAAACTTTCCTGTAGATGCACCGGACGGTACACTGGCGATTGCTGTATACCCTTCCGTTCCTACAATTCCTTCTCCCACCGTAGCTTCCACCTCCACAGTCGGATTTCCTCTGGAGTCCAGAACCTGTCTTGCAAAAATTCTTCGTATCGGAAGATATCGAAACATGTTTTTACCTCCTTTAGATTTCTTTGATAGTGTTTTTCCATATTATTTTTCCCTGCCCATCTGTTTCTATGCAAATGTTTGCACCACTATTTTCAGTCTATTTTGCATTTATTTTCATTTTAACGGATTATATATAATTATTTTATATTTTATCTATTTTCTTCTTGACATATTTTCTTTTGTCTGTTATAGTTAGTTCATAAAACAAAAGGAACTACAAAATAAATAAAAGGAGCGTGAAACCACCGAAAACGTAAGTGATTTCCCATAATTCAGGAAAGCGAGGTACAGACCACCAGAAACGAAATGAATTTCCTTTATATTTTATGAAAGAGAGGTACGGACCACCAAGAACGTAAATTTTTAATTCCAGATGTTTTAAACAAATACAGGAGGTAAAATCCATTGGACAATGAATTTTAAAAGAGCCACCAGAAAATAAAAATCTGATGGCTCTATTTTTTTTGCATTTCTGCATATATTTTTAAAAAGAGTTTCTGTGAGGTACCATGAAATCTATCCAGCGTTCCCTTTTTATACTAAAGCTTTTCTTCCTTTTCTGCGGCATGTTTATTCTGGGGGCTCAGCTCGGAAAGCTGCATGCAGCTCTCCGTGATTGCACACCTGCTTCTGCCAGTTCCGAATCTGCCAGCTGGGGGCTCAGTTTTCAGACTGAAGGTGAGCGGCCTGTCGGAAATGCTTCCATCGAAGAACTTCGTCCCTACAATGCTTATTACGCGGAAGATACAGACGCAAAAAAGATCTATCTCACCTTCGACTGCGGCTATGAAAACGGAAATACACCTCTTATACTTGATGCACTGAAAAAACACCAGGCACCAGCTGTATTTTTTGTCGTCGGAAATTTTATTTCAGATAATCCGGAACTTATCAAACGAATCGTTTCGGAGGGACATATCGTAGGAAACCATACCATGACGCATCCCGATATGTCCGGAATTTCCTCCCTCGACGCTTTTCAGAAACAGCTTGATGATGTAGAAGAATTGTATGAGTCTGTCACCGGTGAAAAAATGACAAAATTTTACCGCCCGCCACAAGGCATCTACAGTACTTCTAATCTTAAGATGGCAAAAGACCTCGGATATTCCACTTTTTTCTGGAGTCTTGCCTATGTTGACTGGATACAAAATCAGCAGCCTTCAAAAGACGAAGCCTTTCAAAAACTGCTGAGCCGTGTCCATCCCGGTGCCATCGTACTTCTCCATAATACTTCAGCTACCAACGGACAGATTCTTGACGAATTACTTACAAAATGGGAAGATATGGGCTATCAGTTTCATTCACTAAAAGAACTCTCTGATACCTGATTCAAATAAAACTCTTCCATTTTGCTGATCCGTTCCTCATAATTTTCTTTTGTAATAAGACCGGTTCCATCATAAATCCAGTCTATGATCTTATCACTGATTTCTGCATTGTAATGCTTGTCATCTTTGTAGTTATCAAGATCCTGTGTCAGATCAAACATATCTGCAAAGGAATACAACTTCACATTATCATACTCAAGAAGCATCTCCGCCTGCAGTTTTTCCGCCTCAAAGTAGCGCAGAACGTTCCCGTAACACTGCTGCGTATACCACCAGGCAATACTGTAAGGCGGAGTATAAAAGTAAAAAGTCGTCTCCGGATGCGCCCTTACCATATCCAGAACATTTTCTTCCACATTTTTGCGCACAATCTGCGCATCCCTCTCCGAAAATTCCTTCTGAACCGCAGTCTTTTCCTCTGGCATTCTGTAATCACGAAGTACATACTCTCTGCCGGAAGGATAAACAGAAGACCACTCGCTGTACGTGTCCATGTCCGTAGTTTTCTTTCCTTCCAGATTATATTTGATCACTCCCAGTGTATCATACAGGAAAATGTCTTTATTAAAGATATACTGTACATCATTGAACAGGTTATCGTCATAAAGATATATCGGTACACCCTCATAGTTGTAGTCCGTCTTATATCTAAACACCATATGATAATCCAGACATCGAAAAATACATTTTACATCAGATTTTACATCAAAAATCTTGCGTATTTCCTGATCAACTGACCAGTAATTTTCACCCGTCAATGTTACCTTGATTGATTTTGTTCCAAATAACTCATCAAACTGTGAAGTCTTGAAATTCTGCATCATAGACGTACCCGTAATTGCAGCATCATAATCAAAATGTCGTATGATTCCGTCATTCAGATAACGCTCACTTCCCCTGTTTAACGGGTATTCAAGATTTTTAAGCGGCTTATGGAAATGAAAAAACGGGTCGATCACTGCGGTCAGCCCGCCGGCTGTGACCAGAAGTATCAAAGTCCCTGCCAGAACTGTTTTTGCAAATCTGCGACTTTCCATAATGCCTCCTTAAAAATTGAAATAAAGAAATTCTGAAACCCCGGACAACGAAAAGATTCCCCAGAGCAGACAGAATATGGTGCAAAATGCCCTTTTCCTGTCCGGTTTAAACTCTGCCTCCTGATTATTTTTGAACGCAACGCACAAAATCAGAGAGGCGCCAAGCAGAATCAGCATGTCAAATCCACGTATTGAAGCAATCAATCTGTTTACTACCGGTACATGACGGTATACAAACTGCAGTTCTTTCAGTCCGAACGTGTTCAGAAGTCCTGTTCTTACACTAAAGCTTTTCAGTCCAAATATGCGTTTGACAAACTGCCACGCCTGTGAGATTGAATCCGCCCGAAAAAAAATCCAGGTAAGATTCACAAATAAAAATGTAAATCCCCATTGAATTACTGTGTGCAGATGTTCCCACTGTTTTTGAAACATACGGGTAAGTGCATTTCCGATTCCATGTAAAAATCCCCAGAAAATAAATGTCCAGTTTGCCCCATGCCAGAGCCCGCTTACAAGAAATACCACCAGAATGTTAAGATATGTCCGCTTTTCACCCTTGCGGCTCCCGCCTAACGGGAAATACACATAAGTACGAAGAAATCTGGTCAATGTCAGATGCCAGCGCTTCCAGAAATCCACAACTGAAGTCGCTTTGTACGGCGAATTAAAATTCATCGGGATCCGAATATTAAACAAATAACCAAGACCTGTTGCCATATCACAATATCCACTGAAATCAAAATAAATCTGGAATGTATAGGCAAGCATAGTGATGATGGCCTCTGCAGAAGTAAGGTTTCGTCCGAGATTTCCATATCCCCATGCAACAGCTTTACTCAAAGTGTCTGCAATAACCACTTTTTTAACTAAACCGGCTGCAAATATATAAAGTCCGTGCGCCAGATTATCCCATTGAATCTTCCAGTTTTTCTTATCTTCAAACTGTGGCAGGATTTCGTTGTGAAGCACGATCGGGCCTGCGATCAACTGTGGAAAAAAGGTCACAAACAACGCATAGTCCACAAAATTATATTCCTTCGTTTCTCCCCGCCATGAATCCACCATGTAAGATACCTGCTGAAATGTAAAAAAGCTGATTCCAAGAGGAAGTACCACATGACGCAGGTTAAAATCAGACAAAAAGACTTTATTCATATTTTCAACAAAGAAATCATAATATTTGAAATAAAAAATAAGCCCCAGATTAAAGAACAGTCCAATACATAACAGGCCATTTTTCAATATCTGAAGTTTTTTCCCTGAAATCTTCCATTGTTTCTGTAGAAACTGCGACAGAATGTAATTTACAAGAATACTGCTGCACATGATCCACAGATAACTCGTATTAAAATATCCATAAAACCATAAAGACATCAGTATCAGTTCTGTTTTAGCCAAAACCGGGCTGCCCAGTTGGTGCAGCCCGTAATATCCACAAAATGTCAGCGGCAGAAATATAAATATAAAAATGTAAGAATTAAACAGCATCTTTATTCTCTTTCGTATGAAGATCTTCTTTGATCTGTGAGCTGGAAATTTCCGGAGTTCTCGGAAGATACACGACTTCACATCCTTCTTCTTTCAGGAAATCAAATTTTCCCTTCCAGTCATCTCCCATTACAAACGTATCCACATGGTATTCCTTTACATCAGTACGCTTCTGCTCCCAGTTTTCTTCCGGAATAACGAGATCGACATAGCGAATTGCCTCAAGAAGCTGTTTGCGTTTCTCATAAGAGAAATAACATTTTTTCTGTTTTTCATTCCAGTTGAACTCATCTGTGGAAAGTCCGACGATCAGATAGTCTCCAAGCTGTCTGGCTCTCCTCAGCAGATTGATATGTCCATAGTGGAGCAGATCAAAAGTACCATACGTGATCACTCGTTTCATTTTAGATTACCTCGTTTGTCTAAGTATTACCTGTTCAGTACCCTCATACAATAATCAAAAATTTTCAGGTATGTCGCATTAGAATAATGCAGACCGTCATGAATTCCTGCATTATACCGGTTGCTGATCCAGCCTTTTGTCTGAAGATTTGTACAGGTATTGATGTACGTAAATGTTTTATTTCTTCCGTAACACAGGTTGCGATAAATTTTTGCATTGAACAGAGTCACCTGTGCCTGAGTCCGATAGCTTGCTCCTACCCTCTGAATCATAGCTGTATTAACCGGATTTACTGACAGATAATACATCTTACAATTATAACGCTTTAAATTTTTCGCAACAGCACTCATATAGGTAATATAGGCATCCACATTACTCAGGTCATTTACTCCCAGATTCACCACTACTGCCTTGCGTGTTGTTCTGGGTCTCTTTGAGACTGCCTGAAGTAATTCTCTGTACCCGGTACTTTTAAACCAGCTCAGCCCCTGCTGGCCTTTTGCAACAAACTGTACGTTCGATGGAACAGATCCACCCAATGCCCTTTTCGTATCCACCATTCTGGAATCACCAACAAAATAAATTCTGTCATAAGATGAGGCCGTCGTCAGTGATGAAGGAGCCTTGTCCATCGTACTTTTATATACAACCATATAATAGATTTTGTTTCCTGTCGGAATTTTATCCCCTGCTTTGAAATCCGATGCAGAAAGTGTTGATTTGCCTTTCGTCATTGACCATCCCAGGCACATATCACCATTTATCATAGCTACTTCCGGAAACTTCTCTGTTCCTGACACGGAAACTGTTTTCCATACTGTCCCATTGTTTTTGCATAAAATAGTTCCGGATAGTTTCTTCAGCACAGAATAAACTTTTATATTACCCCGTACTCTGACACTTGCTCCACTTTTATATTGTACCGTTCCGCCTGCTTTTGTTGACCAGCCCTGGAACTGATATGTGGTGTTCGAAGATCCAACCGGCATTTTTATTCTTCCACCCGCTACAACTGTCTGTCTGAGATTTTTGTATTCTTTCTTACCATTTGCAGTATAAAAACTTACTGTATATAATTTATACAGGTTCAGACAAAATTTTGTATTCTGTCTGATCGTAACGGACTGTCCCGGTAAATACCTGCGCTGTTTTCCATTGATTTCTGTAACCCATCTGACTTCATAACCCTTTCTGGTTACCTTCGGAAGTTCAACAGTAGTTCCGGTTTTTACACTTCTTGTCCATTTGCGATAGCTTCCACTGGAATAGTTTCCTTTAGAGTTCGCAAAAATCACTCTGCACGTTGTACTGTCGGCTGATACTTCCCGTAATCCGCCAGAAAGGCAGAGTACAAAAGCCAGCGTCAACAGCAGTCCAAAGCATTTCCATTTTGTTGCATTTTTTTTCATAAACTCTCCTCTTTCATTTCTGGCATGCGGCTGGTTTTATATTTATGCCAGTTCCTTCTCACACATATCAAGTGCAGATGCAATCACCGCATCCATATCATAATATTTGTATTCACCCAGTCTTCCACCAAATACCACATGTTTTTCCGCCTGTGCAAGCTCTTTGTATTTCTCGTAGAGTGCACCGTTCTTTTCATCATTCACTGGATAATATGGTTCATCTCCCGGTTTCCATTCGGAACTGTACTCACGGCTGATCACGGTCTTCGGCAGATCATTGCCTTCTGCGTCCCTGCCAAATTCAAACCATTTATGTTCAATGATCCTTGTCCATGGTGTCTCTCTGTCCGTATAATTGACTGCCGCATTCCCCTGGAAATTCGGTTTGTCCAGAAGTTCCGTCTCAAAACGTACAGAACGATATTCCAGATATCCCATGGAATATCCAAAATATGCATCGATCGGACCTGTATAGATTACTTTATCCGCAAGTGCATCATACTCTGCTTTTTTCTCCAGATAATCTTCTTCAAGACGCACTTCCACACCATCCAGCATGTTGGCAACCATCTGTGTATATCCACCTACCGGGATTCCCTGATAAAGTGCATTAAAGTAGTTGTTATCAAAAGTTAGTCTTACCGGGAGACGTTTGATAATAAATGCCGGAAGATCCTTACAGTCACGTCCCCACTGCTTCTCCGTATAACCTTTGATCAGTTTCTCAAAGATATCACGTCCTACAAGAGAAATTGCCTGCTCTTCCAGATTCTTCGGCTCTGTGATACCTGCTTCTTTCTTCTGCTCTTCAATCTTTGCTGCTGCCTCTTCCGGTGTCACAACACCCCACATTTTATTAAATGTGTACATATTGAACGGGAGTGAGTATAGTTCTCCGTGATAATTCGCTACCGGGCTGTTCGTGAATCGGTTAAACTCCGCAAACTGAGTAATATAGTTCCAGACTTTTTTATTATTTGTATGGAAAATATGCGCGCCATACTTGTGCACATGGATTCCCTCTATATCTTCTGTAAAAACATTTCCTGCAATGTTCGGTCGTTTGTCGATCACCAGAACAGATTTGCCTGCCTTTTTTGCTTCATGTGCAAATACCGCACCATACAGTCCTGCACCAACTACCAGATAATCATAATGATTGTTCATAAAACCAATCCTCCTGCAAAATTTCCAATACTAACACCTGTCATTCCTGTTTCTGAATTTCCTGTTTCATCTTATTCAGGTCATTACTTAAATGATTAATTTTTTTCAGCCAACTGATGTGTCTGTTTTTTATATCATCATTTCTTTCCGCTTTTCTTTACAGTCTTTTTTATTTTTCTTGGAATGCATGTAATCACACGTCCAACTTTCCATGTGGTTGAATTTTCCAGTTCTTCTACGCGCTTTTTCATTTTAGCATTTGTATTTGAACAGTATGACACATAAAAGAGTTCCGGATCAGCAAGAAGTAAATCCAATCGCTCTCTGTCTGCATCTGGAAAAATCTCCCTGTCAAGCTCGCCAATTTTTTCAGCTTCTGTAAGCTCCTTATGAATATCTTCAACATACTGTTTCTTGAATCTGACATTAATTCGATTAAGAGTAAAAATATAATTCTGGAATTTTTTCAAAGAATAATATCCTTTAAATCTATCCCATAATTCAGGATCTTTACTGAGAATCGCTTTAATATATTTGTATTCCTCATTCATGCAATATACTTTTTCCGGACTGTTTACTGACGAATTCGGATTATCACGGCGATTCATATAATATGGTTTGTCCAAAATCATAGCCCTTTTCGCAAAACAGAAAGTCTGAATCCAGAAACCATTATCCTGAAAAGATGCTCCCGGTGTTTCGTGATGACGTATATTATATTTTCGAAGGAATTCATTTCTATAAATACCGCTCCACGTATTCATCACATATCTTAACGCTTCCGGTTCATTACTCGGATCAAATACCACATTATATTTTTCTTTAAGCATAGTAAGATGATTATATACGCATTCCATATTTCCATTTTCTGCGGTTTTAAACCGATAAAAATCTGCTTTAACAAAATCAAGTTCGTACTCTTTCGCTTTCAGATAAAGATCCTCATACATATTCAGCGGCACGTAATCATCTGGTTCTACTATTCCGACATACTCACCAGTAGCACGATCCAGCCCTATGTTCATGCCAATGCCGTATCCCTCATTCTTTTTATCAACAACAATAATACGAGAATCCATTTCTGCATATTTCTGCAAAATTTCCAAAGAGTGATCTGTTGAGCCATCATTGATACAAATAATTTCAATATCTTCCAGTGTCTGACGTACAACACTTTCCATACATTCAACAAGGTAATCTTCCACGTTATATATTGGAACAATAATAGAAACCTTTGGTTTTTCTGTTTTTACAAGAAATTTTTCCTGTAAATATTTTCTTTTTTTCGGCTCAGATCCATTTAAAATTTCATAATTTTCAAAACTATTCATACAAATCTCCTGATATTTTTTATAAATTTTCTCATCATAGAAGTATTCTTTATCTTTTCCGCTAATTCCTAACCTGTCAAATCCTTCTTTTTTCAGTTCATCATATAATACTTTTCTCGCGTGACTGTCACGTATTGAATCTAAATTGTACACACAGCCCGATACAGCTTTATTTACAAAACTCTTTTCAACCTGCACATATACATTATTTTTTTCGAGAAATTCTCTCACTGCATAAAAAGCATGCAAAAAATCCAATGGGAATTTATAATTTGTGGCCTGGCAATTATTTTTCATTCCAACACGATAATATACCAGTTTCTTTTCAAGAAGTGTAATTCTCTCTGCCAGGATCATACATGATGCTACAAAAAGTAAGTCATTTGTCCGGAATATTTCCTGAAATTTAAGATCATATTTTTTAACCAGTTCATGACTGATGAGCTTATTCCATGCCCAGTTCTGAAAAGAATCCAAAATGTGATCCGGCATATCCTTATATGAAAACACCTCTTTATTCGGTGCAAATTCTTTTCGAAATGATCCTTTATCAAACCAGGTTTTCTTGGTGGTATCATCATACCGTAAAACCTGATATACACAAACATCAGCACTAACTGATTTACATTTTCTATACGCTTCTTCAAGCATACCCGGTGCAAAAAAATCATCTGCATCAAGAAATGAAAGATATTCTCCCTTTGCAATCTGCAGTCCTTTATTTCTGGCTGCTCCAGCCCCCTGATTATGCTGTGTAAGTACAGTTACTCTGTTGTCTTTCTTTTCATATGTCTGCAATATTTCTAGTGATCCATCTGTAGAACCATCATCTACGCAAATCAATTCCAATTCATGAAGTGTCTGATTTAAAATACTGTCTATACATTCTCGAAGATATTTCTCAACATTATAAACCGGAATAATCACTGATACTTTGACTTCCATTTCCTTCCTCCATTATTTGAATTTGTACGCTATTTCTATCTTATCATATAAATCAAGTTTTTTAAACAAAAAAAAATTGAAGCAATATTATCCTACAAAAAAATTGAAGCAATATTATCCTCTCCCACTTACTCCTTTGTTCCATGTGTTTATACTAACCATAAATGCATTTTACTTTCTTTTATATAAAGCAATTTTATTCGCACCTGCAATTATAACTGAATATATTATGAGTCGACATGCTAACAAAATATATAATACTCTATTTTCAGAAATCCTTAGAGTTTGTTTTCCAAATAAAATAATTGATTCCCATGAAATCACATCCAGATCAAACGTATGGATACAAAGGGCAACTAGTGAATTGCATCCAAAAAAAGTTAACATTACTGCCATTTTTTCCATATGCTGTTCAACAAATCTGCATGTTAAAAAAATCACATAACTTCCTGTTATTCCTCCCAAAATATCCAACATACCATTTCCACAGTAGTTTCTCACCAGATAGAATTTTCCGCCATAAAAAATACATATTATCCAGATGCTGAATGCCCCCCCCAACTGTAGCCCATGATATATCTTTACTGAAAATCGCCTGTTTTTTTGCCATATATCCTATGTATACAAAAATTGATGCAAACATTCCTGCCTGAATACTCAGTGGGAGCCAAAACATATTTGTCGTTTTATATCCCACATAGGAACATATTATAATATATAAATAGCCATATGGTTTCTTAATAGAATACTGGACAATAATCATTGCAAAGAATAGTGCTGGCAAAAACCATAGTGCTCCAATTCTTCTTGCATAAAACAGACCTGAATATTCAATCGTTCCGCTTCCATATAATGATGCCAAAATCCATGTCTTTGCAATATGTAACAGTTGATCTATACTCTGTTTATACACCATTCCCTTTATAATATTTCCCAACACAATACCACAGCACCCAAATACGTACGGTGTTAACAATTGTTTTAATTTCTTTTTTACAAATACCACATCATTCCCTTCTTTAAGAAAATAACCGCTTATAATAAAGAAAACTGGTACATGAAACGTAAAAACAAATTGTTTAACCCAATCTGGTCCTGTATGACCTGCAATAATTGCTAAAATTGCAATTCCCTTTGCAATATCTAAAAACTTAATTCTATTTTTCATAAGTATCTTCTCCTGTCCCTCAAAACGGCACCTGCTGTCATCCTTTCGGATGACAGTCAGATGCCGTCCACATTAATTCCAGTTTTCAGCTCTTACCCAGTTCTCATATGGTATCATATGTTCATACATATCCACTGCTATTTTTTGTGATACATATACCCGCCGGGCGATCTGCTGTTTCCGCTTTGCCTTTTGTCCGGAAATCTGGCGCAGCGAACCTTTCTTCTGGTTCAGTGCATTATTCCAGTAGAATTTTCCAAAGTAATAGAAATTGCTGTTATAACTGTTTTTGTAATAGCATTCTGTAACAATCTTGTTTGTCAGTTTGTGGTGAATATGTCCATATTCACCATCCGGATTATGAGTGACTACTGTCCTCCAGCGTTTGTACTGTAAGACCGTATCAATGTCTTTTGCAATATTTTTTCTGAAGTCTTTCCAGTCGGAACGCTTTCCTCCTCGCACATCCGGATATCTCAATATGATCCCCTTACATCTCCAGGCTTTCATTGCTCTCTGAAATTCAGCCTCTCTTACCTCATTATATCCGTTTGTCAGACAGACAACAAACCAGCCTCCGTCGCTTAAATGAGCACCGCCCCACAGTGTCTCATCATCCGGATGCGCAACGATCATCAGATTGGAACAATTCGCAAGTCTCTGCTCATCCAGGATTCTTTTGTTGATTCTTCCCCTGGTGGAAGCATTGTACGTCACTGCATTACGTACAAGTTTCCCCTTACTGTTATAATATTTGCCATTATACCAGCAGTTTTTTCTGATTTTACCATTTCTGAACACGTAATATTTCTGCCCGGATATTGTTATATAATGATTCCGGACCATTTTTCCGTTTTTCAGAAAATAATACTGGAAATTCTGATACTTCTGAAGTCCGGTCTGGCGATTGCCCTGCCGGTCAAAATAGTAATAACTGTTTCCAATCCTCTGGATTCTGTTTTTCACATATCTTCCGTTCAGCTTGTATTTATAATTTCTGCCGACATGAACCCAGCCATTCTGCGCTGACTTCGCTGTAGCCGCCCCTGCCGGAACAGTCAGCATGGTCATAGCTATGAAAAGCAGACCAATAGCAAATATACCCTTCTTAAATATCTTTTTCACCCTCATCCCTCCTGGATCTCATACCACTTAATCTCATTTGCTTCCATATGCAGGTCAAAACTGCTGCCGTCACCTCTGTATACGGTCGTATCCTGTGGCTCATAAGTGTTATTCACAACACAATATTTACCATTCTTTACATATGCGTGAACTTCCACATTGTAATTGGTTGAATACCAGCAGTGCAGTTCTTCTTCTGCGGATGCTGACCAGAGCACTGCCCGGTACAGGACACGGCTGTTTTTGAAGCTGTACGGAAGTCCGCTGATATATACACCACGGCCTTTTCCGAAGCTTCTGACTGCCATCTGTACTTCATTGTCTTTCTGGATCAGGATTTCGGTTCTGTCAAGTGCATAAATATTTTTCTTACCTTCTCCGAAGTCTACTTCTCCATCACAGTCTGCAAGGATAAAATGATCCTTGTGTTCTTCCCAGTTGTATTTGTCTTTATTGAGGTTGAAACCGTTTTCTTCTTCGACACCAAGTACATCATCAAGCTGGAAGAAATGTCCCTGCCACTGATGTGCCGCCGGCTCTCCGACACCGATAAATCCGCCGCCGTTGTATACAAACTCTTTGACTGCAGTGATAACCGTCTCATCGATCCAGTTTTCACCACCGCTCTGTGCGGTATCTGCATCTCCAACATTCAGAACGACATCAAACTGTTTCAGAAGCTCCGGATTTTCACGGATGTCATCAAAGCTGATAAAAGATACATCAAACGGTGCACCGCTCAACGCTTCAATGATTCCGAAATAAGAATAATTCTGTTTGTAGTAGATTGCATGGTGTACCATATGGTTTCCCCAGGAACGCATCTTTCCCCAGCAGTTCAGAACTGCTACTTTTTTCACACAATAAGGTGTTGTTCCCTGAATATTATCATATAATGTACGGAATTCCTGGCACACGGACTTGATGTATTCTACAAAGTCCGGGAACTGGATTGCCAGTTTCAGATATCCGCCGTAACCGATTCTCTGGATCGGACTTCTAAGGATCGCACGTCTTGCAGTCACCCAGTTGATTTTTGCCTCTTTTACCGGATCTCCACCCTCATGGAAGGTATCCGGGAAGAAATATGGCAAAAATCTTCCTTCTGTGTATTTCACATGTTTAATATCACTGAAAAGGCGCAGTGTTGCACCGTTTCCAACGCTTCCGACAACTGCATCTAGTCCGATGGATGCAAACTCATCCATAAATGGTTCCATACCGATCCAGTGATCCCCCATGAACATCATGGCTTCTCTTCCGTATTCATGCACAATATCTACCATTTCTTTTGCAAGTGCAGCTACTTCACGACGCTGGAAAGCCTGAAAATCTTTAAATTCTTTTGACGGAATACGGTAAGTATTATTCATATAGCCCTGATCGATGATATATTCCGGGCGGAATTTATACCCCACTTCTTTTTCAAACTGTTCCAGGATATACGGACTTACAGAAGCTGAATAACCGAACCAGTCTACATATTTTTCCCTTGCCATCTCATCAAAAATCAATGTAAACTGATGGAAAAATGTGGTAAAACGTACCACATCAACATATTCATGGCTTTCCAGATAACGACGGAGACGTTCCAGAGAATGTGCTCTTGTCGCAGGCTGGCGTACATCAAAAGTGATCTGCGGCTCTACATCCTTCCATTCATTTACCACTGCATTGTACATATGTACCGGGTCCCACATGATGTATGCAAGAAAGCTTACCGTATACTCGTGGAATTTCTTCGCCGGATGGATCACGACATTTCCGCTCTCTGCATCGTAAGACCAGTCTTTATTTTCCACGGTCTCACCTGTCGTACGGTCAATCACTTCCCACCATCTGTAAATATCATCTCTAGTATTGACTGCGAGCATGTCCGGGTACAGATGATCCATCAGATGAATTTCAAGTTTTTCCTCCACCGCTGTATGAAAAGAAGTCATAATATACATCTGCTGGATTTCTTCCGGATGTGCCTTCGCCCATGCATTGTCTTTACGTGTTGTATAATAGGTTGCATAGATCTTTGCGCCGGTATCTTTCAGTTCCTGCGGAAACTCGGTTCCATCACAGTCACGGATTGCATCTGCGCCCCATTCCCCCATAATATCCAGTGTTTCCTTAATCACATCAAGGTCTGTCGGTATTGTCACACGTCCTTTTTCTGCTGCCATTTTTATATCCTCCCCATCTAAGCCTTTTGGTATTTTTACTTATTTTCAATACTTATAGAATACTTTGTTTACGCACGAAATGCAATCCCGTTTCTTGCACTTTTCTTTATCATTTTTGCACAATCATCCATTTGACAGAATTCCTCACCTGTGCTAGTCTTCTGATAAAACAAATTGATATCCGGGGGTGAATTATGAATCGAATTTTTCATTATCAAATCACAGAAAATGAACAGGGTACGACCGTATTGGACTTTCTTCGGAAGAAGGGATTTTCCAGACACATCCTCTCTTCTATGAAAGCTGACAAAGAAGCTCTTACAAGGAACGGTCAGCGGATCGGCGGCAGAGAACAGCTTCTGGCCGGAGATCATTTCCGGGTCCGTCTTCTGGAAACTGTTGATTCCGACGGAATCGTCCCTGTTTCGATGCCGCTTTCCATTCTTTATGAAGACGAAGATATCCTGGTCATAAACAAACCTGCCGATATGCCGGTACATCCTTCCATCGGCAACTACACGAATACTCTGGCAAACGGTGTTGCCGCTTATCTTGATGCAAAGGATGAGCACAGTCCTTTCCGATGTATCAACCGCCTCGACCGCGACACCTCCGGGGCCCTGATTCTTGCCAAAAATGCCTTCAGTGCCGCCGTACTCTCCACACAAATGAGAAACCGCCAGATAAGACGAACTTATCTGGCGGTCGTTGAAGGTATCACCCCGCCAAACGGTACAATTTTTGCACCGATCAGTCGGGTGGATGATTCAGTTATTGAACGGCATGTAGACTTTCTTCGCGGAGAACCTGCTGTCACTCACTATGAACGACTGGAAGTCAAAAACGAACATTCTCTTCTGGAAATTCATCTTGAAACCGGGCGCACCCATCAAATTCGGGTGCATATGGGATACATCGGCCATCCGCTTCCTGCGGATTATCTGTACCATCCGGTATATGATTGCTTCAAACGTCAGCCTCTCCACTCTCTTCAGCTGGAATTCCGACATCCGGTCACTGATAAGCCTATGTGCCTGCTTGCACCGGTTTCTGAAGATATGTGCAATGCCTTTTGATTTTATTTGTTTTTGTCGTATATGATCTGAAGTCCCTTCAGGAGAAGATCTCCGTCCAGGATCATCTCGCGTTTACAGTGCGGGACGATTTTTCTGGACATTCCTCCTGTCGCGATCACTGTAACTTTCTGTCCCAGTTCTTCCTCGATCCGATCAATGATACCGTCTACCGCAGCTGCATTTCCATAGAGAATTCCACTCTTCATACAATCCACTGTATTCTTGCCGATAATCTTCTTTGGTTCTTCAATACTGATTCCACTTAACTGCGATGCTCTGCTTGTCAGTGCATCCAGCGAGATCTGTACCCCCGGAAGGATCATTCCCCCGATGTAATGCTTCTTATCGTCCACTACAGAAATTGTTGTTGCTGTCCCCATATCTACGATCACAAGCGGAACAGGATACTGTGCAAGAGCTGCCACTGCATCAGCCACGCGGTCAGCTCCCATCTCTCCCGGATTATCCAGAAGGATATTCAGCCCGGTCTTCACTCCCGGACCTACGATCATCGCATCTTTCTTAAGAATCTTCTGTACCGCAAGACGCGCGGCGAATGTGATCTGCGGAACAACGGAAGAAATGATTGCTCCTTCAATATCTGCACGATTGATATGATGAATATCAAGAATCGTCTTGATATCGATTGCATACTCCAGTTCGGTCTTGGTACGTATCGTAGAAATACGCTCTGTCAAATATATTTTTTCTTTGTCAATGCAGCCAACAACAATGTTGGTATTTCCGATATCAATAGCTAAAATCATAGTTTTTCATTCCAATCCTGTATGTCCACACCTGTGGATCTATATACTTTTTATGCAGCAGTATCTGGTTTTGCAATCTGGGCTGCCGGAATCAGATGTGCTTTTGAAAGAGCAGTTCCTACTGCAGCAGTGATGATCGTAGAAGAAATCATCTCACTGATTGCATTGAACCCAACCATCACGCAGCATCCTACGATGATATTTCTTCCACCCATAAGATTCTGGATCAGTTCTGTATTTCCAAACATCATAACAAGTGCACTCATAAAAAACAGGGTATTCAGAAAAGCGGAAAAGAATCCTGTAACTGCGCAGGATACATAGGTGTTCGCTTTTTTGTGTACGACTCTGTAAATTAATCCGAGGCAGATACCATCCAGAATACGCGGTACAAAGCACTGAATAGCAGTCAGTACCGGGCTGATCTGAAAAAGAGCTGAGCCGAGAGCACTTACTCCACCGATTCCCATAGCCTGCATATAGCTGGTCAGTCCAAATACGGCACCTGCAACAGCGCCTCCTGTCGGTCCAAGGACAATGGCACAGATTGCAACCGGAATCACATTAAAGGTGACTGCCAGCGGTCCTACATTGAGATAACCAAGCGGTGTGTAGGCCATCAGAAAAAGGATGCCGGACATAAGTCCCAGAATGGTGAGCTGTGATGTGTTAAATTTCTTTGTTTTCATGTTTTCCTCCTTGTTATCGTTCCCTTACGCGGGATACAATACGGTGCGGAATTGCGGGCATATGAATTTTATTTACCCGCTTCCTGGTGAACGGGTTACTGTTTCCTTTCTTTCATGATCGAAAGGATTTTATCCAGAATGATATTGGCTGCATCCTCCTTGCTCATAAGCTGGAGTGATACGTCCTCATCCTGTGTAATCAGAGTCAGCACATTGGTATCTCCCTGGAATCCGGCTCCTGCCACTTTAAGATTGTTGGCTGCCACCATATCCAGATGTTTCTTGCCAAGTTTGGCTCTGGAATTACCAAGCATATTTTGTGTTTCCATCGAAAATCCACATAAAAACTGTCCCGGAACACGGTTGTCCCCCAGATACTGAAGGATATCATCCGTTTTTTCCAGTTCAATGCTCATCTGGCCTTCCTGCTTCTTGACCTTATCATCAAACACCTTCGCAGGACGATAATCTGCAACTGCGGCCGCTTTAATAATAATGTCCTGCTCAAAGCTTACAGAGGTCACTGCATCAAACATCTCTTTAGCCGTTACTATCGGAACAAGCTTTACAAACGGCGGCGGTTCGATGGCACACGGACCACTGACCAGAGTCACCTGTGCTCCACGGAGCATTGCTGCTTTTGCCAGGGCATATCCCATCTTTCCCGATGAATGATTCGTAATATAGCGTACCGGATCGATGGCTTCCTGTGTCGGACCTGCGGTTACCAGAACTTTACGCCCTGACAGATCTTTTTCCTTCGCGATCTCCCGAAGGATATATTCAAGAAGCATTTCCGGCTCCGGCATCTTACCGGCTCCCGTATCTCCACATGCAAGATAACCGCTCGCAGGTTCGATCACTTCATAGCCATAATGCTGCAGAATTGCCAGATTGTCCTGAACAATCGGATTTTCGTACATATTGGTGTTCATGGCTGGTGAAATGATTTTTTTACATTTACATGCCATGATCGTAGTTGTCAGCATGTCATCTGCAATTCCATGTGCAAGCTTGCCGATCACATTTGCGCTCGCCGGTGCGATCATCACCACATCCGCCTGCTTTGCAATTGATACATGCTCCACCTGAAACTGAAAATTCCGGTCAAAGGTATCTACCAGACATTTGTTTCCTGTCAGAGATTCAAATGTGATCGGATTGATAAAGTTTGTGGCATTTTTTGTCATCAGTACATGAACCTGTGCATGAAGTTTCTTCAGTGCGCTGGCAAGATATGCAATCTTATATGCCGCAATACTTCCGGTCACTCCCAGAAGAACGGTCTTCCCCTGTAACATAGTCTTCTCCTCCTTTGACGTTCACGCTTTTTACATCTGTTTCATTATAACAGTCCTGTCTGTAATTGCAACGTATTTTTCCAGTGTTCGATTTTTTATACAGCATTTTATTGAAGAAATAGAAAATCTGTACTATAGTATCCAGAAGAATACAGTTTTACGGAGGTCTTTATGAAAGCAGTTCAGATCACGCAATGGTGTGCCCGCTTTATCACAGAACAGGTGCAGCCCGGAGACATCTGCATTGATGCCACAATGGGAAACGGCAACGATACCATTCTTCTTAGTTCATTATGTAAGGAAACAGGTCATGTATATGCCTTTGATATCCAGGAACAGGCACTCGCTCATACACGTCAGCGACTTCTGGATGCAGATGCTCCCCAAAATTACACACTGCTTCTGGAATCTCATACAAACATGGATCACTATGTACAGCCCGAATCTGTCAGCTGTATTGTGTTTAATCTTGGCTATCTTCCCGGTGGCGATCACACAAAAGCCACCCAGGCTTCTTCCAGCATCGAAGCACTCACCAGGAGTCTTTCCCTTCTGAAAAAAGGCGGTCTCATCTCTCTTTGCATCTACAGCGGAGGCGATTCCGGGTTTGAGGAACGCGATGCTGTCCTCTCCTGGCTGAAAAACCTGGATTCGCACAAGTATCTGGTAATACGAAGCGACTATTATAACCGTCCGAACAATCCGCCCATCCCTGTGCTGATCATACGTCAGTAGTAACAGGGCGCACATACAGAGGACCTGACACTGGCAGCTTCTCTTGCATATTTGGGTATAAAAAAGACCGGTATACCTTAATTTGATATATCGGCCTTTCTTACTCTGAAATCAGTCTGTCATTCGAATGCTCTCGATCACCGGCTGCTCATCTGCCTTGATCGAACCATTATCATCTGTAGGCTTTGCTTCCTTACAGATCTTATCTACAATGTCCATTCCTTCTGTAACATGTCCAAATGCTGCATAATCTCCATCCAGAAAAGTGCTGTCTGACTGTACAATAAAGAACTGGGAGCTTGCACTGTCCGGATCGGTAGATCTCGCCATAGAGATCGTTCCCCGCGTATGAGAAATGTCATTGTCTACACCATTACTGGAAAATTCACCTTTGATCGTCTCACCGGAACCGCCTGTTCCATTTCCCTTCGGATCTCCGCCCTGCATCATAAATCCATCCATGATGCGCCAGAAAGTAAGTCCGTCATAGAAATCATCCTGTACCAGTTTTACAAAATTTGTAACCGTAACTGGTGCTGTATCTGCATCAAGCTCTACCTGAATCTCTCCATAGTCACGGATATTGATATCTGCATGATGGATTCCTGTCAGTTCTTTACTTGTATCAATTTCCACAATTGCATTTTCATCTTCGGAAGCATCTGAAAACACAGAATCTCCTGCCTCTTCTTCTGCATCTCCTTCCTCCGAATCTTCCAATGTCACTGTTGTATCTGCTTCAGAAGCATCTTCCTCTTCTGAATCTTCCGTATCACTCACGTTTTCTTCTGTATCATTGGCAGTTTCTTCTTTTGTGTCTTCTGTTTTGGTCTCTGTGTTTTCTGCTGCTTTGCTGCCACATCCGGCAAGTGTACCCGCTGTCAGCATTGCCGCAAAAAGCACTGCAAGAACTCTGGATTTCATGATCTGATCCTCCTTTTCTTTTTCTTACAATATCCACAGTGTAACATTATGCGAAAATAAAGTCAATTCCGGTCAAAACCACTGCTTGTATCAAGCGCGCCGCTCTGTTACAATAGATACAGCAATGTCATACATAATATACATCTAAATCATATATGAAAGGAATGAATTTTTAATGAAAAAAATCGCAAGTTTTACGATTGACCATATCAAACTGCAGCCGGGCATTTATGTTTCCCGTAAGGATTATCTCGGAGAGGAAGTAATCACCACTTTTGATATCCGTATGACCTCCCCGAATGAAGAACCAGTCATGAATACTGCTGAACTGCATGCCATGGAACATCTCGCAGCTACTTTTCTCCGTAACCATGCAGAATTTGGACCAAAGATCATCTACTGGGGACCGATGGGCTGCCGTACCGGCAACTATCTGCTTCTCGCAGGAGATTATGAGTCCAAAGATATCGTACCTCTGATGATTGAAATGTTTGAATTTATCCGTGATTTCGAGGGAGAGATTCCGGGGGCATCCGCAAAAGACTGCGGTAACTATCTCGATATGAATCTTGGCATGGCAAAATATCTTGCCGACAAGTATCTCAAAAATGTCCTCTATGACATTCAGCCGGACCGCCTTACTTATCCGGAATAAACTGACCAGACCATTACCTGAATGTACTTTCAGACAACGAACAAAAACACCGGGCTTACATAAAGTCCGGTGTTTCTTTGTGCATATATAGTCTTATTTACTGTACAGCCTGCGCAGTCGTGTCTGTCGCGGCGGTACCTGCCGGTGCTTCTTTGGAAACATACTTGGCACTTACATAACCGGTCTGGTTATTGATAGTTACTTCAACCCACTGTCCGTCTTCGCTGACACCTGTACTGGTCAGTGCCTGTCCCACCGTCGTACCGGTAATGATCTCGGCATCTGTACTGCAGTCCGAACGAACATTTACACCTTCAATCGCATAATATGTAGCATTTTGTTTTATGATATTTACACCTGCTGCTGTCTGTGACATTTCCTGGGCCGGAGTCGGTGTAGCTTCCGGAGTCGGTGTAGCTTCCGGTGTAGGAGTTGCAGTTGGAGTCGGAGTTGCTTCGATCACAGTCACAGTGGAATCCTCTCCTCCGGTGCTGTATCCGCATCCGGACGCTGCCACTGCCAGAGCTGCAAGCAGGATCAGTAATCTGGATTTCTTCATAAAAATATTTCCTCCTTTATAGCATAACAACGCATATAGACACTATACCCCAACTTCGGGGCATTATGCAAGCCTTTTTTATTGTGATGCTCATCTCCTGCCTGTGGACAGTAACACCTATTCTTCACTTTTCCTATAATCGCCTCTGTCTGTAACGATTTCACAGCCAATTTGTTTCATCCGCCCCGACAGACAGCTTCTGCACTGTGCTGATTCATCTCCTGTACAAATTTTGCCATCGTAGAGCATGTATTTTTTTCGGACAGAAATCGGAGAAAGGTTCGGCATTACGACATTTGCCCCTGAAAGTACCCCCATTTCACGTCCTTCTGGATGAATTGTTCCAAGCGCCGTTGTCGCCGGCAGCAATACATGTGGAAGCATCAGACGCAGAAGCGCCAGATAAAACAATGTATCCTCCAGCGTTCCTCCTCGCTCCTCGGCAAACGGAGTATCTTTGTGCGGGATAAACGGCCCGATTCCCACCATCTCCGGATCCAGTTCTTTCAGAAACAGGAAATCCGCCACCAGATCATCAATCGTCTGAAGTGGTGAGCCGACCATAAATCCGGCACCGGTCTGAAATCCCAGTTTCTTCAATGTACGCAGACAGTTTTTGCGGTGTTCACACGACATCTCATATGGATGAAGTCTGCTGTAGTGACGTGTATCCGCAGTTTCATGCCTCAGGAGATAACGGTCAGCGCCTGCCTCGCGAAAGGCACGATAGCTTTCTTCGGATTTTTCACCAATGGAAAGTGTCAGTGCGCAGTCCGGATATTTTTTCTTGATTTCATGAATCATGTGCACTATCTTTTCATCGGTAAAAAACGGATCTTCTCCTCCCTGAAGAACAAACGTCCGAAAACCGAGTTCATATCCTTCGGCACAGCATGTCAAAATGTCTTCTTCTGTCAGGCGATATCTCTGTGCCTCCCTGTTACTTCTCCGAATGCCACAGTAAAAACAGTCATTTTTGCAGTAGTTTGTAAACTCGATCAGTCCACGTACATAGATTTTATTTCCATACACCTGCTGTCGTACCTGATTTGCAAGATTTCTCGCATACTCCTCATCTTCCTGTGAACGATTTGCAAGAAGCCGGTGAAACTCCTCTGCACTTAAGAAATTCTTCTGGTGCAGTTTATCTATTAAATTTTTCATATTCTATCCCCATTCGGTCAGATTTGTTTTTTACCTCTGAAAATGTATTTTCCCAGTTTTTCCTGAACCAGTTTGCCATCATCAACTGCAAGATTTCCACGAAGGAAAACCTTGTCAATACCGCATTTCAGTTCAAATCCCTCGAATGGATTGTTATCAGTATTATACGCATGTGTTGCAGCCGAAATCACGCTTTCTTTCTCTGGATCAATCAATACGATATCCGCGTCACTTCCCGGTGCAATCACACCTTTTTGTGGATAAATGCCATACAGTTTTGCAGGATTTTCTGACAGGAATTTACACATCTGTTCCTGCGTGATTCTGCCCTCACGCACACCATATGTATAAATAAGTGTTCCCCGCGTCTGCACACCCGGAAGACCTCCCGGTATCTTTGTAAAATCATCTTTTCCAAGTGCCTTCTGTGCCAGTGTAAAGCTGCACTGATCTGTCGCTATGGTCTGAAGTTCTTCCTCTGCAAGAGCCTTCCACAGGCACTCCTGATCTTCTTTTTTGCGGATTGGAGGCGCACATACATAAACAGCACCCTGAAAATCCGGTTTTGAATAAACACTGTCTTCAAGCAGCAGATACTGTGGGCAGGTCTCTGCATAAACAGTCTGTCCTGCTTTTCTTGCCCTGCGTACTTCTTCCAGTGCTTTTTTATTTGTCAGATGCACGACCATGACCGGTGCTTTGGCTTCTTTTGCAATCACCAGAAGGCGGTGAACTGCCTCTGCTTCCATATCGTCCGGACGGACAAGCGGATGATTTTCCGGTCCAAGTCTGCCTGCTTTTTTTGCCTCTTCAATCAGAGCATCGATCACTCCGGCATTTTCACAGTGTACACCGGCAAAACAACCGCATTCGCCAAGTTTTTTGAGAATTTTGTACATATCACAATCATTAACGATCATCGCCGGATAAGTCATATACAGCTTGAAGCTGGTAATTCCCTGATCGATCATATCCTGAACTTCCGCTTCCGTCTTTTCGTTCCACTCTACGATCGACATGTGGAAAGAATAGTCACAGGAACATTTGTTATCTGCCTTCTGATGCCATTTTTTAAGGCCTTCTTTGAGCGTATGACCACCCTTGTCCTGCGAAGCATAATCGATGACCAGCGTCGTTCCGCCGAGGATTGCTGCTTTTGTACCGGTCTCAAAATCATCTGCCGTCACAGTTGACGCAACTTCCAGATCAAAATGTGTATGACCGTCAATAAATCCCGGAAACAGAAGTTTTCCCTCTGCGTCAATCACTTTTGCGTCTTCAGCCTGCAGATTATGTCCGACTGCTGCAATCTTTTCCCCTTCTATCAGTATATCCATCTGCTCTGATTTTTCTCCTGAAACAACAGTTCCGTTCTTTAATAAATATCTCATAAATCCACCCCCGAAATATGATTGTTTTACTACGAAAAAAATCATTCTATATGATATATAAATATAACATTCTTCCATGCTACTATCAACTACTGTCTATGCATTCCGGTCAATTTAAAACAATTTTTTTAAGGGCTCCTTAATTTTTCTCTGGAAAAATCTTTATCTTAAAAAAAATATATGTTATATTAATATTAACACTATAACATGGAGGAGGAATAATAATGGGACGTCTGACTGTATTAAAGCAGATTGCAAGTGATCTCGCTTCTCAATTTGGTCCTGATTGTGAAATCGTGATCCACGATCTTAAGACAAACGATCCGGAACATTCTATTGTATATATCGAAAATGGTCATGTTACCGGCAGAGGGATCGGCGATGGTCCTTCCAATGCTGTATTTGATGTCATCCGCCATAACAACAAAAAAGGCAGTGATCCGACGGATGAAATTCAGGATCATCCCGGATATCTGATGAAGACTTCTGATGGTAAGATTCTGAAATGCAGTACTTCCTATATTCGTGACGATGACGGCAGTCTTCACTATGTATTTGGAATCAACTACGATATTACCAAACTTACTATGATTGAAAGTGCACTGCACTCTCTGATCACTCCTGTAAACAAAGAGGAAAAGCCAAAGGAAATCACTCACAGCGTCAATGATCTTCTGGATCACCTGATTGAGGAATCCGTTGCCCTGGTCGGAAAACCGGTTGCCCTCATGAATAAAGAGGACAAAGTAACTGCCATTCAGTTTCTGAATGATTCCGGTGCATTCCTGATCACAAAATCCGGCGACAAAGTTGCCAGTTATTTCGGCATCTCAAAGTATACTCTGTACAGTTACATTGATGTAAACAAATAATTTATTTTTTTGTACGAAAAATCCGCAGGATACTGTCATTCTTAGGACAATATCCTGCGGATTTTCTTTTTGCTTTATTTAATTGTGCTGCACGGTCTGCTGGTTCAAAAGACGTTTGATCACATCGATTGTCTCTTTGATACCATAGTTTGCACTGTTGATGCAGAGGTCATAATTCTCTGGTTTACCCCATTTCTCACCAGTATAAAATTCATAGTATTTCTTATGCTGTTTATCCATTTTCTTGAGGAAACGGACGGCTTCTTTCATATCCATGTTCCGCACATCCATGACATGCTGTGTGCGAACCTGGAATGGTGCACTGATAAAAATACTGATATGCGGAATATGGTTATTTTTCAGGATTGCATCTGCACAGCGTCCCATGATCAGACAATCTTCTGTCCGTGCAAGGTCGCAGATCAGATCACTCATATTGAAGAAAACTGCATCCTGCTTTGAAAGTCCGTGATATCGGTTCAGCTCTTTCAGTTTCGTGCGAAGACTTTCGTGTGTTTTCTTTCCATATTTGTTGAACTCTGTAAAATTCTCTTTGTCCTGTACGGCATCTTTTTCTGCTTCCAGACGTTTCAGAACCTGATCAAAGATTTCAACATCATAGTAATTGATTCTGAGATTATCCGCCAGTTCAAATCCGATATCATTTCCGGCACTTCCCTGAGTACGGCTGATACAGATCACAAGGTGGTCGTCCTCTGAAATCTTCTCACGTCTTGCGGCAAGGTTCAATGCCACACGCTCTGCATCGATGATATCTGTCTTTCCGAACATATCCGGAAGTTTCTCAATTGCCTTCAGGATCTCATCATATTCCGTCATCAGGCGGCTTCTCTCGGCATCATCCTTGATAGTTCTAGCCATGTTACTGATCAGTGCCAGTTCGCTTCGAAGAAGATGTCCATCCGGTTTTGTGTACATCAGCATGCTCAACGTACGGATCGTTGTGTCACGATTTCCGGTAAAGGTACGTCCCAAAGACGATCCCAGTACACGATAAACCTCTCCATCCAGATCATAAATCCGGTTGGCAAGTTCTGTATATATTTCCTGATTGATATTTTCTGACATAATTCTCCCCCCTTACATAAAGAACACAAGCATATCCAGTATAAATACCGGAACAAGAAATACAAGTGACCATAATATGTATCCGAAGAAGGACGGCATTTTAACACCGTTTTCGTCAGAGATTGATTTTACCATAAAGTTCGGCGCATTACCGATATATGTATTGGCTCCCATAAATACAGCACCGCAGGAAATTGCAGACAGAAGTTTGACCGGTACGATTCCAAGGCTTGTTGTCACACCATTCATAAAGCCAAGTGTACCTGCAGTTGTAAGGAATACCAGATAGGTCGGTGTATTATCCAGGAAGCTGGACAGCGCACCTGTCGCCCAGAACATTTCCAGTGGTCTTGACAGGCCAAGATGCGGACCAAGTGATTTCAACAGCATCAGTGCCGGCTGCATCGTAACAAAAATACCAATAAACAATACAGCGACTTCTTTGATTGCACCCCATGTAAAATGGTTTCTTCTGCGAATGCTCTTATCTGTCGTTTTAAAGGACAAAAATGCTGCAAGAAGGATCAAAACGATCTCGATCAGTGCTGGGAAAGTCAGCGTCACTTCTCCGAAAATATGAATTCCCATTACCTCTCCGGCAGCATTCTGGAATGCAGGAAGCCCCGGAAGAACACCACTTAAAATAACCGCTGCCACAATCATTACGAGGAAGATAATGTTATGTAATCCATCGATATGAAATTCTGTACCCGGCTTGCTGATATCCGGTTTACGTCCCTGTGCAATATCTTTGCGATATGCAAGTTTGTCTACATGATAGAATACAAACAGCAGGATCACCATATTAAACAGAAGTACCGGGAACAGATGCAGACTCCAGAAAAACGGAACGCCACGCATAAAGCCCATCAGAAGCGGCGGATCTCCGATTGGTGTCAGGCATCCTCCCATGTTGGAAACCATAAAGATGAAGAATACCATGATATGGCTCTTTCTTTTTCTCCATGAATTCATCTTGATGACAGGACGAACCATCAGCATACTTGCTCCGGTAGTTCCGATGCAGCTTGACAAAAGTGTTCCGAAAGCAAGCAGACACGCATTGACGCGCGGCGAGCCGGCGAAATCTCCCTCCATCGTAATGTTACCGGAAACGCAGAAAAGCCCAAACAAAAGAACAATAAAAGTAAGATAATCATTTACAATGCATTCGAGAACCGTTTCCGTTGCCATCCCTGCACCATAAACAACTACAAAAGGAATTACCATCAGAAGTATCCACATAAGAACGACATGTGGCTGATGTGCCTCCCACCATTCTGCTTTGATCAGCGGCATCACTGCAATACAGAGCAGAAGTCCTGCAAACGGAATACAAAGCCATACCGGCACCTGAGTGGTTGTCTCGTTGCCGCCTGCGGCCCAGACACCTGTCGGACACATCAAAAGCATGGTCAGAAGCATTCCAAAAAATGTTACTGTTTTTTTCAAAGATGTCACCCCCACGTTTAGTTTTCAACCAGTGGAAATTATATCATAACCATTGCAAATTACAATTGCACTTTCATTCAACAAATCATGCGTTTTATTGAGCAGTTTTGTGCATTTTTCCTATATATTGTATTTTTATCAGTACATTGCTGTACTTCTTCAAAGTATTTATGTGCCATATTGTGCAGTTTTGATGCAAATTCACTGTATACAAAAAAGCGGCTCAGTTTCCGGAATCCACCGGAGACTGAACCGTTTTTGTATACTCGTTTAATAGTCACTGCTGGAGCCTGAAAAACTCTCTCCGCCACTGGAAAAACTTCCGGAATCACTGTCATTATCATCATTCTTTGGTTTTTCTGTTTTTGTCATGGTTGTATAAAGGAAAATATCCCTTTTTTCAGTAAGCTCCAGTCCGCCATCTGCCGTGTACTGGTCGGCGTTGGACTGCTGCACTTTTGTTTTCATTTTACGTACCTGATGCCATGTCATGAGTGCTGTCGGAATCGCCATGATTACAAAAGCCATGAGCAGATCTGTAAAAAAGCGAGAGGACACTGTACCGTCATCTATATCCATCGGGCGTATTTTTTTGCCCTCAGAGATTCTCGAAAGCCCGCTTTTCAAATCCCTGATCAATGACTGATAGCCGCCAAACGGATCATCTGCTTTCAGCCTTTCCTTACACTTATCCAGCATTTCTTCCTGAATGCTTTCTGTGAAATCATCCTGCGTTTCCCCACGGAATACGATCGTAATATTTCTTGCATCCGGCTGATGAAAAATACACATTCCCTCATGAGTATCGCCATATCCGATTTCATTCGTCTGCATAAATGTCGCTGCATACTGCCTGTAATCATGCTCCTCTCCTATATCAGGAGAAATAGCCAGTACCACATCATATTTGTACTCATCATATATTTCAGCAAGCTCGTCCTCAAGCTCTGTATACTGTTCATCACTTAAAAGACCATACGCATCATATACCCATGTAAATTCTCCACCATCTGTTGTCTCATCTGCGTCATTTTCATCTGTCGATGAAGTAGCAGACGTATCTGTGGCTGCAAAGGAAACCGCAGGCAAAACCATTCCCAGGCTGACACTGAGCAATAAACCACTTAATAACAATCTTGTTTTTTTCACTCAGATCACCCCTTTCAGACGCAGTGCTGTAACAATTGCCGCCATTATAAGAGTCAGTGGAATATGATGCTTAAACCAGTACTTGACTGCCAGCGTTTTTCCGACAGGAAGATCCCCTATCAGATGTCCGGTCTGACCATTCATTGCAAAGGAATATGTCTGCCCATTCCATTTTGTATTAAGAAACCATACCGGAAACAGGCCGTATTTTACCTGTCCTTTATTTGTCACAGTAATCTTTTCTTTCTTGGTGGTTACTGTTTCATAGCATTCAACAGAATCCCGGAAGCCTTCCCGCACACTCTGCTCCATCCGCTCATAAACTCTTGCAGTCAGATCATCCGGCTCCTGATCATATTTATCCGCCATATATCCTGAAAGATAGGACAGATTAAATTCCTTGAGATCAGCATAATCATAAGGCTCTATTGCCTCCATCATCGTGTCATCGATTACTTTTGAACCATCAACCGGAATTTTTTGAAACTTCATTTTACCGGCGCGTACTACGCGATAATGACTGGTCTCTGTATATGTATAATCATCATCATCCCAAACTCTGCTTCTGGTCGCATCATACTGGAATCTTCCTGCCGTATCCAGATCAAACAGCCAGAACGGTACATAAACCGCCTTGATCTCCTCAATATGATTTTCATTTTTGAACACCCTGGGCAGAAGCGGTTTCTTTTCGTAGTGCTTCTTAAGCGCCTCTATTGCTTCTTTTTTGGATTTTTTAAACGGGATCACATAATCAGGACGATAGGTATCTGCAAATTGCTCCGGCATGATCATCGGATTATCACAGTACGGACAAATAGTTGCACCTGTTGTCTTTTCCGCAAGCACCTCAGCTCCGCAGGACGGACAGCTCCACACCGCCATGTTTGATTTTTCATCTGACTGCCACTGTTCCGGCTCAAATCCCTCCCAGTGAGTCGTCGTATCTTCTTTAACTGTATCCTGCTGCTCTGCAAGCTGTTCCAATTCTTCCAGTGAATATGCGTTTCCACAGTATTCACATTTCATTTTCTGAGATTTACTGTCAAACGCAAGGCCAGCAGAACAATTTGGACATTTGTAATTTACTGTATCCATACATTATTCCTTCCACAATGCTTATGGTCTCGGTTTTCCGCATTCCTGACAGAATTTACCGGTGTTTGTTGCTCCACAGCTGCAGGTCCACGGTCCCGCCGGGCGCGGCTGGCCACACTCCTGGCAGAATTTTCCGGTATTGACTGCTCCACAGCTGCAGGTCCATCCTCCTGCTGCCTGAGCCTGCGGCTGCACCGGCTGCATCGGCTGCGCCTGTTGTGTTCCCATCGCAAATAAATTCTGTGCATTCATTCCACCTGCATTTGCTGCCATATTCAGTCCTGCAAATGCCATTGCCGGTCCGGCATTCTGATTTGAAGCTGCCGCCTGCATCGCACTTGCCTGTGCACCAACCATATGTGCAGCTGCCATTGTCGGATTGCGGAATGCTGCATTCCTCTGAAGTTCTTTGATCATTGCCTCATCTTCTTCGGAGGCTTTTACGCTGGATACGCCAAGTGAAACAATGCAGATTCCACGTAAATTGCTCCATTTTTCGGAAAGTACCTGATTCAGTGCATCAGCAAGTTCCTGTGTATGTCCCGGAAGTGCACTGTAACGAATTCCCTGCTCGGAAATTCTGGCAAACGCCGGCTGCAGGGCAGTCATAAGCTCACTCTTTAACTGGCCGTCGATTTCTTCTCTCTCATAGTCCTGCTCTACATTGCCGCACACATTTGTATAAAAAAGGATTGGGTTTGCGATACGATAGCTGTATTCACCAAAGCATTTGATGGAAATATCGATATCCAGTCCGACATTGGTATCTACTACACGGAAAGGTACCGGATTCGGTGTGCCGTATTTGTTTCCTACAAGTTCTTTGGTATTGACAAAGTATACTCTCTGATCCTTCGGAGCTTCTCCTCCGAATGTAAAACGCTTGCCGATCTGCTGGAAAACATTACGCATTCCCTCTCCCAGATCTCCACAGAAAACAGACGGTTCTGTGGACATATCATATTTGTATTCTCCCGGCTCTGCACATACATCTACCACCTTACCCTGCTCTACAATCAGCATACACTGTCCGTCATTGACCGCAATTACAGATCCATTTGAAATAATATTCTCTGAGCCATGTTTGTTGGATGATCTTCCGGACACTTTTTTGTGTGCTTTTGTGATCAGAACATCCGCCGGCATAGATTCACAGTAAAAATATTCTTTCCACTGGTCAGCCAGTACACCACCTGCTGCCCCTGTTGCTGCTTTAATCAGTCCCATACGTAAATACCTCCTTATTATTGGTTATAGAAGTTTATGAATAAACAATCCGCTTCGAAGCTTCGGTTCAAACCAGGTCGACTTCGGCGGCATCAGTTTACTTTCGTCTGCAATCTGCATCAGATCCTCCATCGCCGTTGGGAACATGGCAAATGCCACGCCTCCCGTCGAATCTGCAATCTGTGCAAGTTCGCTTAATTTATGGCTGCCTCCTACGAAACGGATACGCTGATCCGTACGTGGATCTCCGATTCCGAGGATCGGTGAAAGAACTTTTTCCTGAAGAATCGAGACATCAAGCTGTCCTACAATGTCCTTCTTCGCATAGACATCATCCCACGCTTTCAGATGATACCAGTTTCCACCTACATACATACCCATGCAGTGCTTTTCGACTGGTTTGCATGGAAATCCCGGCATGATCATCAGTTCAAAATTAAATTTCAGACTGGCGATAAACGCATGTTCATCCATACCATGAAGATCCTTTACCACTCGATTATATGCAAGAATCGTGAGCTGATCGTACGGAAATACTACAGAAAGGAAATAGTTAAATTCCTCGGTTCCATCATAATCCGGATGCTCTGCACGTCTTTTCAGTCCGACTTTTACTGCAGAAGCAGCTCTGTGATGACCGTCTGCAATATATATAGAAGGAATCTCTCCAAACTGCTGTGCGATCGCTGCCTTTTCTTTCTCGCCGTCGATCACCCATGCCCGGTGTCCGATCCCGTCATCCGCCACAAAATCGTAGACTGCTTCATGTGATGCTTTCCAGCCTTCCATCAGGTCAAGAAGTTCCTGCGGATATCTGCATGCCAGAAAGATCGGACCGGTATTTGCATCACAGGTATCTACATGGCGGATACGGTCCTGCTCCTTATCTTCTCTTGTAAGCTCATGTTTCTTTACGACACCATTCATATAGTCATCAATAGAACAGCAGCCAACCAGTCCCGTCTGCGACCTGCCGTTTCTTGTCAGTTCATAAATATAGTAGCACGGTGTCTCATCCTGCTTAAGGATACCGTTTCTTTCCATATTCTGAAGATTTTCTCTTGCCTTGTCATAGACCTTTGCATCATACAGATCGGTCTCATCCGGCAGATCCATCTCCGGGCGGTCTACATGCAAAAATGAATCCGGATTCTTGTCCCCGATCATCTTTGCTTCTTCGCGGGTTACAACATCATACGGAAGTGCCGCTACGGAAGAAGCCTTTTCCGGTATCGGCCGCAATGCTCGAAAAGCCTGAAAAACAGCCATATTTCTAGTCTCCTTTTTGTCTCATCTGTTGTGTAGCAATCTAAAAAATATTGTACCATATCCTCTCTCTCTTTTCAATAAATGCAACTTTTTTCTGGTGCGCTAACTTTTTTTGTTAAAACCTAAAAATTTTTTTGATTTCTATTGCAAAATCACATATTTATGATATGATAGAATCAGCTAGAAAAGAAAAATTATGAGTTCTAAAGATTTTTTTTAAGGAGGTTTTTCTCATGACTGAAGGTTTAAAATGGACCGTCAATCACGTTGCAAAGTCAGACGATAAACATCTCGAATTAATGTCTGAAGAAAACGTGAAAAAAGCCAATGAATTTCACAAAAGTTTCCCACAATACACCGTTACTCCGCTTCAGGATCTCGCCGCTCTGGCATCCTATCTTGGTGTAAAAAGTATCCATTGCAAAGATGAGTCCTACCGTTTCGGACTGAACGCATTCAAGGTTCTCGGTGGTTCCTACGCAATGGGACGTTACATAGCCAAAGAAGTCGGTAAAGACATCAGTGAACTTCCATATGCAGTCCTTTCTTCTGAAGCATTGAGAAAAGAATTCGGACAGGCTACTTTCTTTACCGCAACTGACGGAAATCACGGACGCGGTGTTGCATGGGCAGCCAACCGTCTCGGACAGAAAGCCGTTGTACGTATGCCGAAGGGCACTACCAAAACGCGTTTTGACAACATTGCCAAAGAAGGCGCTACTGTTACAATTGAAGAAGTCAATTATGACGACTGCGTAAGAATGGCCGCTGCTGAAGCCGCAAAGACCGAACACGGTGTCATGGTTCAGGATACCGCATGGGAAGGCTACGAAGAAATTCCTTCCTGGATCATGCAGGGATACGGAACCATGGTCATGGAAGCTGACCAGCAGTTAAAAGAAGCCGGTATTGACCGTCCGACACATGTATTTGTACAGGCCGGTGTTGGTTCCCTCGCCGGAGCTGTTGTCGGATATTTTGCTCACAAATACAAAGAAAATCCACCGGTTATGGTTGTCTGCGAAGCAAGCGCTGCTGACTGCCTGTATCGTTCCGCCATGAAAGAATCCGGCGAACTCGTAAATGTCGGTGGTGATCTTGAAACCATCATGGCCGGTCTCGCATGTGGTGAAGCCAATACGATCGGATGGGATATTCTTCGAAACCATGTTTCCGTATTTGCCTCCTGCCCGGACTGGATGAGTGCCAAAGCAACCAGAATCTATGCAAACCCGCTCGGTAGTGATCCACACATTGTTTCCGGCGAATCCGGTTCTGTTCCGCTTGGTCTGTGCTACACTGCGCTTCATGATGAAGATGCCAAAGACCTGAAAGAAGCACTGAAACTTGACGAAAGCTCAAACGTACTCGTTATCTCCACAGAAGGCGACACCGACCCGGTACGTTATCGTGAGATCGTCTGGGACGGACTTTATGGAATCGATAAATCTTTAAGCAAATAAGCAACTATATATGGGAGGAACTAAAATGGATTACGAAAAAATCAAAGAAGCGGCTCAGAACTATCAGGATGATATGACCAGATTCTTAAGAGCCATCGTCAAAAACCCGGGTGAAAGCTGCGATGAGAGAAAACATATCGAAACCATCGAAGCAGAAATGAAAAAGCTGAACTTCGATGAAGTTACCATCGATCCACAGGGTAACGTTATCGGCTATATGGGTAATGGTGACAAGATTCTTGCATTCGATGCACATATTGATACCGTTGGTATCGGTAACATCGAAAACTGGAACTTTGATCCATACGAAGGATATGAAACAGACGAAGAAATCGGCGGCCGTGGCGTGTCTGACCAGTGCGGTGGTCTCGTATCTGCTGTATACGGTGCAAAGATCACGAAAGACATGAATCTGATCCCGGAGGGATACAAGATCATGGTTGTCGGAACTGTTCAGGAAGAAGACTGCGATGGTCTCTGCTGGCAGTACATCATCAATGAGGACAAAATCCGTCCTGAATTCGTTGTTTCCACAGAACCGACAGATGGCGGTATCTACAGAGGACAGCGTGGACGTATGGAGATCCGTGTTGATGTCAAAGGTGTTTCCTGCCATGGTTCCGCACCGGAGCGTGGTGACAATGCCATCTACAAAATGGCCGACATCCTTCAGGACGTACGTTCCCTCAACGAAAACGATGATGCAGACGAGACGGAAATCAAAGGTCTTGTAAAAATGCTCAACCCGAAATACAATCCAGACTGGGAAGAGGCACGTTTCCTTGGACGCGGTACTGTAACTGTATCCCAGATTTTCTATACCTCTCCAAGCCGCTGTGCTGTTGCCGACTCCTGTGCAGTATCACTTGACCGTCGTATGACATTCGGTGAAACATGGGAAAGCTGCCTGGATGAGATCCGCGCACTTCCAAGCGTTAAAAAATACGGAGATGACGTAGTCGTTTCCATGTACAACTATGACCGTCCATCTTACACAGGATGCAAATATGAAATCGAATGCTACTTCCCGACATGGGCTATCCCGAAAGATCACAAAGTAACAAAAGCATTCGAAGACGCTTACAAACACCTTTACGGAGAAACACGTCTCGGAAACGCTGAAACAGAGGAAATGAGAAAAGCTCGCCCTCTGACCGACAAATGGACCTTCTCCACTAACGGCGTATCCATCATGGGACGTAACGGAATCCCATGCATCGGATTCGGACCTGGTGCTGAAGCACAGGCACATGCACCGAACGAAAAAACATGGAAAGTAGACCTCGTAAGATGCGCCGCTGTATACGCAGCACTTCCTGATTCTTATTGCAAGTAATCTTTTCCTGCTACAGGCAGGAAAGAATAAAACTACAAAGAACGAGCTTCTTTGAACTACGCAAAGGGAGCGAAGCCCCGCTCCCTCTGCACACCCTTGGGGCTAAAACCACAATAGTAATACACAGTCAAATATGAAAATTACTGACTTTGCTCTGTTGGTATGACATAAGTCATAGATAAGCTTAGGATGGATAAATCTTAAGGTTAAGTCATCTATACTATTTTAGTGATTTTTGCCGTCAGATAAATGAATATAAAAAAGGAACAACAACCTCAGAAATGGGCTGAGCAAGGTGTTATATCTTCTTCTGTTCAGTGTGTCGAATAAATATTTCATGAGGAGATGATCTGAGACGGCCGGTACTTAGTGACCGTATTCTGGTCACTTATGTACCGCTGCCAGTCGAAGTGAGTGCAAACGCATCTCCGACGAAATATTTCATTCAGACACACGTCAGAGAAATATAATCTTACTCAAACATTTCTCACATAAAAGGAGAAAAAAATGAAAACTTTACAGGATTACATCGACAAGCTCAACAAACTCAACTTCAAAGAAATGTACAACAACGACTTCTTCTGGACCTGGGACAAAACAGACGACGAACTGGAAGCAGTCTTCACCGTTGCTGATGCTCTCCGTTTCATGAGAGAACACAACATCTCCACAAAAGTATTCGAAAGCGGTCTCGGAATTTCTATTTTCCGTGATAACTCCACACGTACACGTTTTTCTTTCGCTTCTGCATGTAACCTTCTTGGTCTGGAAGTGCAGGATCTTGATGAGAAAAAGTCCCAGATCGCACATGGCGAAACCGTACGTGAAACAGCAAATATGGTATCCTTCATGGCTGATGTAATCGGTATCCGTGATGACATGTACATCGGCAAAGGCCACACATACCAGAAAGAATTTATGGATGCAGTAACCGAAGGAAACAACGACGGAATCCTTGAACAGAGACCGACTCTCGTAAACCTTCAGTGCGACGTTGACCATCCGACACAGTGTATGGCAGATATGCTTCACATCATTCATGAATTCGGCGGTGTTGAGAACCTCAAAGGCAAAAAACTTGCCATGACATGGGCTTACTCCCCATCCTACGGTAAACCACTCTCCGTTCCGCAGGGTGTAATCGGTCTGATGACACGTTTCGGTATGGACGTTGTTCTTGCTCATCCGGAAGGATATGACGTAATGCCGGAAGTTGAAGAAATCGCAAAGAAAAACGCTGCTACTACCGGCGGTTCCTTCACAAAGACAAACAGTATGGAAGAAGCATTCAAAGATGCTGATATCGTATATCCAAAGAGCTGGGCTCCATTCGCAGCTATGGAAAAACGTACAAATCTGTACGCTGAAGGTGATTTCGACGGAATCGACAAACTCGAAAAAGAACTTCTTGCTCAGAACGCAGAGCATAAAGACTGGGCATGCACAGAAGAACTTATGAAGACAACAAAAGACGGTAAAGCTCTGTATCTCCACTGCCTGCCGGCAGACATCACAGGTGTAAGCTGTGAGACAGGTGAAGTTGACGGATCCGTATTTGACCGTTACAGAATCCCGCTTTACAAAGAAGCAAGCTTCAAACCATACATCATCGCAGCTATGATCCTTCTGGCTAAATTCGAAAATCCACAGGATATCCTGAAAAAGCTGGAAGTAAAAGCTGCACCTAGAATTTTCGAATAATCTTTTTGATAAGGGTTTTTACAATGTATAAAAGAAAACGAATCGTTATCGCCCTTGGGGGAAATGCACTGGGCAATACACTTCCGGAGCAGATGCAGGCGGTCAAAACTACCGCCCGCGCTCTGTGCGATCTGATAGAAGAAGGTCATCAGGTCGTTGTCGTACATGGCAACGGTCCGCAGGTCGGCATGATCAACAATGCAATGGCAGCGCTTTCCAGAGAAGATAAAAATCAGCCGAATACACCTCTCTCCGTCTGTGTTGCTATGAGTCAGGCATACATCGGCTATGATCTGCAGAATGCACTTCGCGAAGAACTCCGCAAACGTGGATTCATGCGCACTCCGGTCGTTACCGTTGTGACACAGGTACGTGTAGATGCAAATGACCCTGCTTTTCAGAATCCCAGCAAACCAATTGGGCATTTTATGACAAAAGAACAGGCTGAACATGCAGAAACAGCATACGGCTATATCATGAAAGAAGATGCCGGCCGCGGCTACCGCCGTGTTGTCGCATCTCCAAAGCCAGTCGAGATCGTTGAACAGGATGCCATCAACAGCCTTGTAGATGCAAACAAAATCGTCATCTGCTGCGGCGGTGGCGGAATCCCTGTCACGCTGCAGGGTGATCACCTGAAAGGTGCTTCTGCCGTAATTGATAAGGATTTTGCCAGTTGTCTGCTTGCAAAAGAGTTGGATGCAGATATGCTGATCATCCTTACCGCTGTCGAAAAAGTTGCTGTCAACTTCGGCAAAGAAAACGAGAAATGGCTGGACGAAATGACTGTCGCAGAAGCACAGAAATATGTGGATGAGGGACAGTTTGCTCCCGGCTCCATGCTTCCTAAAGTACAGGCAGCTATGGACTTTGCAGCATCCGATGCTGAACGCACTGCCATGATCACGCTTCTCGAAAAAGCAAAAGACGGAATCCTCGGCAAAACAGGGACCCGTATCCATATGTAATATATGCAAATGACAAAAGGAGTATAATTCCGTTCATCTGATCGGGTTATACTCCTTTTATAATACACATTCTCTTACTTTTTCTCTTCTCTCAATTCCGGCAAAATCGTCAAAAGCATGGTAAAAAAGCAGGCGCATCCGCCAACCAGATTTGAGATTGGTTCTGCCCAGAACACACCATCTACACCAAATCCATTAACCTTCGGCAACAATATTGTCAAAGGCACCACAATGATCACCTTTCGGAAAATCGAAAAAAATGTTGCTCTTTTTGCCTTTCCAAGTGCTACAAATACAGCCTGCCCGGTAAACTGCAATGCCATAAAACAAAATCCAAAGAAATAAATGTGCAGCGCAGGTACTCCTTTTTCCAGAAGTACCGGATCACTGTTAAACAATCTGATAAAAAATCCCGGTGCAATCTTTATGATTCCCCACACAAACAATGCATAAGTAAAACATACGACCGTTACAAATTTGATTGCCTGTTTTACCTTTCCAAAAGCTTTTTCTCCGTAATTAAAACTCATAACCGGTGATGCACCATTTGTCAGACCATGTACCATCATCGTCGCAATATCACGCACGGAATTCAATACCGTCATAACACCTACATAAATATCTCCGCCATACATATGGAGCGTTGAATTACAGAAAATCTGTACCAGTCCATTTGTAAACTGCATCATAAATCCGGAAACTCCAAGCGCCATGATATCTTTTACACGCTTCCATTCAACTTTCATGGTCGCCCGGTTCAGCCGAAGCGTCACTCTCTTTCCTGTCAGAAATCTTAATACCCAGATTCCGGAACATATCTGCGAAAGAATCGTTGCAAGTGCAGCTCCTTTCACACCCATATGCATTCCGAATATAAATAACGGGTCCAGAATGATATTCAAAATTGCACCGATCAGTACGGTCATCATTCCCATATTTCCGAATCCCTGACAGTTAATAAACGGATTCAGTCCCAGCGAAATCATGACAAACGGCGTTCCAATCAGATAAATCTTTATATAATCACCCGCATACGAAAATGTCACATCACTTGCGCCAAATGCATACAAGATTGGCTTATAAAATAAATAGCTTACCGCCATCAGAATCATACTAGAGATCAAAAGCATAGAAAACGTATTTCCCATTAATTTTTCCGCCTCTTCATGATTTCCACGCCCCAGTTCCATTGCACAGAGCGGACTGCCGCCATTTCCAAACAGATATGTAAATGCCGTAATCATCGTGATCACCGGAAAGCAAATTCCCACGCCGGTCAGTGCCGTTGCACCGGCTCCCGGAATCCTTCCTATATACATACGGTCAACAATGTTGTACAGCAGATTTAAAAGCTGCGCCAATGTCATCGGAAGCGATACTTCAATAATGTTTCGGTAAACATTTCCTTTCGAAAAATCCGTCTGATGGACTTTCATTTTTTAGTCTCACCCTCTTTGTTATGTTACCATATATCACATTTCATTTTATTCTGTATATTATAGCACGCTCCTCTTTTTGTATCCAGTTATTCTTCTGTGCTCATTAAAATCTCTCCTTTCCCTCCTGGCTTTCAACATAATCCCACTGTTTTTTCATTTCTTTTTGTCATAAAACCACATTTTAAATGATTTAAAATCCACAAAAATACATAATTATCTCTTGTTTTTCACATCCAAAAACGGTATAATAGATTTAGTTTAGAATGATTTTTATATTCCAGAGTGAATAGATGGAGGTATTATGGCTGAAAATTATAATGGTATGGCAGTGGGGATTTTTGAACTTGACAGTTTTGCTGCCTGCTTCGTAGCACTTGACGCTGCTTCCAAAGCAGCAAATGTAAGAATCCAGAACATCGAACGTAACCGTCTTGGTGCAGGTGCATGTGTTAAAATGCGTGGTTCCGTTTCTGATGTAACAGCAGCTATGGAAGCTGCCATCCGCACCGCAGAACCAATTGCAAAAGTAGTTTCTCATACAGTGATCGCATCCCCGGCACACGACACAGAACCGGCTATGTACATGACTGCAAACAAGTAATACCGAATCAAAATACGAATACATACTTAAAGCGAGGATTATACAATGAGATATGGAGCATTTGGATTAGTAGAAGTGGTCGGAAGCAGCAACGCTATCATCGTAACCGACCAGATGCTGAAAACAGCCGATGTGTCTTTTCTTACACGAAACGGCAAATGCGGCGGACACGAAACAGTTTTTGTGACAGGTGATGTTTCTGCAGTTACTGCAGCCGTACAGGCAGTCAAAGAAAACCCTCCGTGTGATGTCTGCTTCGCGGCAGTGATTTCCAATCCTTCTGAAGAAACAGTTCGTCTTGCTGAAGAAGACGCACAGAAACACGGATTTATGAAGAAAACTAATACAAAGAAATAATACTACTGATATTTTTTAATTATGATACACGATTATTTAAAAAGGAATAAAGTATGTATCCAGAATTCTTGGAACATACTCTATTCCTTTTTTTGCATGGTCATCTTTTATTCTGCACCACTAACCCACTGTCGCAGCATTCCTGTCAAACGAAATCACAACGGTACATCTACATCCTGCTGTTCCCTCTCATCGCTTATTTTAAGATATGTCACATCTTCAGGATATCTTTTTATGATCTGTTTGCCTCCTTTATCACCGGTAATTTCCATCAGTTTTCTATAATATTTCTTAGAAAAAATACACGGATTTCCTGTTTTTTCGCCCCAAACGGTGCATGCCATTCCCTTGTTTTCGCTCTGAAACGCGTCATACAGTGCAATTATTGTTTCCGCCGTAAGCCATGGCTGATCGGATACCGTAAAGAGACATGCATCCGCGTCTTTTGCGATTTCCAGTCCGATCTGCATAGATGAGGCAATTCCTCTTTCCGGCTTTGGATTAAACAAAACTTCTGCGCCAGTCTCTTTTACTATATCTATAATCTCCGAATACTGCGGCTGTGTTACCACCACGATCCGGCTGTCCGGTATTCTTTCTGCTGCTTTCTGAAGCAGTCTTAAAGTACGCTGATACATGGGCACTCCGTCAACCTCATACATCAGTTTATTAGAACCGAAGCGTCGGCTGTTTCCAGCTGCCAGCATAATAAGTGCCAATTTAACTCTCTTAGATGGCATCTGAGCTGCTCTCTTACGCTCTGTTTCAGACTTACCGCAGATATAATATTCTTTCTCTCTCAGGCTTCCCCAGGCTGCATGGATACCCTGTTCTTCCAGCCTGTCAGCAATACTCTCTGCTGCCTGAGATTTCCCCGGGATATCTGCTTTATTCAGCAGTACACGGTATTCTCGTCCATACACACATTTTCGAAGAGCTTCTGTGGATAATACAACCCTTACAATATCTTCTTCTGTAACCTTCTCTTCTGCCTCTTTTCCAAGAAAATCCGCAACACGATTCGATCTGTGGCAGACTTTACATATTGGTTCACCAACCGCATCAAGTCCGGCCACCGCAATCACCAGATCTGTCTGTCCCCAGATAACAGGTTCCCAGCTTGCCGGTACTTTCAACGGATATCTTTTTGCACCATCTGCTTCGATCAGAATCACATCCGCCAGAGCTGTAATTTCTTTCATCTTTTCTTCCGACAAAGCACTGATCTTACATTTTTCTCTGTCCAGAGCAGCTGCGATCGTGTATCCATGTTCTTCCAGATTATGCTTTATACTTATAATATCCCCATCCTCGGCAAACGGCCGATCCGGCTCATATGCCATGTGTGTAGTTGTGGTTATAAGCACCTTTTTGCCCACGGCCGTCAGCTCTTCCATTATCCGGAAAATCAGGCTTGTCTTCCCTCCTCCACCAACGACCGAAAGCACCGGATATCTGTCTGTATCTATATCCAGTGCTTTCAGGATGGAGTCCGTCCGTATCACGGCAGTACTCCTTCTGACAGTAAAATCTCAACTACACTTCCGGCAATGCAGCGCGCTTTATCTGAAATCGTGTCACAATTTTTCTTCTGTTCTTTACGTGGATCAATATCCGCGATCTTCATTCCTTCCGGCACCACAAATCCATCCCGGATGATACCCCTCAGTACACCGGTCAGTGATGCATATACCGGTGTTTCATCCACCATGGCAATGATCTGGTCTTTTTCCACAATATCACCGATTTCTGAATAATTGTGTACCATACCGGCAGCCGGTGAGTGGATCACACGCTCTTTTCCATATCCGGCAATAATCCCCGGAATTCCAGTATTCGGTACTGCCGTGCCTTTCTCTATCACTCTTCCGAGGTTATGACCACGCTGAGTTTCTACTACATAATCAACATCCGTGCGTGCTGTAAATCCAGGTCCAAGCCCGATCGTAAGCGGTGCCATTGCTCTTGTCGTCCCGAGATTTTTTTTTGCAAGGATTGCATCGATCAGCGCATCCGGTTTTAATTCAGAAACTGCATCTACATTCTCATCAACCAGAATCGGAATTTCTTTTTTATCCCATACTTTCCGGCACTCCGAAACGTCTTTGATAAGTCGACCGGTAACACCCTCAACACTCGATGTTCCGTCATAGACTGCTTCGCCAAAAGAAACACGCCGCCGTATCGCACTCGGCTTCGCACATTCCATCACCAGCACCTGATACCCGCATTTATATAGTCTGTGGATTACTCCGCTTGCAAGATCCCCGCCGCCACGTACGATCAATGTTGTTTTATGTTTCATCTCAGCTGTCATTCCTTTCATGCATCACTTTTTCTACCGCGTTGACAATATTCTGGTATCCCGTACAGCGGCAGAGATTTCCGGACATTTTTTTCTTGATTTCTTCTCTGGTCAGTTCTTTTCCCTGCTCCAGAAGAACCGTTGCCGACATAATAAAACCTGGTGTACAGAATCCGCACTGCACCGCCCCCTCTTCAATAAAAGCTTCCTGAATCCGTGTCAGCTCACCGTTTTTTTCCAGGCCTTCCAGTGTGCGGATGTTTTTGCCCTCCGCCCAGACCGCCAGATAAATACAGGAATCAATGGTTTCACCATCGATGATCACGGTACAGGCGCCACACTCTCCGACTTCACAGCCTCTCTTTACAGAGGTCAGCCCGAGGTGATTACGAAGCATATCCAAAAGAGATTCTCTCGGATCAACATACTCTGCCACTTCTTCTCCATTTACCACGCACTGAACAAGTATTTTTTCTTTTTTCATGCTTCTTCACCTCCCTTACAGGTATCCTCTCCGGCAAGCTCTGCTGTACGAATCAGCGCTCTTTTTGCAATTTCTCCGCCAATCTGAAGGCGGAAATCTCTCGAAGCTCTCCAGGAATCTCTCGGATGAATTTCACCTCGAACGCTTTCTTCCAGTTCCTGATAAAGACCCTCATCCAAAGTCCTGCCTTTCAGCTTTTCTTCCGTCTCCACACATCTGTACGGAACCGGTGCTGCCACGCCAAAGGTAATGCGTACATCTTCCAGAATGTTTTTTGCTGTGTCAATTTTGCTGACCACACTGCAGCTCAACGTTGCAATATCCATTGCATTTCGCATCGAATATTTAATATAGTGTCCGTGATATCCTGCATATTCTTTTTTTGGGATCACCACATGGGTAAGTACCTCGCCCGGATGCAGGTCCACGCGTCCCGGTCCCAGATAAAATTCCCGTACCGGTGCAATCCTGCCTCCGTCTTCATTTGCAATATGCAGAAGTGAATTGTAGGAAAAAACCGTTGGTACACTGTCCGCACTGACCGCTCCATTACAGATATTTCCACCAATCGTACCTATATTTCGAATCTGCGGACCGCCAACCTGGTCAACTGCTTCTCCCAGAACCGGAATGTATTTCTGTATGATCGGATCCGCTGTAATATGTGAAAATACAGTTCCTGCGCCAATCAGAATATCGCCGTCCTCGTTCCTTGTAATACCTTTAATTTCCTCAACATCCCGGATGGATACCAGAGAAGTACCTGCCATTCTGCCCTCACGGATCTTGATCAGGACGTCACTGCCACCTGATATAATTCTGGCATCCGGGTGTTCTTTCAGAAGCGAGACTGCCTCTGATACGGTTTTTGCATTATAGTATTTCTCAATATCATACATAATCTGCGCCCCCTCTCAGATAAGTCCTGCTTTTTTGAATCCGTCGATCAGACGCTGTGGTGTCAGCGGATTTTCATTAAATGCAACACCGGTTGCATGAAGCACTGCGTTACGAATCGCCGGTGCACTCGGAATTGCCGGCGGTTCTCCAAGAGCTTTGTTTCCATATGGACCCATCGGATCATCCATTTCCACAAAATCGGCTTTGATGTCCGGCGTATCCAGCATCGTCATCAGTTTATAGTCCAGAAGATTACCATTTAAAGGTCTTCCTGTCTTTTCGTCAAGAATCAGCTGCTCACTGATACCATAGCCCATACCCATCGACATACCACCATGTACCTGCATTTCGGCAAGCTGTGGATTCAGAAGTTTCCCGCTGTCATGTACATTGATGATATGAAGAATTTTTATCTTTCCAAGCTTTATGTCGACTTCAACTTCAGCAAAGCAACAACCGGTTGCAATTGTGTTTTTCTTTACCTGCTCAGATACTTCAGCTGTCAGAACAGATGAATTTGTCAGACTGTAGTAACTCTCTTCTGCCAGTGCAGCAAGTGAAATTGCCTGCTCTTCGCCTGCCCAGATCCAGTTGTCACGAAGACTTAGTTCTCTGGTATCTACCTCAGGCAGTAAAGTCTTTGCATAAGCCAGAATCTTGTCTCTTAAAATTTCTGCACAGTGTTTCACTGCGGTTCCGGTTACAAAAGACTGTCTGGAAGCATAGGCTCCCGTATCAAACGGGGATACGTCCGTATCCTGCACAGTCTGGATGTGTACATGAGCCATATCTGTATGAAGTGTCTCTGCAACCATCTGTGAAAATACCGTATCCGCTCCCTGTCCGATCTCCGTTGCACCAAGCTGAAGCTGCACACTGCCATCCTGATTCAGTGAAAGACGTGCCCCTGCGATTTCCAGTGAAATCGGCCATACGCCGGTTTTATACGAAAACAGAGCCATACCTACCCCTCTGCGTACCGCTCCTGTCTGCTTTGCATATTTTTTTCTTTTTTCATCCCAATGGATATATTCTGCACCCTTTTTCAAACATTCAAAAATACCGTTCGTATTTGCAGCGATCGGTTTCAGATAACGGTCTTCATAATATCCTTCAATTAAGTTTTTCCTGCGGAATTCCAGTGGATCCATGTGGATTGCCTCTGCCACATCATCCATAAAGCACTCTATTGCGAAGCATACCTGCGGAATGCCGTAACCTCGCATTGCACCGCCTACCGGTGTGTTGGTATAGATCGTATAAGCCTCTCCGCGGATATTAGGACAGGCATATTGCAGTCTCCATGAAGTCAGACCGTTTGCTGCGATCGCATGACCGTGTGATGCATAAGCGCCCTGATTGGAATAAGAGTGCATATCCTTTGCAACAAGCTTTCCTTCTTTATCCACGCCTGCGGCAAGATCAAATTCAATAGCATGACGGGTTCTCGTATTGCAGAAAGTTTCTTCTCTGCTGATATCCAGTTTGACCGGTCTGCCGCCCACCTGCGTTGTCAGAAAAGCATTTAAAGGCTCATATAAAACATCCTGTTTATTTCCGAATCCGCCTCCGATATACGGCTTGATCACACGGACATTGCCCCACGGAATTCCCAGTGCCTGACCGATGACACGGCGCACAATATGCGGAATCTGAGTGGAAGTCACCACTACGATCCGTCCTTTTTCCATATAAGCATACGAGATCGGGTTTTCGATATGACAGTGCTGTACAATCGGAGTCTTATATGTGCCTTTTACCACCGTTTCGGCTTCTTCCATACCCTTATCAACATCTCCGATAAAGTAATTGGAACGGGCAAGTACATTATCTTTTTTATCGAAATGAATTGGTGGTTTGCTGCCATACATGGATTTTCGCGGATGGATTTCCACCGGATATTCTTCATATTCCACCTTGATCTTTTTCAACGCTCTGGATGCAATAATTTCATCCTCTGCAACAACCGCTGCAATATCATCTCCATAATAGCGCACGCGACCGGTCAGCAGATTCCTGTCTGCCACATCCTGATGTGCCAGTTCCACAGACCATGGATGTCCCGGTGTCGGATAGCAATGATCCGGGACATCATGGAACGTCACAACCTTCACCACCCCTTCCATGATCTCGGCCTCACTTGTATCAATAGATTTTACGATTCCATTTCCAATTGTTGCATGCAGCACTTTCGCCACCAGACATTTTTTCGGAAGTAGATCTTCTGTAAATTTTGCTCTTCCGGTGACTTTCTCATATGCGTCTACACGCGGAACACTTTTTCCAATCATGATTACTCACCTTCTTCATAAAATTTTCTCAATAAAATCTTTTGAATAGAAAAAAGAACCTACCTGTTAAAATACTTCTGTCATTTTATTTCTGTATATATTCCGCGCAGATCATAAATCGCATGCCGTGGACATTTCACTGCGCACATCCCACAGCTTAAACACAGTTCTTCATTGATCACGGCATGATTCTCTGTAACCCGAATGGCTCCTGCCGTACAGGTCTTTTCGCAGATACCGCAGCCGATACAACTTACTTCACACTGTTTCTTTGACGCTGCTCCTTTGCTCTTATTTGAGCATTTTACAACAATATAGTTTGCACATTCATGAATGTGAATAATCTCCTGCGGACAGACCTTTGCGCATTTCCCGCAGGCAATACATTTCTCTTCATCCACTTCTGCCACGCCATATTCATTTAGAAAAATCGCCCCGAATTTACATTCCTGTATGCAGGCGCCACAGCCGATACAGCCATCAGCGCATCCCTGTCCGTCTTTTGCCGTCCGACACCCACCATTACACGCCACAAGGGCTGCACGGTACGGAAATCTTTTTTTCACAGCCATATCACCACTTCCTTTCGTATGGTGTATCTGTAAGCGGCAGACTGTATCTCCGTATTCCGTCATAGCGGAAATATGCGTCTGCAATCGCCGGTGCTGTAGGAATCGACGTGATTTCTCCGATACCGATTGCACCGCACGCTACATTTAATCCCGGTTTATCTACAACAATTGCTTTGATCTTCGGAACTTCATGAGCGCGGAACAATCCAAGTGAACCATATTTCTGAATCGGCCTGCAGTTTTCGTCAATCGGATATTTTTCTCTGAGTGCATATCCCATCGACATTACAACACCGCCTTCAATCTGCCCTTCGCAGGACAACGGATTGACTGCCTTGCCGACATCATGTGCCGCGACAATGTGTTCCATCTTACCGGTCTTTTTATTCAGTATACACATCTGTGTTGCATATCCATATGCCACATGAGAGACCGGATTCGGCACATTAGCACCAAGTGGATCCGTCTTTGCCAGATATTCTCCGTAATAAACGATTCCCCTCATATCTTTCAGACTTTTTCCTGTTTTTCTGTCTTCCATCAGCTTCTCACAGGCTCTCCGGCATGCTTCTCCGGTGATCAGTGTCTGTCTCGAGCCGGACGTCGTACCGGAATCCGGTGCAATCCAGGTGTTGCTTCTTTCGTATACAATATCCTCATGTTTCAGATCTGTATTGGTCACAACCATCTGTACAAGAACGGTACCGAGTCCTTGTCCGATACAGGATGCTCCGGAATAGATATGCAGCTTCTCATCGTCTTCCACGATCAGCTTCACACGTCCGGTATCCGGGATGCCGACACCGACACCCGCATTTTTCATTGCACAGCCGATTCCGACCGGTTTGCCCTCTGCCAGAGCAGTCTCATAATCCTCCCGAACCGCCTCCAGTGTCTCAATAAGACCGGTAGACTCATCTACGATCTGACCGTTCGGAAGCACTTCTCCCGGACGTATCGCATTACGGTAACGAATTTCCCACGGTGTGATTCCCACTCTATCTGCCATCATATTCAGAAGTGTTTCTGTTGCAAAACAGGTCTGGGTGACACCAAATCCACGAAAAGCACCCGCCGGCGGATTATTTGTATAATAGGCAGTCCCTTCAATTTCGAAATTCTCATAATGATATGGTCCTGCCGCATGCGTGCAGGCACGTTCGAGCACCGGTCCGCCAAGAGACGCATATGCTCCGGTATCAGAAACTACAGTAGCTTTTACTCCCATAATATTTCCATGTTCATCACATCCCATTGTCATATCCATATAGAACGGATGACGTTTCGGATGCACCAGAAGGGACTCTGCCCTGGTCAGTTTTACTTTGACCGGTTTTTTTGTCACATAAGTAAGAAGTGCTGCCAGATGCTGAACCGTCATATCTTCTTTTCCACCGAATCCGCCTCCGACCAGTGCATTCTGCACTTTTACTTTATCTGTTCCAAGTACAAGGGAACATTCATGCAGTGTCTGGTGTGCCGACTGGTCTGTCGAATAAATAAATACATCCCCATCCTCATCATAAAATGCAACCGCGCATTCCGGTTCCAGAAAAGCATGTTCCGTCCACGGTGTCTCAAAGTGATGCGAGATCACATATTTGGAATTCTGAATTGCTTCTTCTGCGTTTCCACGGCTGATATGTTTATGCGCGCAGATATTGTTTTCCTCTTCGTCAAACACCTTGTGTGCGTCCGGTGCAGCTGCCTCTTCAATCGTGTGTACAGGTGGCAGTACTTCGTATTCTACTTTTATCAGTTTCTTTGCTTTTTCCGCTGTTTCCCTGTCCTTCGCGGCAACCAGCGCGATCGCATCTCCCAGATAATGTGTAAGTCCTCCGACAGGTATCAGGGTATACTGGTCATGTTTCAGATGGCCAATCTTGTTTTCTCCCGGTATATCCCCGGCAGTCACAACTGCTTCTACACCCTCAAGTGCTCTGGCTTTGGACGTATCGATTGAAAGTACTCTGGCACGTGCATACTGACTTCGAAGTGCCGTTCCATAAAGCATTCCATCAAGATAAAAATCATCCGGGTATCTGCCTGTTCCAAGCACTTTTTCCTCTACGTCGATCCTCGACACACGGTTTCCGATTGCCCAGTTCTGGTCTCCGTCATCCGGAAGTACTCCTGCATCCAGAATCTTTGCTGCAAGCCGAACCGCATCCATGATCTTTACATAACCGGTACAGCGGCAGTAGTTATTTCGCAGGGCATATCTGATTTCATCATCGGAAGGTGTTTTATTTACATCCAGAAGCGCCTTTGTACACATCACCATTCCCGGGATGCAGAAGCCACACTGTACAGCCCCCGCCTTTCCGTATGCATAAGTATAAACCTGTTCTTCCCATTCCGTCAGACCTTCCACCGTGATCACTTCCCTGCCATCCAGTGAATCCGTATCCGGAACACATGCCTTGCAGGTCTTTCCGTCAATGATCACGGTACAGGCTCCACATGCCCCTTCACTACATCCATCCTTCACTGAAGTCAGATGCAGTTCATCCCGCAGAAATCGTAGCAGTTTTTGATTTTTTTCAGTCTGAACAGTCCTGCCGTTCACCTTAAATGTTACCATAGCGGCTCTCCTTTTCACTACTTATATGATATCTGCGGATTTTTGCAGTATGCATTTTCCTGATATCACATAAGCAGATATGTATAATCGTCAATCACAGTACACATCAGTTTGCCGAGATCCTCATTAAGAATTTCTGCCGGCTGGTCGGCCTTGACTTTCTCCAGTCTGTCTCCGATACGTACCAGTACCTCTTTTGTTCTGGCATCAAGTACAGTAAATCCGTTATTTGTACTGTCTTTCATGTCTTCTTCCGTTGCAAACAATGTAAATTTGTCTTTATACGGTGCACCTGCATACTGACAGAAGGAACGACAGTTTCCACATTCGTTGCACATATAATCTATGTGAAGAATCTGCAAAAGTTCCATCTCCGGCACTTCGATCAGCACATTTGCACGGTTTGGACATACGTCTGCACAGTTTCCACAGACACGTTTATGTCTGGTAAATTCTTTTACTTTCGGTGCATCTTTTTTCTTCAGGCAGTCAAGAAGAGGTGATTTTTCTTCAGTTTGTTTACCTGCCGCTTTTTTGACTGTTTTTTGATAATGTGCATCTGTAAGTGAATCCGTGGCAAGTTTTTTCAGTTCTTCTACCTGAACCTTCCCGTCTTTTTCGATTTCACAGGTATCTGCTTTCTCGGCAATACGCGTCAGCCATTTGTACCCGCCCGGTTTCAGAAGTACCGTCGCCACTGTAACCGGCCAGATGCCGCAACCCACGATCTGATCAATGTTTTTCTGATCCGCCCCTCCCGAGAAAGACATTGGAAGTTTTCCGTCAAAAGATTCCGCCAGACGAGCCGCAACTGAAATAGAAAGCGGAAACAACGCCTTGCCGGACATATACATTTCTTCTCCCGGAAGTTCCTGGCGCTTAATATCAACCGGAAATGTATTGGTCAGTTTCACCCCGAAAGAAAGTCCTTCCTGTGCAGCAGTTTCCATCAGACGTTTCAGCATCGGCACCGCATCTTCATACTGCAGATCATCTTTGAAGTGGAAATCTGTAAATGCCATATAATCATAACCAAGATCATCCATTGCTTTTCTTACAAATTCATAGCCAAGAAGTGTCGGATTGCATTTTACGTAAGTGTTGATATGTTTCTCTTTCAGAAGATATGTCACAATATTTTCAATTTCCTGTGGCGGACATCCGTGCATTGTGGAAAGTGTGATCGAATTGCAGATTTCTGCAGGGATCGCCTCGATATCTTCTTTTGTCACATGTTCAAAAAGACTGATATGCTCCCATAACCACTGTTTACACTCTTTAAAGATGGCTGTATCTCCGGCATCTTTCAGCCCTTCAATAAAATCATCAATCTTTTTGTCTTTGATGCCCTCAAGGTTGTAGCCACAGGACATGTTGAACTGGAATCCGTCCGGATTTCCAAGTCCGAATTCTTTTGCGATCACATGAATAAGTATCCAGCCTTTAATATACTCAGCCATTGCCTGCGGTACATAAAGTTCTGTTGACCATTCGCAGTTGTATGCTTCATCTTCCGCCACGATACACGGCTTCGGAATGCATGCTGAAAGCTCCAGTCCATCCATTTTCTGCACGGTCTTTAATTCAAAGAATCTGGCACCTGCGACATATGCAGCCACAAGATTCTGTGCAAGCTGTGTATGTGGACCCGCTGCCGGTCCCACCGGATTTTCAAGTTTTCTTCCGAATATTTCGATTGTTTTTGACTGATCAGCCACATAAGCTTTCTGAATACCAAACACCTGACCTGTTTTTTTATATTCATTCAAGATCCATTCCGTCAGCTGTCCGAATGGAATGCTTTTCATAATATCACTCATATTGTATCCTCCCTGAATTCCTGAACCGCTTCCCCATCCGTCAGGAAATTAATTATCCGTTGATATCCTCTGAAAGTTCCCCTGCCGCCTGACGGCAGTCTGCCATAATCTTTTTCTCATCACATACCAGCAATTCACGGTCTTTCATCAGAATTTCTCCGTTACATACGGTTGTCTGTACCATACTTCCATTTACCCCAAACAGGAGATGACTGTTGCAATTGGATGCATCCATCGGTGTCAGCGGATCATAATCGATCACGATCACATCGGCAGCGGCTCCCACTTTCAGAATACCAAGAGGTTTCTTAAAATAACGATTCGCAATCTTTGCATTTCCCTCAAACAACATCTGCGGAATTTCACTCCATGCTGCTGTCGGATCACAGAGATGGTGTTTATGCAGAATGTTTGCCACTTTCCAGGACTCCATCATATCATGGGTATATCCGTCTGTACCAAGGCCCGTCAGAATGCCCTTGTGTACCAGTTCCATCGTCGGAGGACATCCACAGGCATTCCCCATATTCGATTCCGGATTGTGCACTACCATTGTATCTGTCTCTTTGATCAGATCCATCTCATGTTCATTGATATAAATACAGTGTCCGAGAAGAGTCTTCGGACCAAGAATATTCCAGTCATAAAGGCGGTCAACAATACGTTTGCTGTGCTCTTTCAGGCACTGATGCAGATCATAAATCCCCTCTGCTACATGGATGTGATAACCGACACCTTCCGGTTTCAGCTCATTACAGAGAGCCATCGTCTCATCAGAGATTGTAAAAGATGCATGCATTCCCATCATGGCAGCCAGCATATCACTGTCATCTTCACTCGCATGCCGGATGAAGTTTACATTCTCCATCACAGATTCCCGTGATTTTTCCATTCCGTCTCTGTCAGAGATTTCATAGCAGAGACAGGTGCGGACTCCAAGATCTTTTGCCGCTTCTTCGATCATATACAGTGAGCCTTCGATATGTCCAAAACTTGCATGATGGTCAAATACCGTTGTCACACCATTCTTTATAGAATCAATGTATGTCGCATACGCAGAAAGCTTCGTCTGCTCCAGCGTCAGATGACGGTCGATGTTCCACCACATCCCATCCAGAATATCAAGAAAGCCTTTCGGGCTGTATCCGTTGACATTTAATCCTCTCGCAAATGCACTGTAAATATGTTCATGTACATTGATAAAAGCCGGCATAATAACTCCGCCATGTGCATCTATAAATTCCGCATCCGGATATGTGTTTTTTACTTCTTCTGTTGTCCCCACCATGGTTATGGTGTTCCCATCCATTGCTACTGCTCCATTTTCATAAAAAGCGTTGGATTCGTCCCGTGTGATCATTCTTCCGTTTCCAATAATCCGCATATGCGCCCTCCCTGCCTTGTGAAATTTTTCCAATCTGTGATGAAATCTTCCATAAGTTTTCGGTATTTTGTACTATATAATGTAACATATTTTCTATCTTATTTCAACTATATTCGCAAGATTAGTTTGGTGTTCAAAAAAAATTTGTGCATTCAATATAAAAACAGCGACGGAGCCCTGTCCGCTCCGTCGCTGTTTTTACTATATCATATTTTTTTCCTTCTGAAAAGCTATTTTTGCTCTCCCAGAAGCTTCAGATTTCTCCTGTCTTTTTTCCAAAGGACAGGATCAAGTTCCACAAGATAACCGCATCCATTCCCGATATGCCACTCATAAAATTCTTTTTTAGGAAGTGCATATTTTTCCATGATATTCATGATCGTACCCCCATGCACGACCAGTGCTGCCTCTGTAATTGCTTCCCGTATGCATGCAGTAACCGCTCTCTGAAAACCTTCCAGATTTCGCACTGCACACTCCTCTTTGCTTTCGCCTCCCGGGAAAGCCAGAATTCCATTGCTGTCTATCCATGCCTGATATCTCGGATCACCGGAAAGTTCTTTGTAATTTTTATTTTCAAATTCTCCGAAATTACATTCTGCAAGCTGATCAATGATCCGTACCTTCGGATCATCAAACAGAATTGCCGCTGTCTCAAGGCATCTCTTAAGTGGACTTACAAATACCGCCTGCGGCTTTGGATATGTAAACTTTCTGAGCAGTTTCCTGCCTTCCTCACACAAAGGTTCATCAGTCACACCAATATAACGCTGATGGCGGTTTCCCTCCGTCATGCCATGACGGATCAACCAGATCTTAAGCATCTTTGATCACCGTCCCTATTCCACATACAACTCTCGTCACCTGCGTGCTGTATGCGGCAAGTTTCGTACATACTCTGCCAACTGCTTCACGATATGCCCTATCAAATGCATCAATAGGTACAACGCCATATCCCACTTCATCTGATACAAGAACTACCTGCGGATTGACCCGAATCAGTCGTTCTGCAAGTTCGCTGACATCATTTCCGGTTTGCATCTCTTTTCGGATAAATTCGTGAAAACAAAGGATTCCCTGTGCAGATGCAATCATCTCCCAGTCAGCATCCGCACCGTTTACCCAGACAATCTCCGGGTATATTTTGTTTGCCAGAAGTGTTTTTCCCTGAAACGCTCCCCCTATGATCATCTTCATATTTTAATCCTCACACTTTATAAATCACCATAACGACCGCCAGTACCAAAGGCATCCATGCCTCGCAGAGGCAAAGGAAATAACCCGAAAGATCGCCGGTCGTGCCGCCGAAATATTTCATTGCTTTATGTCTGTAAAACGCAAATACAAGCAGGGCTGTCACAAACATGAAAGCGCCCCATACCGGCTGGATCCAGATCATCACTGTCGCCAGGATCACAAGATATATCACCAGTGTATTTCGCACTTTTTTATCTTCTGCCTTACGCGAAAACTCTGCGACCGTACCACTTGCATTCGCCTTTGGTAACGTGATCACACCAAGTCCTGAAAGACATCTTGAAACCATATAGCCACATGCAAGAAGGTACATTGCCGGCCGGTCGTCTACTTCTGTGATCTGCATCATTGTCCCAAATAATACAAAAAAATATACACATGCCGTAATAACTGCAAATGCACCCGCATGTGAATCTTTGAGAATCTCCAGACGTTTTTCCCTGTCACGCCAGGAACTTAAGGCATCCGAAGTATCCAGAAGTCCGTCAATATGAATTCCACCTGTAAGGATCACCGGCACAAGAACCAGCACCATTGCCGTAAATGAATTTCCGAACCCCAGATATCTGCAGATCCATTCTGCCGCCAGAAGTACAATACCTATCGCCGTTCCGATGAACGGAAAAAAGCAAAGCATATATTTCATATTTTCTTCTGTCCACTCTGCCTGAGGCATCGGAATCTTTGAAAACATGGAAAATGCAATTTTAAAACTGTTCCAGAGACTTTTCATCGGATTTCTGACCTCCTGTCCACATCAGAAGCCTTATATTTTTTTTGGTAAACCGGAATTCCGTAAACGACTTCCACCACTTCATCCGCCATATCTGACAGCTTCTGATTGATCATTCCTAAATATTCCTGATAAAGTTTTGTATCACCCTGGTATTCTGCCGCTTCTGAAAAGATCTCATTTGTTACGATCACAAGATTTTCGGTCTGTTTTTGCAGAAACTCCACACCATCAACTACTGCTTTCACTGTATTTTCGTGTGCACCATTTTCCTGAAACATCTCATTTGCAACAAGATTAGACATACATTCCAAAAGGACCGTAGTTCCTTTCGGAACCGAAGCCCGGGAAAGACCGGTGTAACACTCCAGTGTATCAAATCCTTTGCCCTGACGCATAGCCTGATGACGTTTCACACGCTTCCTGCTCTCTTCGTCAAACGGGTACATAGTTGCTATATAAATGCGCCTGGCATTTCCAAAAGCAACAATACAGTCTTCCGCGAAGGCAGATTTTCCACTGCCACTGCCGCCAGTTACAAGTATCATCATTTTTATACAAGCTCCTCATACTGGTCCACATGGATATCCTCAAATGTACTCATCGATTCATAGACGGCAACTCCCATATCAAGGAACGGGAACAGTGCCACGGCTCCGCTTCCCTCTCCCAGACACATTTCTCCATGAAGTACTGCCTCTTTGCCAAGTGCTTCGAGAAGCAGATGCGCTGCCGGTTCTTTCGAAACATGAGACGCGATCATATAATCTCCCGTCTGCGGACAGATACGCTGCGCGATCAGTGCTGCCACACAGGAAATAAATCCATCGATCACGACCGGGACACCAAATGCCGCACCGCCAAGGAACATTCCAGCCATACCGGCAATATCAAATCCCCCGACTTTTGCCAGTACATCAATCGCATCTTCCTGATTCGGCTGATTAATCTCAATTGCTTTTTTGATTGCATGAATCTTACGATTCAGTCCGTCTCCGGAAAGCCCGGCACCACGTCCTGTCATTTCTTCAACCGGACGTTTCAGAAGTACAGATGCCACCGCACTGCTGGTCGTAGTATTACCGATTCCCATTTCTCCCGTTGCCAGAAGTCCATAACCATCTTCTTTCAGACGACGTACCATTTCGATACCTGCCTCCAGTGCCTGTACAGCCTGTTCTCTTGTCATTGCCGGACCTTTGGTCATATTTGCAGTCCCACATGCAACTTTCAGATCTGTCGCAACCTTTGTGTCCACTGCCATACCGATGTCAACCGGAATAACTTTGGTTCCGCACTGTCTGCACATCACGCATGCAGAGGTATCGCCGGAAAGGAAATTTTCTGCGACGATTGCCGTCACTTCCTGTCCTGTCTGGGTAACGCCTTCCTCTACCACGCCATTATCTGCGCACATCGGAACCAGTGCCCTTTTGTTTATATGCATATCCGGATTTCCGGTGATTCCTGCAATCTGAATAACCATTTTTTCCATTTTGCCGAGTGAATGCAGAGGTTTTGCAATGCTGTCCCAGCGTTTCGCCGCAGTCTCCATCGCTCTTTCGTCTAATGGTTTTATTTGAGCAAGAGTTTCTTCCAGTGTCATTTTTCCATCTCCCTGTTATCTCTGTGTATCCTGTAGTATTTATTTACCTGTAGTAAATACAAAAAATTTGCTGAATATGTAATTCAATGCCAGTACTATAAACTGAGTCACAAATTTTCCAATCATATCACTGAATCCCATTTGGGCTACCAGAAGCCAGACTCCTCCGACTTCAATCACCATAGTCAGCAGTCTTGCACTGACAAATTTACAGAAAGGCTGTACATGGTCCCTCAATGTCTCACATTTATCCAGAAATACAAACTTTGAATTTACTACATATGCAAATATAATCGCTGCAATAATAGAAATGATGTTTGCAATATTTAATCCAAGATTGCATTTACGAAGTACATAGAAACATACCAGATTTACCAGTGTCGTACAGCCTCCGAAAAAAATGTATCTGATCACATCATTTTCATAGAATCGCAGAATCAGATTGATAAGTTTTTTCATTATTTTCTCCTCTTACGCATCATCTCTGACAGAACCTGTCACATCTTTATTCCCATGGATGATCTGAGATACAATATATCTCGGACGACGTTTGACTTCTTCATAAATTTTTGCAAGATAATAGCCGATCACTCCGAGGCTCAGCATGATTGCGCTTCCGATCAGAAGTAGCAGCAAAATTGTCGTTGTATAGCCTTCAATTGCATGTCCCCGAAAATATTGTATCAGTGAATAAATAATCATGACAAGCGAACATACAAAACAAATACCTCCGCCAAACGACACAAACTGAAGTGGAGCAGTCGTAAATGCAACAATATTGGTAAATGCATATTTGATCAGCGACCAGGTAGACCACTTTGATTCACCTGCTTCCCGTTCATGCACTTCAAATTCCACATATGCCGTCTTGTATCCTACCCATGACGAAGTTGCACGAAAAAACATATTTCTTTCCGGCAGAGAAAGAATACTGTTTACCACCTTGCGATCCATCATTTTAAAATCAGAGGTATTTTGCATGTCTACTTTTGTTGCTTTGGACATAATCCCATAAAAAAATCCTGCGCACTTTTTATGAAGAAAGCTTTCATTTCCGCGGCTTTTCTTGATGCCTTCAATGACTTCATAGCCTTCTTCCCATTTCCGGTACATCTCAATCAAAGTTTCTGCCGGATGCTGCAGATCACAGTCCATAACAGCCACCACTTCTCCGGTCGCCTGTGCCATTCCGGCAAAAACAGCTGCCTCTTTACCAAAGTTACGTGAAAAATGCACCCCCAGAATATTCGAATCCTTTCCCCCTGCTTTTAGTATTTCTTCCCATGTATGATCTTTAGATCCATCATCCACAAGAACCAGCTCATACGAAATCCCGGCTTCTGCCAGAACCTCATGAAGAACCCTGCATGTTTTTCCAACCATCAGTTCCTCATTATAAGCCGGAAGTACGACAGATAATCTACTCATGTTTCTTTATTTCCTCTTCTCTTTTTGCAAACTAACACCACACAAATGTAGCACAATATCCCCACACACGTCAAGACAAGCCCTGTCTTCAGATATGGAGTATAGTATGTAATACGGATCTCATGATCCCCCTTCGTGAGTTCCAGTGCCATGTACATGGTGTTTGCCTGTTTTAACTCTGTTTTCTGACCATCTACATATGCCTGAAAGCCTTTGCTGTAAGGCAGTGAAATCACAAGGACTTTATCCTTCGATACAGAAATACTGCCTGTAAGTTCATGATTCTTTATCTTGACATCTTTCAGGCTTTCCGTGCCCAGTCTGCTGGTCTGACTCTCTATATTTTTCATCGGCTGGCATACAACTTTCATATCTTTATATGAGTATACACCTGTATTTTCAAAAGTGAGCGTAATGGATTTTTTCCCCTTTTCACTGTAACCGGTATTGCAGAGGAAATCTGATCGACCACTGTATGCATTATATTTGTCTGTAAAAATACTGATCGTCTTGTCAAGGAATTGTCCTGTAACATCAATATATGCCTTCTGACTTTCTTTCCAGTATCTCCACTTACTGTTTTCGTATTGAACTTTTTTCTGCTCGTAGAGCGTCATTTTATTCCATTTCTTATCACTGATCAGCTCACGTGGAGAAAGCGCCTCATAGTCAACACCTTCTGTAATGAGATATGTTTCACATTCATCCAGCCCGTCGAAAACCAGTTTTGCCTGTGCATTTTCCTTTGTAATGATCAGTTTCCCATCTTTTTCTTTGCAGCCTGAACCTGTCACCAGTTTATACGACACTTCTCTGTCATTAAATTCCGGTGTCGTTTCCGGTACTGCGCTGTCTGCCAGTACCACTCCCTGCAACAGAGCCTGCTGCTTTTCAACAGTCGACATTTTCGCATATTTTTTTTCTGGAATATAGGAATCATAAGTATATCCTATTGGAAGTGCATTTTTGCATTCATATGCGCGATATAATCTATCCTTTTTTTCCGCTTCTGCTGCAAGTGTATCATACCCATACGGCAAATACTCTTCTTCGCCGGCTTTTACTACAAAATATTTTACTGCTGCAAGACGATCCAGAATCGTTCTGCTGTCCAGATTCTCGTAATGATAATCCCATGGTGTATTCAGGTCGACCTCATTAAAAAAGTTCGTGATATCTCCACTTGCTACGCTGAAATAGTAAGAAGTACTGTTTGTACCTGTCTGCATGGAAGAATTTTCATAACTGTGTGTTCCCATCTGGTCATAGCGGTAAATTGATTCATCCCCAGTTTTCAGTACTGCCAGATCCGTTCCTGTTTCCAGTTTGTCCAAAGCTTCTCCCTGATCTGAAAACTCTGAAAGATAGTCTTTTTCGTAAGAATACTGATAATACATATTAAAAAGAATTCCTGCAATCAGGAAGCCACCTGTCATCAACATTAGATTTTTTCTTTTTGTAAATACTGCACCAAATGATAATACAGTAAATGTCGCCAGCACCAGCAAAAGAACTGCTACCAGATTTCTCTGTGTTCTTGCTGCATCCGGCAAAAGCGCCAGTACACAATATCCTATGAGAAAAACAAAAATCGTACGTTTTTCTTTTAATGAAAGCTTAAATAATTCCGGGTACATCTTCACAAAAATGTATGCCATGAGCATGCCATATGCCCATATCCATCGATTGGAGACATACGAGAATCCGTTAAGTACATGTCCCGCAAATGGGAACAGTAAAAAAAGGTTTATCAGAATAAAACCTGCTTTTAACGTTTTGTATTTTTTTTTCTTTGCAAACAATACAAAGCTTCCGGTCATCGAAACTGCCGAAAATCCGGCAACACCCCACTGGATCATGTTCTCGCCAATCAGACAGCTCAGATATTTCTGATAATATACTTTATCATAAAACAAAGGTACATAGTTTTCCGCTTTAAAGCGATCTGTTCCAAATACCGGAAGAATCACCGGAAGCAATATGACTGCCGCGATCAAAACCGCGATTACCGAGTATATCGCAAAAACACTCAGCCATTTTCCGACATTTTTCAGAGAATGGACTCCAAACTGTTCGAAATACCGGAATATAGCATACAAAACCATAAAAATACCCAACATGTAGAAAAAGTAAAAGCTTGATAATCCGGCTACCGCCACCGACCAGATAAACAGATATGGTCTTTCTTTTTTGTATATCTTGTCAATTCCCATAAGAATCAACGGCAGATAGATCATCGGGTTTGAAAAATATGGATGTTTCATGGCAGCATAAATTGTCCAGCCTGCAAAGATATATATCATGCAACCCATAAAAGTCGCCTGTCTGCTGTTTTTGTGATAAAAACAGTATCTGCTGAACGCAATTCCGGCCAGATAGATTCTGAGAAAAATCAGGAATTCATATAAAATCTCTGTTTTGGAAGATGGACAAAATACTGACAGTAACGTCAGCGGATCTCCAATGACATAATAGTGCAGTGTCGTCAGAATATCCGAACCATAGCCAATATGAAGATCCCACATTGGTATCGAAAAACGATGTTCTACAAATATCGTATATAAAATTCCTCTGAGATATCTTCCATAGTATGACAGGGAATTCAGATGCTGCGGCACTCCGTCATGGCTCCACACAAGAGACTTTCCATTCAGATAAAATCTCAGATAGAGAAAAAGCGCAATCAATAGAAATACCACTGTATATACAATATAAAATTCCGTATTTTTGCCGTTTGTACTTCTGTTACTTCTTTTGTTTTTCATATTTTTTCTATTTTGTATGTTCATATTTTCTCTTATAAATTTTATGTCATATATAATGCAAAAAGCCGCGGTACAAAAGTACCGCGGCTATATCTCTGAATTATTCCGTCACTGCACGCAGTAAGAATTATTCTTCTTCGCCGTACATTGCTACCAGTTTATTCAGATATGCATATCTAGCTTTTGCTTCAGATTCATTTTTAGCAAACAGTCTTGCAGCTTTTTCAGGATTCTGACGCTGTAAGGAGTTGTAACGAACTTCGCCGTTCAGGAAGTCCATGTAGTTCTCCATATCCGGTGTCTTGGAATCCAGAGCAAACTTCTTGTCTGCTGCCGGGTTGAAGCGGAAGTTGTGCCAGTATCCGCACTTAACTGCCAGTTCTTCTTCTGTCTGAGCTTTTGCCATACCCTTCTTGATACCATGGTTGATACATGGAGCATATGCAATGATCAGAGACGGTCCCGGATAAGCTTCTGCTTCAGCGATTGCTTTAACAGTCTGGTTGAAGTCAGCACCCATAGAGATCTGTGCTACATATACATAGCCATAGCTCATTGCGATGGAAGCCATATCTTTCTTCTTAGTCTCTTTACCGCCGGCAGCGAACTGAGCGATTGCACCTGTAGGTGTAGATTTAGAGGACTGTCCGCCTGTGTTGGAATAAACCTCTGTATCGAATACCATAACGTTGATGTCACGTCCGCTTGCGAGAACATGGTCAACACCACCGAATCCGATATCGTAAGCCCATCCGTC
>JABLTO010031571.1_pt1 | contig 76812 bp, 83 predicted proteins | sample 7160091 | NCBI WGS metagenome assembly JABLTO01 (sample SAMN14651225, study PRJNA627086) | human gut metagenome | isolation source: feces | host: Homo sapiens | reverse complement strand
TCGACGTTTATAACCCCTTTTTGCCCTCTTTTCGTTCATTATATTAAAAAGTATATTCGCAAATTCCGCTTTTTTTGCAAATTCGGCACAGTCGGTTTCACTCGAAATGTGCATTTTTATTCCGCTGACTCTTGCGCTGCAATGAAGTTTTTTACGCATTCAGCCGCCTCACCCCTCTTGTTGCTGTATGTTATTCCGTGCTTCGCACCCGAAAAAAACACAGCTTCCGCAATTTTAGCTGATTCTGCACTCCGAAGAATCCGTTCTGCGCTGCCGTGCGCAACCTTATTATCCTCTCGCGACTGAATTACGAGCAGCGGTGCGGTTATTTTTGAAACAGCCTTGTTTGCACGGCGGCGTATTTTATTCAAATCGGAAATTCTTGCTGTGGCCATGCCCATATAAGTTTGCGCTTCCTCATCCTCCTGCCAGTGAGGTTCACCCGTTATAATATAAGGCACCGCAAGCGAAATAAATCTGCAAATATGCAGATAAAGCTTCATCTTCGCCGGTGCGCAGATCATAATTACGCCGTCAACTCGTCTTTCGGAAGCAACAATTGCAGCAAGCAGTCCGCCCATGCTTAACCCGGCAACATAGATTTTTTCGCATCCCGCCGCAGTCAATCGGTCATAGGCTTTTAACGCGTCATCTATCCATTCCCGTGCGCATGATTTCCGCATGTTCCGCAGATTTGTCCCATGACCCGACAGCAACGGAGCGTAAATTGTGTATCCGTTTTCATTTTCGACCGCTGTATTCAAGCGGCATTCCTGTTCGTCGGCTTCAAGACATTTCCAAATTGAATGCATGTTTGCGGGAGTGCCTGTGAAGCCATGCAGAAGCAGCACTCCCGTTTTTCCGCCGCGATGAAAGTATTCATGTGTAAGCGGTGTAAAATTCCAATCCTTATCAGCAATTCTTTCTTTCATGACTAGTATCGCCGCGGTTGCCGGCGCAGATATTATTGCAGAGCAGCTCTGTCCTTATCCGTATGTTTCTTATTTCTTTTCGATTATTTCAAGCACCTCACCCATATACATCGTGTGCGGTGCTTCGGTCTGATAATAAGCCTCAATCACTGACTTAGGCATGTTTGCGGTATCAAAATCCTGTTTATATATTTTTCTGCAAACTATTGTTGTTTCCGCTTCCCTGAAGCCGACACTGCCGCCAACCGCAATCGGAGTGAGTGACGTTTTTGCAACTTTATCGCCGTCGCGTCCGGACTCTCTGCCGAGAATACCAAGATCGGGCTTATATTTCTTATCAAAGAATGTGACCGTAAAAATTTCGTTTTTTTCAATGAAATCATGCGTATAGCGGCAGGGTTTGACATAAACGGAAACTATCGGGCGCGCCGAATCCTCACCGTTCCATATGCAGCCGAGACTGCCCCAGCTTATCGTCATCGTGTTGTAATGCGTCAGGCTGCCCGCTGTGACAAGTGCCCAATTATCGTTAAAAAGCATGAAGTTTTCCTTGGTTAATTTCATTTCGGAATTACCTCCGTCCGAGTATTTTCTGTTCTTTATATTATACCATTCAAGTTGTTTTTTCAACCCCCGTCTTCATCAAAAATGCAAAAAAGGACAGCGAACTGTCCCTTCTGCTCTGTTTATTATTTTACATTACCCTGAAAGTTCGTTTCAGCACTTCTAACTCACGAATTCCGGTATCATCGAGCAGAATAAGAACTTTAAGCAGCCCGTTTCTCATAAAAAGCTCACTCCGGGCAATAAATTCACTCCGTCCGAAATCAAATTCGGACGGAGTGAAAGTCTGTTTCTATGAAAAGTCAATTTCTGTGAAAGTTAATTTCTGTGAAATTCACTTCCTCTGTTACCGACTCATGCGCAAACCGTGCACAATGACTCAGTTATGTTTATAGTGAACGTGGAGCATCTCATGGTTCCTGCCCTTGACATAATCGGCATAGAGCTTATCCATGAGGGGGTTGGTGTCGGAAGTCTTAAGCGTGTTGGTCATATCGGAAGAATACAGACCGTCCGCCCTGACTTTCTTTGCGTTTTCGAGGGTAACAGGCTGACCGCCGCCGTTTACGCAGCCGCCCGGGCACGCCATAACTTCAACAAAGTCAAAGCTGACTTCTTTTGCAAGAAGCTGCTTGATAAGCTTCTCGGCATTGCCTAGACCGCTTACGACCGCAATGCGCAGTTCGCCGCCGTTGAAGGGAACGGTGAATTCCTTCACGCCTTCGGTACCGCGAACGCCGCAATTGCCGATGCTGCGGATTGCATTGATGGACTTGTCATCGGAAACCCTGCGGAGAACAGCCTCGGTAACGCCGCCGGTTGCGCCGAAAATGACGCCTGCACCGGAGAACATGCCGAAAGGTGCATCGATAGCTTCGGGAACAACGGTATCGAATTCGATGCCGGCAGTCCTGATCATGTGGATGAGCTCCTGAGTTGTGATAACAGCATCAACATCGGGCTTGCCGTCATGGGTGAATTCGCTGCGTGCAGCCTCGAATTTTTTGCCGGTGCAAGGCATTACGGCGATGTTGAAATGTTTCTTTTCGCAATCCTTCTGCTGCTCGACGATGAGCGCGGAAAGCATCTGCATCGGGGATTTGCAGGTGGAGATATAGGGCATGATTTCGGGATGCTTCTTCTCTGCAAACTGGATCCAGCCGGGGCAGCAGGAAGTGAACAGGGGCATTCCGGTATTTTTGCCGAGATGTTCAACAAATTCTGCGGTTTCTTCAAGGATGGTGAGGTCGGCACTGACGGATGTGTCGTATACCTTGTCGATACCCATGCGATGCATTGCGGCAACGAGTTTGCCCATGACATCGGTTCCTTCGGGCATGTTGAGTTCCTTGCCGATCGCAACGCGGACGGCGGGAGCAACCTGTGCCGTTACAACAAGGTTCTTATCGGCGATCGCCTTCCAAACCTTTGCGGTATCCTGCTTGATGGTGATTGCACCGACGGGGCAGACTGCCGCGCACTGACCGCAGCCGACGCATACGGTTTCGGCAATGGGACGTTCAAAGGCGGTGCTGATGAGCATATGAGAACCGCGGTGCGCATAGTGGATCGCGCCGACGGACTGAATCTCGTTGCACATACGGACGCACTGACCGCAGAGGATGCACTTGCTTGCATCGCGGGTGATGCTTACGGAAGAATCGTCAACATAGGTCTTTGCGGTGTTGGGGAAACGAACGGTGCGAACGTCGTAACGCTTTGCAAGCTGCTGAAGTTTGCAGTTTCCGTTCTTTTCGCAGGTGTTGCAGTCGCGGCAATGGTTTGCAAGCAGCAGCTCGATGATATTCTTGCGATACTTGCGGAGCCTTTCGGTGTTTGTATAAACCTTCATGCCGGCACGGGGCTGTGCGGAACATGCAGCATCAAGACCGCCGCGCTCATTTTCAAACATGCACATACGGCATGCGCCGTAGATGGACAGCTCGGGGTGGTAGCAAAGTGTGGGCATGTCGATGCCCGCCTTGCGGATAACTTCAAGGACGTTCTTCTCGCCGTTAAGCTCAACGGCGATGTCGTCAACATACATAAATTTCTTTTCCATTGTTTATTCCTCCCTGATTGCGTGGAACGGGCAGGCGGTGATACATGCGCCGCAGCGGAGACACTTTGTAAGGTCAATATGGAACGGGCTCTTAAGCTCGCCGCTGATCGCGCCTGCGGGGCACTGCCTTGCGCACTTGGAGCAGCCTTTGCAGACTGCGGGATCGATCACGATTCTCTTCAGCCTTGCGCAGTTGCCGGTGGGGCAGCGTTTTTCGAAAATATGCGCTTCGTATTCGTCGCGGAAGTTTTTAATCGTGCTGACGACGGGGTTGGGTGCGGATTTTCCGAGACCGCAAAGAGCGGTGGAAGATACGGTGTCCGCAAGTTCGAGCAGCAGCTCGATGTCGCCCTCTTCGCCCTTGCCGTGAACGATGCGCTCAAGGATCTCAAGCATACGCTTGGTGCCTTCACGGCAGGGGGTGCACTTGCCGCAGGATTCGTTCTGGGTGAAGTGCATGAAGAAGCGTGCAACTTCGACCATGCAGGTTTTGTCGTTCATGACGACAAGGCCGCCGGAACCGATCATTGCGCCGACTTTCTTGAGGGAGTCGAAATCAAGGGGCAGGTCAAGATCTTTTTCGGTCAGACAGCCGCCGGAAGGGCCGCCGATCTGAACGGCTTTGAATTGACCTTCGCCGCGCATACCGCCGCCGACAGTATAGACGACTTCGCGCAGAGTGGTGCCCATGGGGACTTCGATAAGACCGGTGTTTGCAATATTGCCGGTGATTGCGAACGCCTTCGTGCCGGGGCTGGATTCGGTACCGATGGTGCAGAACCACTTTGCGCCCTTGGAGATGATGGAAGGAACGTTTGCATAGGTTTCAACGTTGTTGAGAACGGTGGGCATTTCGAACAAACCGTGTTCAACGGTGCGCGGGGGCTTGGTGCGGGGCATACCGCGCTTGCCTTCGATGGAAGCGGTCAATGCGGAACCTTCGCCGCAAACGAATGCGCCTGCGCCCTGGTTGATATGGAGATCGAAATCAAAGCCGCTGCCGAGAATGTTCTTGCCGAGCAGGCCGATTTCCTTTGCCTGTTCGATTGCGGTGCGGAGTCTGAATACCGCAAGGGGGTATTCGGCACGGACATAGATATAACCTTCGGTTGCGCCGCAGGCAACTGCTGCGATCATCATACCTTCGAGCATACGGTGCGGGTCGCCTTCCATGATGCTCCTGTCCATGAATGCGCCGGGGTCGCCCTCGTCGCCGTTGCAGACAACGTATTTCTGTTCGGCTTTTTGTGCTTTGACCTGTGCCCACTTTTTGCCGGTGGGGAAGCCGCCGCCGCCTCTGCCGCGGAGCTTGGACTCGGAGATTTCGTTAACGATATCATCGGGAGTCATGTCGAACAGAGCCTTTTCAAAAGCGGTGTAACCGCCGATGCTGAGATATTCCTTGACGGAAAGTGCATCAATGTGGCCGCAGTGTTCAAGAACGATGCGGGTCTGGTTTTTGTAGAAGGGAATTTCTTCCTGTTTCCTGTAGATTTCGCCGTTGCGCTTATATGCAAGCCTGTCGATGGGCTCGTTGTTGAGAATCGTTTTTTCAACGATTTCTTCGCAATCGGAAAGCTGAACCTTGGTGTAGAGGTATCCCTCGGGTTCGATGCGAACAAGGGGACCCATTTCGCAGAAGCCGTGGCAGCCGCTCTTTTTCATTGCGATGCTGTTATCGGCATTTTCTGCCTGAGCGTGACATGCGCACTCGCCGCCATGGATGCCGGGTTCATGGGGTTCAACCTTGAGTTCGACGGGGCAGCTGATGCCGTTTGCTTCGATGAGTTCTTTGAGCCTGTCAAAGATCTTCAGTGAGCCGCTGGATACGCAGCCCGTGCCGGCGCAAACAAGAATCCTTCTTTTCTGGAGCTGAGCCGCAGCCATGCAGCCCTCGCGAAGCGCGATAAGATCCTGCCTGTTTTTAAGCATGTTAATTCTCCTCCCTGAGTTCCTTAAGGACTTCGGCTGCCTTTTCCTTTGTCATCTGGGAATAGACTTTGCCGTTTACGGTGATGACCGGTGCAAGACCGCATGCGCCGAGACATGAAACTGTTTCAACGGTGAATTTAAGGTCATCCGTTGTTCTCTTCGTTGCGGAAAGGCCGAGTTCCTTGCGCAGATAGTCAAGAACTTCGGTGGAATGGCGAACGTGGCAGGCCGTGCCGTCGCAGCAGCGAATGATATTCGTGCCCTTGGGTTCAAGGGAGAAATTCTCATAGAATGTTGCAACGCCGTAAATCTTTGCCTCGGGTACGCCGAGCTTTTCCGCAAGATAAGGGAAAGCTTCCTTGGGCAGGTAGCTGTAGTGTGCCTGAACTTCCTGAAGAATGGTAACGGTGTGGGATTCATCGTAATTGTGTTCTTTCAGAATTTCATCGAGCACGTTGTAATCGAACTCTTTGTTCATGTTCCGTCTCCTTATTAAAATAGATATTTTGAAATCGTTGTTTCCTCGTAATTTCGGAAACTGCCGATTTTGTTTTGAAACAAATCGGGGAGCCGCATCAGCGGCTGAGTGTTCTCCGAACTCCGGAAACTGCCGATTTTGTTTTGAAACAAATTTGTTTTTAAATCCCTTTGAAAAACAAAAGCCCGGAAAGCCCCTGCAGGTCTCCCGAGCCGAACCGATGCCGCACGCATGATGCGCGCGCAAAGCTTTTCGGTCGGCAGAGATTTAATCTGCAAATTGCTTTTGTTCGGTTTTGTTTTTCCGCGCTCCGCCGCCGTATTTCGGACAGCGGAGCGTATTTGATACCGTATCAAATTGATACTGTGCCAAGTATCTTTTTCATTGCCGAATTCATTGCCGAATTTCGATTTTTATGCCGAAATTGCAGCTTTGAACCGATTATTTATTGCTGAGATACTCGTCGATCGCCTTTGCAGCCGCTTTGCCCGCACCCATTGCGGAAATAACGGTTGCGGCACCGGTAACGGCATCACCGCCGGCGTAAACGCCTTCGCGGCTTGTGAGACCTGTTCCTTCTTCAACAACAATTCCGCCCTTTTTGTTTACCTCAAGACCCTTGGTGGTGGACTTGATGAGAGGGTTGGGGCTGGTGCCGATTGCGATGATAACGGTGTTGACATCAAGCACAAACTCGCTGCCGGGCACGGGAACGGGACGGCGGCGGCCCTTTTCATCGGGTTCACCGAGTTCCATGCGGATGCACTTCATGCCGGTGACGAAACCGTTCTTGGGATCGCGCTTGTCATCGGGGTTGTTGTAACCGAGAATCTCAACTGGATTGTTGAGCAGTTTGAATTCAATGCCCTCTTCCATTGCGTGTTCAACTTCCTCACGGCGAGCGGGAAGTTCCTCAAGGGAGCGGCGATAAACGATATAGACCTTGTCCGCACCGAGGCGCAGCGCAGTCCTTGCAGCATCCATTGCAACGTTGCCGCCGCCGACGACCGCAACGTTTCCGCCCTTCATGATGGGGGTCACGGGATCAGCCTTGTATGCCTTCATGAGGTTGCTGCGGGTCAGGAATTCGTTTGCGGAGTAAACGCCTTTGTATGCCTCACCGGGGATGTTCATGAAGTTGGGAAGGCCTGCACCGGAACCGACGAAAACAGCTTCAAAGCCCTGTTCGAACAGCTCGTCAATGGTGAGAGTCTTGCCGATAACGGTGTTGGTTTCCATATCAACGCCCATGGCGGTCAGGTTGTCAACTTCCTTCTGAACAATTGCCTTGGGCAGACGGAATTCGGGAATACCGTAAACAAGAACACCTCCTGCGGTGTGCAAAGCTTCGTAAACGGTGACTTTATAGCCCTTCTTGGCAAGGTCGCCCGCGCAGGTAAGGCCGGAGGGGCCGGAACCTACAACTGCAACGCGGTGGCCGTTGGAAGGCGCAGCTTTGGGAGCTTCGGTGGAATGAGCGTTATGCCAATCTGCAACAAAGCGTTCAAGTCTGCCGATGCCGACGGGTTCGCCTTTGATGCCGCGAACGCACTTGCTTTCGCACTGGAGTTCCTGAGGACATACCCTGCCGCAGACTGCGGGCAAAGAGGAGGTCTGCTGAATGACCTGATATGCGCCCTCGAAATCGTTCTCGCGAATCTTTGCGATAAACTCGGGGATATGGATGTTGACCGGGCAGCCGCTGACGCAGGGCATCTTCGGGCAGTTGAGACAGCGGAGCGCCTCGTCAAGCGCGGTCTCTTCGGAATAGCCGGTTGCAACCTCGTTGAAGTTGTGTGCGCGTACTTCGGGTGCCTGGGTGGGCATTTCGTTCTTTTTGGGGCTCATGTTAGGCATATTATTTTACCTCCTTGTTGAGAAGATTGCAGGTTTCTTCGAGCGCATGGCGTTCGAAATCGCGATACATCGCACCCCTGCTCATTGCTTCGTCAAAATCAACTTCATAGCCGTTGAAGTCGGGGCCGTCAACACATGCGAACTTTGTGATGCGCTCGCCGTCCCTGTGCAGGGTGAGGCGGCAGCCGCCGCACATGCCTGTGCCGTCGATCATTATCGGGTTCATTGAAACCGTGCAGGGAATGCCCGTGGGCTTGACGGCTGCAACAACGAATTTCATCATGATCAACGGGCCGATGGTGATAACTTCATCGAATTTTTCGCCGTTTGCGAACATTTCGTTGAGAGGTACGCAAACATTGCCGTGCCTGCCGTAAGAACCGTCGTCTGTCATAACAAAGAGCCTGTCGGAAGCAGCTTTGAACTCATCTTCAAGAATCAGCAGATCCTTGCTGCGGAAACCGATAACGCTTGTTACCTCGCAGCCCATTTCGTGCAGCTTCTGTGCAATGGGCAGAGCGATTGCGCAGCCCACGCCGCCGCCGACGATGCAAACGCGCTTAAGCCCTTCGATATGGGTTGCAACGCCAAGGGGACCGACGAAATCCTGAATGTATTCGCCTTCTTTTTTTGCATTGAGCAGAGTTGTTGTTGCACCGACAATCTGGAAAATGATTCTTACTGTGCCCTTTTCTCTGTCATAACCCGCAATGGTCAGGGGGATTCTCTCGCCGTCTTCGTTGACGCGCAGAATGATGAACTGACCGGGTTCTGCCTTTTTCGCCACGAGGGGAGCTTCGATTTCCATCATGGTGACGGTCGGATTGAGTTCTTTTCTCAGCGTAATCTTATACATTGACTGTGATTGCTCCTTTCGAATCTATACTCATTCATTGTATGACTTCGATATAAATCGGCACGAACGGCAAATACTTTCATTTTTTGCATTCGCCTATGCCAATTGTGATTATAACACGCAACCATGCTTTTTGCAAGCAGGCGAAAGAAATATCGATATTATACTTTTTATAATTCGAGCTTGTTCGCGTGCGTGTTTTTCCCGAAAATTTGCTTGCTGCGGCAAAAAACGGGCTTCAAATGCCCGAAATTCAGACAAAAAAACCGCAAATCGACATTTGCCGTTCTGCGGGGTTCAATAATATATTTATTTTTTGTCCTGTTTGTAGTTTAAAATATCGCTCTTCATTAAATTCCGAGTATTTTGGTATGTTTTTCCTTTTTCGTTTTCTCGAAATAAATTCGGCGTAAATTTTCACATTGTTATAATTTCCGCCCGCACATCGCCGTTCTCGATTTCGAGCAGAGCAAACGAGGGACTTCTGCCTCCGCGCGGACAGGACGGGCTGCCCGGATTCACCGCAAGCACTCTCCCGTCATTGTTCACGATTGAAATATGCGTGTGTCCGAACAGCAGCACGGAGCAATGCAGTTCCTCCGCCCTGTATGCAGCTTTGTCATACGAATACGGGCTGACTCCGTGCGTATGGCCGTGCATCATCAGGATTCTTGCTCCGCCAAGCTCAACAACGGCTTCGCTCTCGTATCTTTGCGCCGAACCTCCGAAATAATCGCAATTCCCGCGCACCGCATAAACCTTCGCATTCGTTCTGCTCATGAGCGCTTCGGCATCCGAAGTCAAATCCCCCAAATGACACCACACATCAACCTGACCTGCGAGTTTAATGCACCTGTCAAGCATGGACAGGCAGCCGTGTGTATCGCTGACAACTGCAACTTTCATCTTTCGTACGCTCTCCCCGAGTCCGCCGCATTCCGCGGAGGCATTTGTTTTTTGCTTTGTTTTTTACCCTGTATCTTCTGCTGAAACGATTACTGTTTTTTCAGCGTATCGAGCACCAGTTCCAACGCTCTGCGCCTGTGGCTGACGCCGTTCTTGCGTTCGGCATCGATTTCCGCAAAACTCAGGCCGAACGGTTCATACAAAAACATATTATCATATCCGAAACCGTTTTCACCGCGCTCTTCGAACAGAATGCGGCCGTCAACCCTTCCGACAACCTCAATATTGGGCTCTCCCGGACGCACAAGCACCATTGCACATGCAAAATGCGCAGTTCTTCTTTCGGCGGGAACATCACGAAGTTCGGCAAAAAGCTTTGCCCTGTTTGCGGCGTCATCATGCCCCTCACCGGCAAATCTTGCCGAATACACTCCCGGTGCGCCGTTCAGAGCATCGACACAAAGCCCCGAATCATCCGCAAGCACGGCATCCTGCGGGCAAAGTTTCGCTGTTTCCTCCGCTTTTTTGCGTGCATTGCCGATGAACGAATCCGCATCCTCTTCAACATCGAGTTCAATGCCCGCTTCTCTCATTGAAACAATTTCTTCAAATTTGTCACCGAGTATCTCTTTAATCTCGCGAATCTTATTTTTATTGTTTGACGCTATAATCAGTCTCATTATTCAATCCTCCCCGAGCAGTGCTTTTCTTTTTTTCGCTTATTTTTTTGGCACAACCTTCGGCAGTTTCCGTCAGAGCAAATGCTCCGTCACATACTGCATGTACCCGTCCAAGCCGTCACGATCACAGGCATGAACCTCTTCAATCCCGAACAGCTCCATTGCATGTGCCAGAACAGCCGCCCCGTACATTATGACGTCATGCCTTTCTCTGAGCAGCGGGTTTAGTTTTCTTTCCGCACCCATTGTGCTTAATGCGACAATCAACCGTTCAACTTCAAACTTATTAAGAACGGCTTTATCGATTTCATCGCGGTCATATTCACGCATACCGAGCGAAAGAGCAGCGAGAGTGGTTATTGTTCCTCCGATTCCCGCACATTTTCCGAGCCGTCGGTTCGGCGTGCCGATTATTTCATCCATATATCGGTTTATTGCGGTACGCTGCGTCTCAAAATCATCATCGCAGTCCGTTTTGCCGCTGTTTTGCAGCGCAATATCTTTTCCGCGAACGCAGCCTATCGGATAACTCACCTTGCTTTTTGCTTCCGCTATCTGCATTGATGCGCCGCCGATGTCAATAAGTGCGCTGCACCCGTCGGAAGAATTACATGCCGCTTCAAACGCATACTGTGCCTCTCTTTCTCCGCTTAAAACATCGACCGTGATACCGCATTTTTGCTTTAATCTGTTTACAAATTCAGCTTTGTTCGATGCATCGCGGACCGCACTTGTCGCATAGGCGAAAGGAATATATCCCGAATGACGGGCATTCGATGCCAAAGCTGAAATTACGGAAATGCTCTTTTCCATTCGTTCCTCATCAAGCCGCCCGGTTTGTGCAAGGCCTGAGCCGAGACGCGTTGTTATTACGAGTTTTTTTCCGTTCCTGCCCGCCGCATATCTGATTGAGTTTGAACCTATATCAATAACCGCAGCGGAATCCGCTCCACCGACAATGTCTTTTTTTATGTAGGTATCCGTCATTTTTTACTCCTTTGCAGGTTGTATTCGCAGATTGCGCCTCTTCAGGGTTCTGCTGTCGGCTCCGCCGGTTCCGGCGTATCGTGAGCGTCGGCAGAGACCGGTGCGCTTGAAATCGGCACCGATGTTGTGATAATTGCATTCGGATCATCAACATCAAACCTTATATCTCCGTCCAGCATATATCCTTGCGTTTCGCGCATGTATCTTATCAGGAATTCACTGCTCGAAATGTATGCATTCAGCTCTTCAAGCCCCTCCTGCTGAATTTCGGCTTCCTGAAGTTTGCGCTGCTGTTCCTCCCTTTCCGCCCGAAGCCTGCTCATGGTTGAGTTTTGTTTGCCCGTCATCGCAAAAAGCACAGCAAGCAAAGCAAAACCCGCCGCTGTGAAAACAATGCCGAAATAAACCGTTTTTTTTGAAATATTGCGTCTGCTTTCTTTTTTCATAGTCATTCGCTGTCCGTTCTTTTTTGCATCGGCATATGCCGTCGGCACTTATATGTCGTTGCCTTTATGCACCGTCGGCTGCTTCATGCCTTTTTGTGTTGTTTCTTTGCGCTTTTCATTATGCAGCATTCGAAGGATAATTGCAAGTGTTTTTTTGCCGCAAAAGAAATCGGCGGAGCAATGCATTCACCGCTCCGCCTTATGAAGTTAAATTTTCTGTTCGACTGCTTTTCCGATATTATCTGAATATGCGGAATGAGCAGATGAAGTTGCGGTGCCAATAGTTGGAATTGAACGAGCGTTCAACGATCCTGCCGTTGGACTGCGATGCATCGATCATTGTCCACTTGCCGCTGCATATTGCAACGTGACCGTAATAAACGATTACATCTCCGCGTTTGACGTTGTTGATATTGTTGTTGCGCTGATAGCGGGTGCAGCTGCGCCACATGTAACTCGTCATGTAGCCCTGCGAAATGCCTGCCTTGTTGATGCACCAGTATACAAAACCGGAGCAGTCAAACACGTTCGGCCCTTTTCCGCCGCGAACGTAGCGACAACCGAGTTTGCTCCGCGCAATGCGGATAAACCTGTCGATACGCTCACTTGCGCCTTCACCGGGATCGGGATCCGGATCGGGATCGGAAGGCTTGGGCGTAGGATTGCTTCCGCCGCCGCCGCCACCGCCGCCGCCGGTTCCGCCATCCGTTACCGGGGAGGAGGCGCGCACCGCATCATCGGAAAACAGAACGTTCATGGTGTGCCTTCCGACTTTGCCGTCAACGGTAAGTCCATTATTTTTTTGGAAAAGCTTCACGGCTTTTTCGGTAAGGCTTGTGTAGTAGCTGTTGATATTCTTTGCGCGGAGATAGTTAAGCTCATACAGTCTCTGCTGAACATTTTTAACATCCGACCCGTGCATGGAGTAGCTGAGCGCATTGCCGACTGCATCATCGCTCATCAGCGTATCCCTCGTGATAGGTCCGAGATAGCCGTCCGCAATAAGCGAATTCTGCTCTTGGAACCTGCGAACCGCCATCTGAGTATCGGTTCCGTAGATGCCGTCGGGCTCCGTTGTGAGATAACCGAGTTTTTGAAGCCTGTTCTGATAGAGCAGGATGTTGTCGCCCGAATCACCGATGTTAAACGCTTTCGGCACACATTCCGGGTTATAAAGAGCTTCTTTTGTGTTTCTTCCGACTTTTCCGTCAACGGAAAGATTGTTTGCCGCCTGGAATTCCTTTACGCCGGCTTCCATAGCTTCGTCAAACCCGCCGTCCTCCGTATCGACATAGCCGAGTTCGTAAAGTCTTTGCTTGACAGCAACAACATCCTGTCCCGAATCGCCGATCATGCAGAGGTATGCCTTTGCATCATTCGACATAAGCAGTTCGTATGTTGCGGGATCAAGCCTGCCCGTGACCTCAAGTTCGTTCCTGCGCTGGAATGTGCGCAATGCATTTTTTGTTATATTTCCGAAATAATCCGTGGGTTCATCCTGATCCATGTACCAAAGGATCATGAGCCTTTCCTGAACATCCGGAATCACATCGTTGTGTTCTCCTGCTTTCGCAACGTCCTTTGTTTCGTCAACGGGACGCATTGAAACGATCGGCACGGGAGTGATATAGATGTTATGCGTTGTCTGGGGTGTCGTGGTTTCGGCCGGGTCGGTCTCGCCGGGCTGCTCCGTCGCTGCACCGGGGTCATCGGTGGATCCCGGTTCGGTGTTCTGAGGGGATTGGGTGACCGCCGCCGGGTTGTCACTCGAGTGCAGAGCCTGCTGATCGCCCTTGAAAGTTTTTGAAGATTTGCCGCCCAGCGCAACGCCGATAACGATTGCACCGATTATGACGACCATGATACATGATACCGCAAGCCTGTATTTCACTGCAAGAGCAGGCAGTCTCTTAAAGAATGAAAGCACCTTGCCTCCTGCGGCGGAAACATGTTTGCCCGCTCCTCCCGCGGAGCTTTTGTTGTTGAGTGAATACGTTGTTTTTGCTTCAGCGTTTTTGCTCTTTCGGAATGTTGAAAGAACCTTTGCCCACAATGTGCTGAAGAATGATGCGATTGCAAGAAAAATACGTTTTGCACGAATTGCTGCTTCCGATAACAGCTTTTTCATACTGCCTCCTTCCCATCTGTCTTTCTAACAAATGCATTTGGTTTGCCGTTTGCACCGTGCGCCCGATGCCTGCGGCTCCCCGCCCGATCGCACAAAAGCGGGGACTTCGTTTTCGGCGGCGACTCAGCCGTCAGCCGTTTGTGCTTTTTGATGCGCTGCTCCGTGCCCCTGGTCGCACCCCTTACTCAACGCATCGTATACATTATAACACATATCTCAAAAAATGCAACCCGAATCGCAAAATTTGTTGATTTCACCGCATTTTCAATCCGGTTGCAGCGGGATAAAACGACAGTGTTTTCCGTTTCGATTTTACTATTTATTCTCGTATTGCAATATTAATTTTGTTTTTACTCTGTTAGTTTTCGTTTTCAACTCGGCTTAGCAATTGCTTTTTGATTGTGTTTGTTTTTCATCATTTGCAAATTTGGCAAAAAATGGCGGTATGGGACGAATTTTGTGGAATAAAGTGTTATAAACGTGACTTAATCAAAAAATCCGCACAGTTTTTTCTGCGCGGATTTTTCGTGATTCTTTCTCATTTCAGCAATATCTGCATTACAGGGCTCAATTGTCGGAGTTAAAGAACTTTTCAACACCGTCTGCGACCGCCTGAGCAAGCTTTTCCTGATAATTTGGATTTGCGAGCAAACGCTCCTCGTTTGCATTGGAAATGAATCCGCATTCAACGAGTGCGCTCGGCGCGACAGGCTCGCGTACAACCATCAAATCTCCGCTGTTTGTCCCGCGATTGCGCTGCCCCGTTGCTTTGCAGATTTCGTCAAGGATAATTGTTGCAAGCGTCTGTCCTTTCGTGCCCTCTTTGTAGTAGAAGAGCCGTGTGCCGTCAACGCTGCGATCGTCCGGGTACGAATTCATGTGAATACTGATTGCAGCATCGAAAATATCGAGTTTCATGAACTCTTTGCGCAGGCGCATATCCTCGTTTTTGGTCTCCGCAACGGCATATGAGCCCATGCGCGTCATAAAGACATAGTAACCTTTTTCGCCTAATTTTTGTGCAACGAACCGTGCAACCTGAAGGTTCAGTTCATCTTCATGAACTCCCGTATCAAGTCCGATCGAACCGGGGTCAAATCCGCCGTGTCCAACGTCAAGCAGGATGATCGTTTTGTCCGAAGGAAGTGTTTTAAGCTGCTCCAGTCTTGCCATGACGGCATTCATGTCGCCTTCCGTAACGACGAGCGGGATTCCGTCGGAAGGAGCCGGGGTTTCTGCCGTTTGAGTTGCCGGAGGATTATCCGTCTGAGCAGGTTCCGTTTGCAATGCGGGCGTATCCGTGACCGCAGGCTGCGGTGCGGACGGCTTTGCGCTCGCCGGGCCGTGCGAATCGCCGTGGTTTGCACATGTTCCGCGGCAGGCGAGCGATATGCACACAACAATAATTGAAAGCAGCAGAACAAAAATAACAAGGCAGAGTATCCGTCTCGTTCTGTATACGCTGTCATTTTTGAATCCCATTGTTTTTCTCCGTTCCATCTTGTTTTTCTTTTTGTTTTAACTTTTTGCCGCAGCTGCACGGCAGAAGACCCGCTCACCGTCATTCGGACGTCAAAACCGCCGATCTTTACCTTATTATGCCAAACCTATGCGCAAAAATCAACGATAATTCCGCTCAATTTATGTACAAAATGTGAATATTTTCAGTAAAATCCGAAATCGAACCGAGTGACGCTCTGCCTCAGAAATTCGGGAATTTTCGGCTCAAAGTCATTCATTCCGAAAACTCCCGAACTTATACTTTTAATTTTGTGTAATTGAGTGTATTTTTCAACGTTCCTCACGGAAATAAGACAGGCCGAGAGCTGCCGGGGGCTGGTCCTCCTTTTTCCTGCGCAGCGAAACAATAATGAGTACGATTATTGTAACGATATAGGGCAGCATCCTGAACAACTCCTGTGACCGCCTTGTCAATCCGGAAGCGATCAGAAGGTATGCCCAGAAAAAGATTCCGAAAAGATAGGAGCCCCATATTGCACGGGTGGGTTTCCATGTTGCAAAAATAACGAGCGCAACCGCAAGCCAGCCAAGGTTTTCAATCGTTCCGTCGTTTGCCCATGTTCCCTTGATGTAGTCCATAACATAGTAAACGCCGCCGAGCCCGGTTATTCCGCCGCCGATACAGGTTGCAAGATACTTGTAACGGGTGACATTTATACCGGCAGCATCCGCTGTTGCAGGGCTTTCACCAACGGACCTGAGATTGAGTCCGCGATTGGTGCGTTTGAGGAATATTTGAACAAGTATTGCAATTATGATTGCGGCGTAAACCATAAAACCGTAATCAAAGAACATCTGCTTCAAAGTTTCGGGAAGCGGCAGCCAACCGAAAACCTCTGCGCGGAAGAGTCTGCTGGTTCTTTCAACGCTTATCTGACCGACACCGCCTGCAAGCTTGTTGAGGGAACCTCCGAAGAAATTTGCAATGCCCGCTCCGAAAATCGAAAGCGTCAAACCCGTGACGTTTTGATTCGTGCGCAGCGTTGTTGTGAGAAAGCTGAAAATGAATCCGCCCGCTGCTGCCGCTGCAAAGGCACATATAAGCGCGATCAGAATCAGCATGAACGAACTCGGAACTTTGCCTGCTGCATCACAGGCACGTTCATAGAAAAACGAACCCGCAAGGCTTGCAATGCCGCCGAGATACATCATGCCCGGAACACCAAGATTAAGGTTGCCGGATTTTTCCGTCAGAATCTCGCCTGCGGAGCCGAACATTATGACCGTGCCGAACGATACGGCCGCCTGGATTAGCATAATCAATTGTTTCATTTTGTTTTGCCCTTTCAGTTTTTATTGCCGTGTCTGCTCCGCGCGGCTCATTCCGCCGACTGCTTTGCGCCGTCCTTCTCACGCAAAGCAACCTTGTAATTGATGAAAAATTCACTTCCGAGGATGAAGAAAAGGATGATACCCGTGCTGACCTGCGAAAGATTATCGCTGATGTTGAACTTTGACGCTATTTCGCGTGCGCCCATTTCGAGGAAAACGATAAGGAAGGAAACAAGAATCATCACAAGCGTGTTAAACTTTGCAAGCCATGCAACGATAATTGCCACATAGCCGCGTCCGCCCGCCGTGTTCGTTGAAATCGTGTGTCCCTGTCCCGCAACCGCAAGAAAACCGGCAATGCCGCATACTGCGCCGGAAAGTGTGACCGTGCGGACGGTTACGGCAGGAACATTGATTGCAGCATACCGCGCCGTGTCGTGGCTCTCGCCGACAACAGCAATTTCAAACCCGTGCTTTGTGCTTTTAAGATAGAAGTACATTGTTACGGCAAGAACCGCAACGATAATGACATTAAGTCCGTACATCTGCCCGAAAACGTCCGGGAACCATCCCTTGTGTGATTCAAGGTTGATCGTTCCGACGATGTTGGAACCATAGGAATTCTCCCAAAAAGTAACGAAGAATGACGTAAGCTGAATTGCAATATAGTTCATCATCAGTGTGAACAGAGTTTCGTTTGTGTTCAGCTTTGCTTTTGAAATTCCCGGAATGAACGCCCAGAATCCGCCCGCCGCTGCCGCCGCAAGGAGCATCACAACAAGCAGCAGTCCGTTCGGCAGACTGTCAAAATACATCATGCACGCCGCAGCCGCAATGCCGCCGAGCAAGATCTGACCCTCTGCGCCGATATTCCAGAATTTCATTTTAAATGCGGGGGCAAGTCCGATTCCGATGCACAGCAGCATTGTAATATCGCGAATCGTGTTCCAGATTCTTCTTTCAGTGCCGAAAACACCGTTGAACATTGTGGCATACACCTTCACAGGGTTCATTTTTGTAAGCCCGTAAATAAGCACGCCGTTAAGAACGAGCGCGATAATTATTGCAATCGCACGAATAAGCCAACTCTTCCAAACCGGCAGCGCGGTTCTCTTTTGAATACGGAGCATTCTGTTTTCCTGCCTTTCGTTATCTTTTTGCCCGGATCACTCGGCTGAGCTGTCGGCCGAGCCAAGGTTTGTCATCAAAAGTCCGACTTCGTTCTTTTGAGTCTTTCTTGCATCAACAATTCCGCTGACCCTGCCGCCGCAAAGCACAAGTATCCTGTCGCAAAGCTCAAGCAAAACGTCGAGGTCTTCACCGACAAAAATGACTGCGCCGCCCTTTTTCTTAAGATCGTTCAGCAGCCCGTAGATTGCATAGGACGTGTTGATATCCAGTCCGCGAACAACATAAGCCGCCATAAGGAGCGACGGGTTAAACGAAAGTTCGCGCCCGACAAGAATTTTTTGCACGTTGCCGCCGGAAAGCTTTCTTATCGGTGTATCAAGATCCGGAGTCAGAACGCCAAGTTCGTCAACGACCTTCTGCGCAAGCTCACGCGGTTTTTTTCTTTCCGCAAAGCAGCTTTTTCCGTCCTTATAACTGCGCAGCATCATGTTATCGGGTATATTCATGCTGCCGACAAGACCCATTCCGAGCCTGTCCTCCGGCACGAATGCAAGGCTTACCCCGAGGTCGCGAATAAGTTCCGGCGACAGACCGCAGAGTTCCTCCTCTTCATCGTTGCGCGGATTAACATACATAACGGAAGAACCGGGTTCAGTCCTGCAAAGTCCCGCAATTGCTTCAAGCAGTTCCTTTTGCCCGCTTCCGCTGATGCCCGCAACACCAAGAATTTCGCCGCTGTTGGCCGTAAAGCTTACATTGTCGAGTCTCGTGACTCCGAGATTATCCTTAACGGTCAGATTCTTTACAAAGAGACGCGGGACAGAATAGCCGACTTCAGGACGATCGATATTCAATGTTACGGTATGACCGACCATCATATCCGAAAGGCTTTGAGCATCGGTTTTTGAAGTTTCAACCTCGCCGATGTATTCGCCCTTGCGCAAAACGGCAACTCTATCCGAAATTTCCAAGACTTCGTGTAATTTGTGTGTGATGATAACAATGCTTTTTCCGTCCGCCTTCATTGCACGCATAACTTTAAACAACGCCTCGGTTTCCTGCGGCGTCAGAACGGCAGTCGGTTCGTCAAGAATAAGAATATCCGCTCCGCGATAAAGCACCTTAACGATTTCAAGTGTTTGTTTTTCCGAAACGGACATTTCATAGACCTTTTTGTCCGGATCGACTGCAAATGAGTATTTTTTGCAGATTTCAACAATGCTTTTGCGCACAGCGGATATACTGTCTTTTAGGCCCAGTTTAACGTTTTCCGTTGCCGTAAAAACGTCAACAAGCTTAAAATGCTGATGAATCATGCCGATATGAAGCTTGAACGCATCCTTTGGAGAGCGAATATCAACACGCGTTCCGTTCACATAGATACTGCCGCCGTCCGGGTAATAAATGCCGGAAAGCATATTCATCAGAGTCGTTTTGCCGCTTCCGTTTTCACCCAAAAGGGATAGAATCTCTCCCTTGCGAATGTCCAAAGAAACGTTTTTGTTTGCAGTTATTGTGCCGAAATGCTTGGTTATGTCAACCATGCGGACTGCGAATTCGGTATCCACTTGCTCTTTCCTTTCTGTGCTGTGCTTTATACTCCGCCGATGCAGCCGTATGCTGCACGACAGCCAAAAACGCACACCTGCTCTTGCATGTGCAGTAAGTTATTTATGTCGCACCTTTTATTTTAACAGATTGAATCGTGTATGTAAAGCAAAAGCGGCGTTTTTTTGACACGGTTTTCAAAAAAATTTGTTTGTTTCAAAATCGGGACGCCGACTGCATATGCATTGAATTGCATGCATAAACGAAAAGAGGATGCCGGACAAAAGCCCGGCATCCCGCCGAATTCACGGAAAACGTACAATCACATTCCCCGCAAATATTCAATTGAACAGAGTGTAACCCAAACGATTATTTGAGCTCGAGCATGCAAACTTCCGCACCATCGCCGCGACGGGGTCCGAGCTTGTAAATGCGAACATAGCCGCCATTTACACCGTCATATTTGGGAGCGAGCTCACGGAAGAGCTTCTCAACAACGGGATGAGGAGTTTCACGAACGCGTTTGCGGAAATCCTTTGCACTTTCCTTGGACTCCCTGGTGAGGGGAATGTCATAAAGGTAAGCCATGATCTGCCTGCGGGCGTGGAGCTTTGAGGGCTTATCGATAACCTTCTCGACTTCGGTTCGAGTGGTTTGCTCTTTGTCGTTGGTTTCAATCTTCGTCTTGGTGACGGTTTCGGTATTTTTATATTCGGACACTGCCAGGGTGATGAGCTTCTCCGCAATGGGACGAACTTCCTTTGCGCGCGATTCGGTGGTCACGAGCTTGCCGTTCCAAAGGAATGCAGTTACCATGTTGCGAAGCATTGCGTCACGCTGGTCGGTGGCTTTATTAAGCTTACGGTTAGGCATATTATTTCCTCCTATTAAAATCGCTGATGCTATCGTTGATCATATCAGCTTGCGAATTATTCTTCGCTTTCGCGCAGAGAGAGACCCAGCGCAGCAAGTTTGAGCTGCACTTCCTCGAGAGATTTTCTGCCGAGGTTGCGCACCTTCATCATTTCCTCCTCGTCGCGTTCAACGAGCTCCGCAACGGTGTTGATGCCGGCACGTTTGAGGCAGTTATACGAACGAACCGAGAGATCGAGTTCTTCGATCGCCATGTCGTATATCTTTTCTTTGCCGTCAGGCTCTTCATCGCCGACAATTTCAATGTTCTGCACACCTTCGGTAAGGTTCGTGAACAGTGAAAGGTGGTCGAACATGATCCTTGAAGAAATGCCGACTGCCTCTTCGGGGCGGATGCTTCCGTCTGTCCAGACCTGAAGCGTGAGCTTGTCGTAGTCGGTAACCTGACCGACACGAGTATCTTCAACGCGGAAGTTGACTTTGGTGATGGGGGTGAATATGGAGTCAATCGCGATCACGCCGATGGGCATGTTCGGTTTTTTGTTCTTTTCGGCAGAAACATAGCCTTTGCCTTTTTCAAGAACAATGTCCATATAGAGGTTTGCACCCTCGGAAAGCGTTGCGATGTGCAAATCGGGATTGATGATTTCAACATCGGCATCGTGGATAATATCTCCTGCAAAAACTTTGCCTTCGCCCTTGGCGTCGATGACTACATGCACGCTGCTGCTTTCGCCGAGCAATCTCACACGAAGTTCCTTAATGTTAAGGATGATTTCCGTAACGTCTTCCTTAACGCCGGGAATGGTTGAAAACTCGTGAAGCACACCGTCAATCTTGACGGAAGAAGCAGCCGCGCCCGGCATTGAGCTCAAAAGAACTCTGCGCAGGCAGTTGCCGAGAGTTGTGCCGAAGCCGCGCTCAAGCGGTTCAACAACGAAGCATCCGTAGTAGTCGTTCAGCTCCTTGCACTCGATCTTAGGTCTTTCAATTTCAAACATCAAATCTCTCCCCTCTCTTGAAAAAAAGTAACTGATAGATCAGGGTAGCCGTGATGATTACCTTGAATAGAACTCAACAATGAGGTGTTCCTCAATGGTGAGGTCGATATCATCACGCTGGGGCATTGCTGCCACTGTACCGCTGAGGTTTGCCGCATCAAGCTCAAGCCACTTGGGAATGGGCTTATCGGCACCCTGTTCCCTCACGCCCTTGAAGAATTCAACATCAAAGCTCTTTGAAAGAACGCTGATCTTCTGGCCGGGCTTTACGAGGTAAGAGGGGATGTCAACCTTATGGCCGTCAACGAGGATGTGACCATGGGTGATCCACTGGCGAGCCTGTGCACGGCTTGCGCCGAGACCGAGGCGATAAACAACATTGTCAAGGCGACGCTCAAGCAGGCACAGCATATTTTCGCCGGTAACGCCCTGCATGTTCGTTGCCATATCATAGTACTTGCGGAACTGGGACTCGAGAACACCGTATGCTCTGCGGCATTTCTGCTTTTCACGGAGCTGGGTGCCGTATTCGGAAGCCTTGCGAGCCCTTGCCTGACCGTGCTGTCCCGGAGGAGTGTGACGCTTCATAACAGCGCACTTTGCTTCGTTGTAGCAGCGATCGCCTTTAAGAAACAGTTTGGTGCCTTCCCTGCGGCACTGTCTGCAAACGGAATCAGTATATCTTGCCATAATCGTTTGCTCTCCTTATACTCTTCTACGCTTGGGAGGACGGCAGCCGTTATGAGGAATGGGGGTGACGTCCTTGATCATGTTGACTTCAAGACCTGCAGCCTGGAGCGCACGGATTGCAGATTCACGACCTGCGCCGGGGCCCTTGACGTAAACTTCAACGATACGCATGCCGTGTTCCATTGAAGCTTTTGCTGCTGTTTCCGCTGCCATCTGTGCGGCAAACGGAGTGCTCTTACGGGAACCGCGGAAGCCGAGGCCGCCTGCGGATGCCCAAGAGATTGCGTTGCCGTTAAGATCGGTAACGGTTACGAGGGTGTTATTGAAGGAAGAACGAATGTGAACCTGACCGCGCTCAATGTTCTTGCGTTCACGACGCTTGCGGGAAGCAAGCTTCTTTGTAGTCTTTGTTGACCTTGCCATTGCTCAATTCTCCTCCTTGATTATTTCTTAGCCTTACCGGCGGAACGCTTGGGACCCTTGCGGGTGCGTGCGTTCTGCTTCGTGCTCTGACCGCGAACGGGCAAGCCCTTGCGGTGACGAACGCCGCGATAGCAGCCGACTTCGATGAGCCTCTTGATGTTCATGGAGACTTCACGCCTGAGGTCGCCCTCTACCTTGCAGTGATGATCAATGTACTCTCTCAATTTGTTAACATCCGATTCGGACAGATCCTTGACCCTGATGTCGGGGTTAACGCCGGTCTCGCGAAGGATGTTCTGAGCGGTGCTGCGACCGATACCGTAGATATAGGTCAGCCCGATCTCAACTCTTTTTTCCCTGGGCAGGTCTACGCCGCTTATACGCGCCATATAGAATGTTTACCTCCGTAGTTTGGTTTTTTAGGGGTTATTCTTTGTGTCTGCCGGTTCCCAATCTCAACTGCAGCCAACGCAACCTTGGCTTCATTTGAGATTGGGCAGCCGCACCGGCAGTGATCCGGTGACGGTTTGCCTGATGCTGATAGGCAAGAACCATACTGCTGTTTCGCCGGAGCCTCCTGAATGTTTCCGCCGCTGCCGCATGTGATGAACTTCACAAAGCGGGCAGCGTCTTTCGGAAGCGCTTTCCGTGCATTTGTTTAGGGACTTCAGCGAACGCCTGCATTCGCTTTACCCTTCGGGCTGCGGCGGGTTGGTTCCGCAGACCGGCTGCATTTCGGGGATTCCGCATTCATCGAGCTTTTGCGTTCCGAGCCTTCGCGGCGCATTGCCGCCGCAGTCAGCGTCCGTGTTGCCGCTCCGCTCAATTCAAGCCAAATCAGCCCTGCTTTTGCTTGTGACGAGGATTCTCGCAGATGACCATAACGCGACCCTTGCGCTTAATGATCTTGCACTTCTCGCACATCGGTTTTACTGAAGGCCTTACTTTCATTGTTGCTTCCTCCTGTGAAAATTTGGCATTTTAGCTGCACACAGAACGTCAGTTCTTTGCGCGCCATGTGATGCGACCTCTCGTCAGGTCATAGGGCGAAAGCTCAACGGTTACCTTGTCGCCCGTCAGGACTCGAATGTAATTCATCCTGAGCTTGCCGGATATGGTCGCCAAAATTTTGTGACCGTTTTCGAGAGTAACCTCAAACATCGCATTCGGGTATGAATCCGTGACAACACCCGCAACTTCGATTACGTCCTGCTTAGACATTCAAATCCTCCTTGCAAAATGCGGTACTCATTTCGGCAAATTCTTGTTTGCTGCGGTTTGTGAAGAGCATTATCCGCATTCATTCCGCCGCACCTGATTCGCCGCCTGCCGACTGTTTAAACTCGGCAATGATTTTCCTCAGCTCCGCATTCGTCACGGGCATGCCCTGCAAAATCTTTTTTGAGATTTTCGGGGAATATATATCTGTCCGCAAAACGTGCCTGAGCTTCTTCCTTTTGGGCTTTTCAACCGTTCGCAGCCTGCCGTCGGCAACGAAAACGAAATTTTCGCCCTCGTGTCCTATGACAACAAGATGACTATCCCTGTCATGCCCTGCGTTCGAAATTACTATTTGACCGAGAATAATCTCATCCCTCGCAATGCATTTCTGCAAGGCGGGAATGTCATTCTCAGTCATACTGCCCCGGGTCGCTGTTTCACTTTCGGAGGACAAAACGTCCTCTTCGGCGAATTTACAGAATTCTTCGGGTTTTTCTGTGTTTCGACACCCTTTTTTATCCATAAGTCGCAACCTTAACATTGTAGCACATTATTCTGGGTTTGTCAACACTTCCGGACCGTTTTCCGAAATAAAAATTGTGTTTTCATAATGCGCACTCGGCTTGCCGTCGGCAGTGACGCAGGTCCACCCGTCATCGAGAACATGAATGCGTCTTGTGCCGAGATTTATCATCGGTTCAATCGCGATCGCCATGCCGGGCACGAGTCTTGCTCCCCGTCCGAAATGCGGAATAACATAATTCGGAACCTCGGGAGCTTCATGCATATTCATGCCGATGCCGTGACCGACGAGCTCACGAACGACACCGTAGCCATGTGACTCGGCGTGCTGCTGAATTGCCCGTCCGATATCGGAAATATGATTCCCGACAACGGCCTGTTCAAGGCCCTTAAAGAAACACTCTTTTGTGACCTGAACAAGCTTCGCGACCTCGGGAGCAACATTGCCGACAAGAAAAGTCCTTGCGGCATCCCCATGGAAGCCGTTAAGCAGCGCGCCGCAGTCAACGCTGATAATGTCGCCGTCACGCAGACGGTCATGCCTGCTCGGAATGCCGTGCACGATCCTGTCATTGACCGAAGTGCAGATGCTTGCCGGGAAGCCCTCGTAATTCAGGAATGACGGAATAGCGCCGTGGCTTCGAATAAACTCCTCTGCCGCTTCATCCAATTCCTTTGTTGAAATTCCCGGTTTAATAAGCGCTTCGATATAGTTAAGCGTTCTGCCCGTCAGCTCACCCGCTGCGCGCATGAGCGCACGCTGGGATTCTGATTTAATTGTAATTTTTCCGTCACTCATTCTTTTCTCCTGAACTCCGAAGCGTCGATTTTCGGAAATATGCAGCAGCCCCTGCCGAGGCATTTCGTCCGTTGGATTTAAGCTTTTTTATTCTTCTCGAATATCGGATCGAGCGCCGCAAAGATCCGGTTCGAAACATCGCCGATGCTCATTGCGCCGTCGATGGGAACGAGAAGACCTTTTTCGCGATAGAAGTTGATAAGCGGGAAGGTTCTGTCATAGTAGACTTCGAGCCTGTGCCGCATACTCTCCGGATTATCATCCGGCCGTCTGATAAGTTCTGCTCCGCACTTTGCACACAATTCCGGTTTGCCGGCGGCAGTATCAGCCGCGCTGACACACTGGGAGTGATTGCATTTCGGGCAGACGCGCCGTGAGGAAACTCTCTCGATAAGGATATCACTGTCAACATTGATGTCAATCACTGCATCGATATTGACCGCACCGGCAAGCGTCTCCGCCTGCGCAATGGTTCGCGGATAACCGTCCAGCAAAAAGCCGATGCTGCAATCCTCGTGCTGTATGCGTGAGAGCACCATTTCATTAATTATCTCGTCCGGAACAAGGTTGCCGTCGTCGATAAGAGCCTTAGCGCGCAGGCCGAGCGGCGTTTTTTTGCTGATTTCGGCGCGGAGCATATCCCCGGTTGAAATATGGGCAAGAGAGTAGCGTTCGGCGATGCATTCCGCCTGTGTTCCTTTGCCGGCGGCGGGCGGACCTAAAAGTATCAGCTTCATAAATATCGGTTTTAAAAACCTCCGTCAATTTGTCTCTAATACGCAGTTTAATCCAAGGGATAGAAGCAACGCAGCCAATATCCCTTGGACAAACATCGGGTCAATATAATCCTGTGAGATTAGTTGAGGAAGCCCTTATGGTTCCTCATGATCATCAGCGAGTCAAGCTGGTCGGCAATTTCGATGGACACACTGATCATAATCAGAATGCTCGTCGGACCGAAAGCAGACAGCACGGTGATGTTCAGCACCTTCAGGAGCAGAGTGGGGATGATTGCGATAATCATCAGGAAGAGTGCGCCGAACATTGTCAGGCGGCTGCACTTCTTCTGGAGGTAGTCCGAAGTGGGACGACCGGGACGAATACCGGGAATAAATCCGCCGTTCTGCTGGAGATTTTTGGAAATCTCAACAGGGTTGAAGGTGATGGAGGAGTAGAAGTAGGCGAAGCCCACGATCATGATGGCATAAAGCACATAGTAAATGATTATGCCGGCGATATTCGTGGTTGCCGGGCTGAGGTAAGTGCTTACAAAGGTATAGAACTTGCCCTTGGGCCAGAACTGACCGATCATGCCGGGAACCTGAAGAATCGTCATAGCGAAGATCAGGGGCATAACGCCGTTTGCATTCGCCTTGAGAGGGATATGCGTGGACTGTCCGCCGTAGAGTTTCCTGCCGACAACGCGCTTTGCGTACTGAACGGGAATGCGGCGAACCGCCTTTTCAACGGTAACGATACCAACGGTGAGGATAAGAACCACAAGGATAACCACGATTCCGTACCACCACTTGTACGCAAGACCGTTAGTGGTCGGAATAATGTGGAAAGTACCGTTGATAAGGTTGATAACAACATTGGGAACGGAGGAAACAATGGATGCAAAGATCAGAATTGAAACGCCGTTGCCGATGCCCTTTTCGGTGATGCGCTCACCCATCCACATCAGGAACGCAGTACCTGCGGTGCAGCAGATGCCCGTGATAACATAGGGCATAAAGCCGTTCATGAATGTGCCGAAGCCGCTTGTGCCGAAGATGGTGATCTTTTTGATGAGATCGCCGTTTGCGCTGTTGAGACCGACAACAATGCTTACGGACTGGATAAGAGCGAGAACGACGCCCACGATACGGGTGATTTTTTCGATCTTTTCCCTGCCGTCCTCTTCCTTGGAAAGTTTCTCAAGGGAGGGGAATGCAATGGTGAGGAGCTGAAGAATAATCGACGCCGTGATGTAGGGCGAGATACCCATTGCAAAGAGTGAGAAATTGTTCAGAGAACCGCCGGAGAAGAGGTTGAGGAAGCTGAGGAAGTCATAGCTTGCAATCAACTCTCCGAGTTTTTCACCGTTTACACTGGGAACGGGGATGAAGGAGCCGAGTCTGTAGACAACGATCAAGAGCAGAGTGTAGAGCATCTTGGTGCGGATGTCCTTGACTTTCCAAGCATTGATGATAGTCTTAAACATTCGGCACCTCTACAGTTCCGCCCACCGCAACGATAGCTTCACGGGCTGAATTTGATACCTTCGCCGCCTTGACAGTAAGGCGCTGTGTAAGCTCGCCACGGCCCAGAACCTTGAGGCCGTCCTTCTCGATTTTGCTGATGATGCCCTCTGCTTTGAGGAGCTCAGCGGTGATTACAGTGCCATTCTCGAAGCGGTTGAGAGCCTCGATGTTGACAACGGAATAAACTTTCATGAAGTTGTTGTGGAAGCCTCTCTTCGGGAGACGACGGGGCAGAGGCATCTGACCGCCTTCAAAGCCGTTCTTCTTGCTTCCGCTGCGAGCCTTCTGACCCTTGTGACCGTAACCGGCGGTTTTGCCGATACCGGAACCGGAGCCGCGACCCACACGCTTCCTTGCACTTGTTGAACCCTCGGCGGGTCTTAACTCATGTAGATTCATGCGGTAACCTCCTTATGCGTCTACTTCTTCCACCTTAACAAGGTGCTTCACTTTGAAAATCATGCCACGGATGCAAGCATTATCGGGCTTGATGACCGTGTGATTGAGCTTGTGAAGACCGAGTGCCTTAACGGTCGCCTGCTGGTCTTTCAGTGCTCCGATGGTGCTCTTAACGAGTGTAACTTTCAGGTTTGCCATTATAATTCCCTCCCAATCAGTCAAGAATTTCGGCAACGCTCTTACCGCGCAGATGCGCAACCTGCTCTGCGGTGCGGAGCTGTGCAAGCCCGTCAAGGGTTGCCTTCACGCAGTTTGCGGGGTTGTTGGAACCGTAGCTCTTGGTGCGGATATCTTTGATGCCGACCATTTCGAGAACGCAGCGAACGGGACCGCCCGCGATAACGCCGGTACCGGGTTCTGCGGGGAGCATGCGAACATGACCCTTGGAGAACTTGCCTTCAACAGCGTGGGGGATGGTGGTTCCGACGATGGGAACGTTGATGAGGTGACGCTTTGCGTCCTCAACGCCCTTGCGAACCGCTTCGGGAATTTCGGCAGCTTTGCCCATGCCGACACCGACGCGACCCTTTTCATCGCCGACAACGATGAGCGCGGAGAAGCGGAAAATTTTACCGCCCTTAACAACCTTTGCTACACGGTTGACGGAGACGAGCTTTTCTTTGAATTCCGGTACTTCCGGGGTGTAATTACGCCTGTTTTGCATAGTATACCTCCATTAGAAATCCAAGCCGGCCTTGCGGGCACCGGCTGCCAGCTCGGCAACGCGACCGGTGTAAAGATAACCGCCGCGATCGAAAACGACCTTTGCAACGCCCTTTTCAAGTGCGCGCTTTGCAACGGTTTCACCAACGATGAACGCTGCTTCCTTCTTGTTTTTGCCTTCGATCAATGCCTTTACGGATGCTTCAACGGTGGAAGCTGCCGCAATGGTGTTTCCGATGGAGTCATCGATAACCTGAGCATAGATGTGATTCAGGCTGCGGTAAACATTCAGGCGGGGCCTTGCGGGTGTGCCGATGATATGCCTGCGGGTACGGTAATGACGTGCCTTGCGCTTTGCATTCTTATCAAGCTTACTAATCATACTGCTATACTCCTCCTGTTATTTACCGGTCTTACCTTCCTTGCGGATGATGACTTCATAGTCATACTTGATACCCTTGCCCTTGTAGGGTTCAGGCTCACGAACCGCGCGGACGTCTGCTGCGATCTGACCGACTTTCTGCTTGTCGATGCCCTGAACCGTGATACGGTTGGGAGCGGGAACGTCGAAAGTAATGCCGTCGCCTTCTTCGAATTCAACAGGGTGTGAATAACCGACATTGAGAACGAGCTTGTTGCCGTTCTTCTGAGCCCTGTAACCGGTGCCGTTGATTTCAAGCTTTTTCTCGAAACCTTTGGTGGTACCGACGACCATATTGTTGATGAGGGTACGGGAAAGTCCGTGCAGAGAACGGTCTTCTTTTTCATCGGTGGGGCGTTCTACCTTGAGGATGCCTGCATCCATGGAAACCTTGATGCGGGGGCTGATCTTCTCGGAGAGCTGACCCTTGGGGCCCTTGACTGTCACGGTATTATCGTCAGAAACCGTAATTGTCACTCCGGCAGGGATAGTGATCGGAAGTTTTCCGATTCGAGACATTGTGCACCTCCAAATATTAATGCATTATCTTGCTTTCGCCCGTGCCCGGCCTGTTTTGTTCCGGGCATAGGCGTTTCAGCTGTGTTATTTGCGTGAATCAAAGCCTGAGTGAATTCAGGTTTGATTCACGTTTGCGGGTTGTTACCAAACGTAGGCGAGAACTTCGCCGCCGACGCCCTGCTTCCTTGCTTCGCGATCGGTCATGATGCCGCGGGAAGTGGAAATGATGGCGATGCCGAGGCCGTTGAGAACCTTGGGGATGTTATCCTTGCGGGCATAAACGCGCAGGCCGGGCTTGGAAATACGCTTGAGGCCGGTGATAACCTTCTGACGGTTTGCGCCGTACTTAAGGGTGATGGTCATCATCTTCTGAACGCCTTCGCCGCCGACGGTGTAACCCTTGATGTAACCTTCGTTAAGGAGAATGTCAGCGATTGCGAGCTTCATTACGGAAACGGGAACGTCTACGGTGTCATGTTTGACGATGAGAGCGTTGCGGATCCTTGTAAGCATATCGGCAATGGGGTCTGTTACGAGCATTGAAATATCCTCCTTCTTACCAGCTGGCTTTACGAACACCGGGAATCTCACCCTTGTAAGCGAGTTCGCGGAAGCAAACGCGGCAGATTCCGTACTTGCGGAGAACGGAATGGGGCCTGCCGCAGAGACGGCAACGGGTGTAAGCCCTGGTGGAATACTTGGGAGTAGCCTGCTGCTTGTTTTTTAATGATGTCTTTGCCATTATGAAATCCTCCCTCAGTCGTTGTTGCCAAAGGGCATGCCCAGAAGCCTGAGAAGCTCTTTTGCTTCTTCATCGGTCTTTGCGGTGGTGACAAAGATAACGTCCATACCACGAACTTTGTCAACATCATCATAGTTGATTTCGGGGAAAATCAGCTGTTCTTTAAGACCCATTGCGTAGTTGCCGCGACCGTCGAAGCTGGTGTCGGAAACACCGCGGAAGTCGCGAACGCGGGGCAGAACGATGTTCATGAGCTTGTCGGCAAAGTAGTACATGCGATCACCGCGGAGGGTAACCTTTGCGCCGACGTTCATGCCCTGACGGACTTTGAAGTTTGCAACGGACTTCTTAGCCTTGGTGATGACGGGCTTCTGACCGGCGATGATGCCGAGTTCCTCAACTGCCGCATCGATACCCTTGGGGTTGTCCTTATCGGAGCCGAGACCCATGTTGAGAACGATCTTCTCAAGCTTGGGTACCTGCATGGGGTTTTCATAACCGAATTTTTCAACGAGCTGGGGAATGATCTCCTTATATTTCAGGCGGAGACGGGCGGGCTCGGTGAACGGAGCGGCTTCCTGCTTTGCTTTCTTCTTTGCGGGAGCCTGTGCTGTTTCTTTCTTAGCCACTGTAATTTCCTCCTACTCAGTCGATGTTCTTGTTGCACTTTTTGCAGGTGCGAACTTTGATTTTTTTGCCGTCCTTCTCGATGAAGGTGTGACCTACGCGAGTGGGCTTTTTGCAGTTGGGGCAAACGAGCATAACGTTTGAAACGTGAATCGTGCCTTCTTTTTCAAGCCTTCCGCCGGTTTCGCCCTGCTGACGGGGCTTCTGATGGCGGACGATCATTTTCCTGCCCTGGACGACAACGCGCTGTGCTTCGGGATAAACCTTGAGCACTTTGCCGGTTTTACCGCGATCTTTCATTTCGTCGCCGGTGATGACCATAACGGTGTCGCCGGTCCTGATGTTAAGCTTACTGCTCATAGATGTACCTCCTTACAGAACTTCGGGTGCGAGGGACACAATCTTCATGTAGTCCTTCTCACGAAGCTCCCTTGCGACCGGCCCGAAAATACGGGTGCCGCGGGGCTGTTTCTGGTCATTGATGATGACTGCTGCATTATCGTCGAAACGGATATGGCTGCCATCTTCACGATGAACGCCGGTGACCGTGCGAACAACAACTGCCTTAACAACATCCTTCTTCTTGACTGCGCCGCCGGGGGATGCGCTCTTTACGGAAGCTACGATAACGTCGCCAACGCTTGCGAATTTCCTTGAGGAACCGCCCAGAACACGGATGCACATAATTTCCTTTGCGCCGCTGTTATCGGCAACTTTTAACCTTGTTTGCGGTTGAATCATGTTTTCCTCCCTCGGGCTTACTTAGCCTTTTCAATAATTTCGACAACACGCCAACGCTTATCCTTGGAAAGCGGGCGGGTCTCCATGATCTTAACGGTATCGCCGATACCGCAAGAATTTTCCTCATCGTGCGCCTTGACTTTGAGGGTACGGTTTACCATCTTGCCGTAAAGGGGATGACGTACCTTGGTCTTGACGGCGACAACAACGGTCTTGTCCATCTTGTCGCTGGTAACGATGCCGATGCGGGTCTTACGATAGCCCCTGACGGGAACGTTTTTAATTTCCATTGAAATGTCCTCCCTTTATTAAGCGCGTGCGTTGATGAGGGTCTTAACCCTTGCGATCTCACGCTTGCATTCCTTCAAGCGCATGGGGTTAGTGAGCTGACCCGTTGCATGCTGGAAGCGGAGATTGAACAGTTCTGCCTTGAGCTCGTTCTCTCTTGCAACAAGCTCTTCAACGGTAAGCTGCTGAAGCTTTTCCCATTCTTTCTTTTTCATGGCTTAGCCCTCCACTTTAACTTCTTCGACGGGTTTTTTAACGAATTTGCACTTGAGCGGCAGCTTGTGCATTGCAAGGCGAAGAGCTTCTCTTGCGGTTGCTTCGTCAACTTCGGCAACCTCGAAAAGGATCCTGCCGGGCTTAACGACTGCTACCCAATATTCGGGGGAACCTTTACCGGAACCCATGCGGGTTTCGGCGGGTTTTTCGGTTACGGGCTTGTCGGGGAAGATGTCCACCCAGACTTTGCCGTTACGCTTCATGTAACGGGTCATGGCAACACGCGCTGCCTCAATCTGGTTGCTGGTGACCCAAGCGGGCTCCATTGCTACAAGACCATATTCGCCGTAAGCGATGATGTTACCGCGCTGAGCGGTGCCCTTCATGCGTCCGCGGTGTACCCTGCGGCGTTTTACTCTTTTAGGCATTAACATGGTTAGTATCCTCCTTAAGCTTTCTTGGCTCTGTTGCGGTTAAGCACTTCGCCCTTGTAGATCCAAACCTTGACGCCGATGCGGCCGTAAGCGGTCTTTGCCTCGGTGAAACCGTACTCAATGTCTGCACGGATGGTCTGGAGGGGAGTTGAGCCTTCGTTGTAACCCTCGGTACGCGCGATTTCCGCGCCGCCGAGACGACCGCCGCACTTGATCTTGATGCCCTTTGCACCGGCCTTCATTGCACGGCCGAGGGACTGTTTCATTGCACGACGGAAGGAAGTCCTCTTTTCGAGTGCCGCTGCGATGTTTTCAGCAACAAGCTGAGCGTTTGCATCGGGGTTGCGCACTTCGATGATGTTGATGTTTACGGACCTGTTGACAAGTGCATTGAGCTCTGCCTTGATGGCGTCAACGCCGACGCCGCCTTTGCCGATGAGCATACCGGGGCGAGCGGTGTGGATGCTGACAGTGACCTTGTTTGCAGCGCGGGCGATATCGATCTTCGCAATGCCTGCCTCAAAGTACTTGTTCTTGAGGTAATCGCGGATTTTCTTATCCTCAACGAGGAAGTTTGAGAAATCCTTCTTGTTGGCGTACCAACGGGTGTTCCAATCTCTGATAACGCCTACTCGGAAGCCATTCGGATTAACTTTCTGTCCCATTGTATGTCCTCCTTATTTCTTCTCGTCCAGGATGATGGTGATATGGCTGGTACGCTTGCGGATGCGGGATGCGCTGCCGTGGGAGCGGGGCCTGTAGCGGCGAAGGGTGGGACCCTGGTTTGCAAAGCACTCTGCAACATAGAGGGTTTCCTTGTCCATATCGAGGTTGTTTACGGCGTTTGCAATCGCGCTCCTGAGAACCTTCAGGGTGGGCTCGGAAGCCGCCTTGGGGGTGTACATAAGGATTGCTTCTGCATCTTCAACGCTCTTGCCGCGGATAAGGTCGATAACTATCTTTACCTTGCGGGAAGAAATGCGGATATGTTTCGCGGTCGCATGGGGACGCCTGTCAGCGTTTTCCTTGCGATACTGTGATTTCATTTTGGATCTGGTTGCCATTTTTACGCCTCCTTATTTACCGCGTGTTGCCTTTTCGGAGCCGCGGTGACCGCGGAAGGTACGGGTGGGTGCGAATTCGCCGAGCTTGTGTCCGACCATATCTTCAGTGATGTATACGGGGACGTGCTTCTTACCGTCGTGAACGGCAATGGTGTGACCGATCATTTCGGGGAAGATGGTGGATGCCCTTGACCAAGTCTTGAGTACGGACTTCTTGCCGGATTCGTTCATCGCGATAACACGGTCAAGCAGCCTTTCGCTGACAAAGGGTCCTTTCTTAATTGACCTACTCATGTTTCAATTACTCCCTTCTAAAGATCACTTACCGTCCCTGCGGCGGACGATGTACTTGTCGTTGATGTTCTTGGTCTTCCTGGTCTTATAACCCAGAGCAGGCTTGCCCCAAGGGGTTACAGGGCCCGGACGGCCGATGGGGGATTTGCCCTCACCACCGCCGTGGGGGTGATCGTTGGGGTTCATGACGGAACCGCGAACGGTGGGACGGAAGCCCATGTGACGGGTGCGACCCGCTTTACCGAGCTTGATGTTTACGGAATCGATGTTGCCGACCTGACCGATGGTTGCTTTGCAGCCGAGGGGGATGAGTCGGACTTCACCGCTGGGAAGACGAACCTGTGCGTACTTTGTTTCCTTTGCAAGAAGCTGAGCTGCGTTGCCCGCGCTGCGGACAAGCTGTGCGCCCTTGCCGGGAAGCAGTTCGATGCAGTGGATCATCGTGCCGACGGGGATGTTTTTGAGAGGAAGCGCATTGCCGACTTTGATGTCGCTTGCTTCGCCGGAAACAATGGTTTCGCCGACCTTAAGGCCGTAAGGAGCAATGATGTAACGCTTTTCGCCGTCTGCATAGTGCAGAAGAGCGATGTTTGCGGAACGGTTGGGATCGTATTCAACGGTTGCAACCTTTGCGGGGATGTTGTCCTTGTTGCGTTTGAAGTCAATAATACGATACTGACGCTTTGCGCCGCCGCCGCGATGGCGGACGGTGATCCTGCCCTTGTTGTTGCGACCCGCGTTGCTCTTGAGGCTTTCCATAAGGGAACGCTCGGGGGTCGTGCAGGTAATCTCCTCGTAAGTGGAGACGGTCATGAAGCGTTGACCGGGAGTGTTGGGCTTAATCTTTCTGATTGCCATTGTTGTTCCTCCTTACTGAGCCATGTTATCGAAGGCTTCAATGGTCTTGGAATCCTTCGTAAGGGTGATGTAGGCCTTCTTGGTGGAGGGGCGGCGGCCTTCGGTGCGGCCCTGCCTCTTAACCTTGCCGAGACGGTTGATGGTGTTGACACTTTCAACCTTTACGCCGTCAAAAATGGTTTCAACAGCCTGCTTGATCTCGGTTTTGCCTGCCTTCTTAGCAACGATGAAGACGTAAGTCTTGTTCTGAATGGCTTCGTAGCTCTTCTCGGTGAGTACGGGCTTGATGATGATGTCGTGAGCGTTCATTATGCGTATACCTCCTCGACTTTTTCAACTGCATCCTTGGTGAGGATGAGTGCATCGTACTTGAGAACGTCATAGGTGTTGAGCGTGCCGACGGTTGCGGTTGCAACGCCCTGAATGTTGCGGGCGGTGCGGACAACGGTATCACACACGTCGGAAGTGACGATGAGAGCCTTTTCAACCTTGAGGTTCGCAAGAACCTTTACCATTGCGCGGGTCTTCTGCTCGGGAAGCTCGATGGAATCGAGAACGATGAGCTTCTCGTTTGCAACCTTTGCGGAAAGAGCGGACTTAAGTGCAACCCTCTTGAGCTTCTTGTTGAGGCTCATGCGATAGTCGCGGGGCTTGGGAGCGAATACAACGCCGCCGTGCGTCCACTGGGGGGATCTGGTTGAACCCTGACGGGCACGACCGGTGCCCTTCTGCCTCCAGGGCTTTTTGCCGCCGCCGGAAACTTCCGCGCGGGTCTTAACGCTCTGAGTGCCCTGACGCTGATTTGCAAGATAAGCCTTGACGTAAGCGTGCATTGCGGGAACGTTGAGCTCCTGGCCGAAAATGTTTTCGGAGAGTTCCATTTCGCCGACTTTTGCGCCGGAAATGTTATAAATAGCTACATTAGGCATGATTGTTCCTCCTCTTATTTAACCGTGCTGCGGACAAGAACAAGACCGCCCTTTGCACCGGGGATTGCGCCCTTGATGAGGAGCAGATTGCGTTCTGCATCCGCACGGACGACTTCGAGGTTCTGAACCGTGATGCGCTCATGACCCATATGGCCGGGGAGGTGCTTGGTTTTGAAGACCTCACCGGGGTAGGTGCATGCGCCCATTGAACCGGCAACGCGATAGGAGTGGGAGCCGTGGGTCTTTCTGCCGCGGGCCTGATTCCAACGCTTGATGTTGCCTGCAAATCCTTTACCCTTGCTGGTGCCGGTCACATCGACCTTGTCGCCGGAGGCAAAGGTGTCTGCTTTGATAACGTCGCCGACAGCGTACTTTGCGCAATCGTCGAGTTTGAATTCTTTAACGTAGCGGTGAGCCTCAACGCCTGCCTTCCTGAGGTGACCCATTTGGGGCTTGGTGATGAGTTTTTCGCGGACGGGCTGGAATGCCATCTGAACGGCATCGTAGCCGTCGTGCTCAACCGTTTTAACCTGAGTGACGGGGCAGGGTCCTGCCAGAACAACGGTCACGGGGATCATCGTTCCGTCCTCACGGAAAAGCTGAGTCATGCCGATTTTTTTACCCAGAATTGCCTGTTTCATTGTTTGTACCTCCGAAATCACAGCTTGATCTCGATGTCCACACCGGCGGGAAGATCGAGCTTCATCAGCGCGTCAACGGTTTTTGCCGAAGGCTGAAGGATGTCGATCAGACGCTTGTGGGTACGCATCTCAAACTGCTCTCTTGAGTCCTTATACTTGTGGGGTGCGCGAAGGATAGTGATGATCTCCTTCTCGGTGGGGAGGGGGATGGGTCCCGAAACTCTCGCGCCGGTCCGCCTCGCCGTATCGACGATTTTTGCTGCGCTCTGGTCGATGAGATTGTGCTCATAGGCTTTGAGCTTGATGCGGATTCTTGTGTTTGCCATTTTTATCTCCTCTCGATGTATCGTGCGGTTATCGCCGCACTCGATATTGGGCTGTACACCCTGCCGTGCGTTTTCATAATAAAAATTTACGGCGGGGCGCGTTTCGCCCCTGCTCGCTCTGCCCGGGTCGGCAAAGCGGGCTGCTCGGTCATGCCGAGCCTCCTGCGTGAATTACCCGGATTGGCAACCGGCAACCTCTCGCAGGGAAACGTCCGCGAATTTAAGTCAGCATGTCGGGTGGAGATTATACCTGCGCAGGCATAATACACCCCAAGTCGCGAACATTGCTATTTTAGCCCATCTTCGCACCGTTGTCAAGCGTTTATTCCCGTTTTTTCAAATATATTTAAGCGGAAAACGCACAAAGCGGCGAAGCCGTTCATTCGAAAGTCTTCTCCGCCTTTCGGCACGAAACATTTCGGATCAGGCTCCGCCGCTTAAAATTCCGATTCAAAATCAAATTTTCGCCTGTTCGTTCAATTGTCCGAGCCGCATCAGATTCCCATTGCAACCCTTGCTGTCAGCAGCGCATCGGGAATTCCCACCGCTCCGTTGCAGTCCGCATCCGCAGCCGCAAGGGGCAGTTCATCGCCGATTTCCAGTGCGCAGCGCATAATAAGCAGCGAATCCGTGATGTTAATCGCGCCGTCTCCGTTCACATCGCCCGCAAAACATGCCGCTGCACGGATTCCTTCCGCAATGTTCAGCAGTGGGTTCGTTGAAACGCATATGCCGTTCGAAAACCAGCCGACAAAGCCCGCGCCGGACGCTTCCGCCGTGTAGCTTCCGTCCCTGCCGCACAGTCCGACGGAACCGTTTCCGACGGAATAAAGCTCCACGCTTGAAGAATAGTCTTTCGGCTGAACATTGATTCGGCGATAGTCGCACCGACGGGCATCAATCGAATTAAGCTGCGGACAATTCAGCGCGGAGAACTCCCTGCAAAAAGCCTGATCCGTAAACGCAACAGCGGTGAGGTTCGCACAATCGTTCAGATTCAGTGCGGATATATGCGTGCTGCCGCCCTCGCTGTTCACGGCATGAGTCGTTGTTCCGGAAAGATCCAGCTCTCCGAAAAGATCCGGCGCATACTGCGCAATGCAGCCGCATGCCCATTCATCGTTTTCGATATCGTGGGCGGAAAACAACAAATCCCAGCGGAGCCTGAACACCGATATTTCTTCAATTCCGCCGCCCTGTTCCCACATAACAAGATTCGTGTCATAGCCTCCGCCGTATTCGGTGCTGCCGGAATAAAAATACTCCATGCCCGGGTTTGCTTCAGCCGATGGAAAATCAAAAGCGTAAACGGCTTCCCCGTTGGTAAGGCCTGTGCCGCCTGCCGGCTGTGACCAAAATTCAAACAGTTTGTCTTCATCCGTTTGAAGATGTCCGTCGGGTGTCGGAACGCCCTCCGCCGCCGCAAACGATGCAAAAACGGCGCAAAGGCAGAATACCGCCGCAATAAGCGCAGCAAGATGTCTTCTGTTTCTTCTCATGTTGTTCCTCCGTATTTTTAATTCGGCAAAAGCTGTTTTAAAGTTTTTGCAGTAAATACCGTTAATTGAGATTCTGTGCAAAAAACAGTTAATCCGGCCTGCTGCCGAGTTCAAATGTGATATTATTATAACATAAGCATAATGTGTTTTGCATATTGTCCTCCCCCGTTTTTTAAAATATATTGCCTCTCGTTCGACTCTCGATTTAATACCCGAGCTGCGCATTCCGCATTCGGCCTTTATTCCCCATTCTTTTCCCCCTGTCGCTCCCCTGCTTCGACATTGCAGGCGCGCCTTCGGTGTTATCATAGCTTCAGGCGGATACGGAACGCGCACACCCGTTCCCGTCCGCCGCAAGGAGGGAAGGAGGAAGCCCCTGCACCTCGGTCGGTGCGGCTGCACAAAAAACATGTACATTGAGCTTTTTTTGCTTGATAACTTCCTTATGAATCTTTTGACCCTGCGTGCCGCGGCGGCAATGCTTTCCCGAAAAATGAAGGGCAGCCGCGCCGCGCTCGTATCCTTTGCGGGCGCGGCGGCCGCCGCCGCTGCCGCCGCGGGCGGCACAATGTTCATAACCCTTCCCGTAAAACTTGCCTCAACGCTCCTTATGGCACTTGCCTTCCCGCCGCACAGCTTTCGCGAGCTTATGCATTCCGCCGCAGCATTGTTCCTCTCTGCGGCGGTTGCAGGCGGGGCGGTGCTGCTCGCCGCTCTTGCATTCGGCGGAACTCTCCGCGGCGGCGTCATTTACGGAGCAATTCCCCTTCGCGCCGCGCTTTTGGGTGCTGCTGCCGCCGCATTTATGCCGCGCAGCATCAGAAAAATCCTTTCCCGGCGGGTTCGAAACGAGCAAATCGTTCATATTAAATACGAATTCGCCGCTCCGAACTCAAACCGGTGCGAAAAAAACAAATCAAGTCATGAAAGCAAAAGTTCGGGAATAACAATTTTAAAAAGAGACAAGCGCATTTTCTCGGCCGAATGTCTCGGCATTATCGACACGGGCAATGCGCTTTCCGAACCGATTTCCGGGCTGCCGGTCATTGTGTTGGGGGCGAAACGGCATTCGGAGTTTGCGCAGGCGGCAAATGTTCCGATCCCGATGCGTACCGCCGCCGGCGAAAGTCTTCTTTTCGGGTTAAAGCCCAAAAAACTGCTTATTAACGGCTGTCCCGTTGAAGCAATTCTTGCCGTCGGTGCAAAGCTTGATGCCGCACTCGTTCCCGCCGTTCTGGCGGTTGATGCAGCCCGCCCGCAGTGCAGCGCGAATTTGCCGTGAAAGACGTTGCGGCTTCTCCGCGGAAGACGCTGCGGCAGGTCGGTGTTTTCGCTCAAACCGCATTTATTCAAAAAGTTCAAAAGTCGAAAAGGAGGACTGAATATGCTGAATTTTATCAGGAAGCTGCTGTCAAAGCTTTACAGGAAACTCGGAATCTCGGCAGATCTCGGGTATATCGGCACGGGCGTTTCTCTGCCGCCGCCGCTTTCGAAAGAAGAAGAGCTGCGGCTGACCCTGCTTTTCACAAACGCGGACGACTCCCCCGCTGCCCGCGAAACAGCGGAGCAGGCGAAAAACACGCTGATCGAACATAACCTTCGCCTTGTTGTTTATATTGCGAAAAAATTTGAAAACACGGGTGTTTGCATTGAAGACCTCATCTCGATCGGCACGATCGGACTTATCAAAGCCGTCAACACATTTCGCGCGGACAGGAACATCAAGCTTGCAACCTACGCAAGCCGCTGCATTGAAAATGAAATCCTTATGCATCTGCGCAAAACCGTAAAGCAAAAGCTTGAAGTCAGTCTTGACGAACCGTTGAATGTGGATTGGGACGGCAACGAGCTTTTGCTCGGCGACATTCTCGGCACGGACGGCGATGTTGTGGGGCAGGGCATTGAGGATGAAGTTGACCGGCAGCTGCTGCATATTGCGCTTAACAAACTCGGCGCACGGGAAAAGCGCATAATAGAACTTCGCTTCGGGCTGAACGGCTGCCGCGAATACACACAAAAGCAGGTTGCGGATATGCTCGGCATTTCCCAAAGCTATATTTCAAGGTTAGAAAAGAAAATTATCAACGAGTTATATAAGGAAATCACGGCAATGTCATGATGTCTCGCGGCAATGAAAAAAGCGGATTCGGAGTTTATATCCGTCCCGCTTTTTGGCTTTTCAGCTTTTTTCGTTGACCGCATTATTTATTATTGCTCAAGCAGAAGCCTCCGCAGGGCCGAAACGCTTACCGCCGTTTCAGCCGCACCCGCTTCCTCAAGCTCCGCCTTTGTGCCGTAACCGAACAGCACACCGACAGCGGGAATTCCGAACTCCGCCGCGCCCGTCACATCATAGCATCTGTCTCCGACCATAACGGTGCCGCTGGTTTCAAGGGCAGGCCTTCCTTCCGCCGTTCGCAGCGTTCGGCGAATATCCGGAACGCTGTTCAAAATGTGTTCAATGACCTGCCGTTTTTCGGGGCGTGCCTCATCAAGCGTGTTTCCTGCAACAAAATCAAAATATTTCAGCAAATCAAAGTGCTCCAGTATCTCAACCGAAAACTCCTCCGGTTTGCTTGTTGCAAGTATTATCCTGCTGCCCGCAGAGCGAAGCTCCGCAAGCAGCTCTGCAATGCCCGGATAAACCTCGTTTTCGAATTTTCCGCCGTCGGCAAACCTGTCGCGATAATAGTCGAGTGCAAGTTTTGCCTTTTCATCGTCAAAGCCGTAATATGTTTTGAACGAATACATAAGCGGCGGCCCGATAAAGCGGAAGAGCTCCGATCTGTCCGAAACACTGATGCCGAATTTTTTCAATGCATACATCACCGAGTTTGTGATGCCGAGCGCGGGATCGGTCAGCGTGCCGTCAAGGTCAAACAGAACATATTCATATTTTGCAGTCGTTTTTTTCATTTGATTTCTGTCTCCGTCTCCGATTTCCACGTTTTGCGCCGTTCCCGGCTTGTCACGGCGTAACATCGTCGGGCTTCGCAAGCGTTTCCGGCGAACGCGCGTCAAGCTTGCTGAAGTAATAGGTCATTATATCCTCTATTGCACCCGCACTGGACGAGCCCGAGAGTCCGTTCGGAATACAAACGCAGATTGCAATATCGGGATTGTCGTTCGGTGCAAACGAAACGAACCAGCTTGTGTTCTGAATGTCGATGGTAACGTTTCCGACCTGTGCCGAACCCGTTTTGCCGCTTATCTTTGCAAGATAGCCAAGCTGCTCAAATTCCTCGCTGAATGCATCACCCGCCGTGCCGCCGTCCTCCGGGGAAACAACGCCCGCCATACCGCGGCGGATAGCCGTCCAATATTCCTCGGGAGCATCGATTTTGTTAAAAACGGAAGGTTCGGTTGAAACAAGTGTCTCCCCGCCGGATGAAACAACGTTTTTCACAATATGCGCATTATAAACGGTGCCGCCGTTTGCAATTGCGGAAACATAGCGAACAGCTTCGATCGGAGTCACGAGCAGAATGCTCTGACCGATACCCGTGCGGATTGTGAGGGTTGACTTCCACTGGATTTCGTTCAGAACGGAAGTGATTTCGTTCACCCAATTGCGGGAACGTGAGATTCCGTCCGGAATGCCCAGTTCTTCGCTCAATATGCTTCGAACCGCATCGCCCTTGCCCGCAAGGCTGCCGTCCTGCAGCTGCATAAGCCTTTCGGCACATTTTTCAATCGCGGCTTCGTCAATTTCAACACCGCGAACGGTCTGATAGCCGCGCAGGGTTTTGCAGAGGGAACGGAAAACAAGCCCGGGCATACTCGTGGCCTGTTCATTGTGCAGCTTTGTATTGTCGTAAAGATCCTGCTGCCCGCCGATAGTGCCCTGTGCTTCGCCCGTCAATTCAATCTCCGTGCGGCTTGCAAGCCCGAGCTTTTTGGCCCAATCCGCAAGTTTGTCTATGCCGAGACGGTTTGCAACTTCGCAGAAATAGTAGTTGCAGGAATTCTTCAACGCTTCGATTATCGTCTGGTTATTGTGCCGCTGCGGATATTTCGTCCAGCACTTGACCGGGTTCTGCATGATGGCTTCGCCCGTTTCCGGATCCTTAACATAATAGGGAGATTCATCGTCGATCGTTTCATCGATTCCGACAACACCCTCCATCAGCCCCGCAAACCCGGTGCACATTTTAAAGATTGAACCCGGCGCAAGTTTCATTGAAATTGCTTTGTTTCGCGCGGGGGTTGTTTCCGCCGCTTCATCGCTCTTCATAAGGTAATCCACCTGTTCCGGCGTCAGTCCGTTGATGAACCAGTTCGGATCGAACGAGGGGTACGATGCCATTGCAAGCACATTGCCCGTGTTAACATCCATAACAACGATTGCACCTGTTTTTGCAAGCTTTATATCGTCATATTCCGCGTATTTCCCGTCGTATTCTCCGTCACCGTCGGCGTCGATCAGCGCCTGCTGCTTTTGGTTGATGTTCTTAATTATGTCTTTCAGTGCGTTTTCAACAACAAGCTGCATTGAAAGATCGATGGTCAGCGTAACATCGCTTCCGTCCGTCGGCGGAGTTACCGAAAGAACCTCTATAACGGATTTGTTCGCATTCGTTTTCACAACGGTGCTGCCGTGATGTTCCGTTGAACAACCGGTCAGGTACTTTTCCATGGTTGCTTCAACACCGGACACGCCGATATAGTCGTTGTAATCATAACCCGCCGAAATGTATTGTTCGGAATTCTCCTCGCTCATTTTCTGACAATAACCGAGAATATGCGCGGCGGTTTGCCCGTAAGGGTACACTCTGCGCGTGCTCTGCTCGGTTATAATTCCTTCAAGCTTTGCCATTTCAAGCTTTGCAACAACTTCCGTGCCGACATCGCGGGCAATGGTTACCGGTTCGTAGCTCCTGTAATCGTTCAAAAGCACCTCCTGCCGAATCGAAATGACCTTCACGGCGTCTTCAAACGGCAGTTCCTCCGGAATGAACCACATTTCGCGCAGCTTCAGATATGCATCCTCCGCCGAGATCCATTTTGTGATATCGTCTTCATACTTTTTGGGAATCACGAAGCCGCACACGTTGCAAAAGTTTTTGTAGCGTGATTTTATCGTGCGTTCGTTTTCGCTGCCCCAGTCGTAATACAGCTCACCTTTTTCGTTTTTGCGGATATAGGACGTGTCAATGGTTTCGCTTCCGCCTTCGTTGATTATTTTTATCGCCTCAATAAGTGCCTCAGTGTAAACCGCGCTGTCGTAATCGCTGCGGTTGTCCCCGTCGCGCATAAAGCAGACATTGTAACAGGTTTCATCATACGCAAGCACAAGGCCGTTGCAGTCGTAAATTGTTCCGCGCCTGCCCCGCGTCACAATGGTGTTTGTTGCCTCTTTTTCGGCATTTTCCGTGTAGTAATCGCCGTTTTTTATTGTAAGGCCGTAAAGTGTTGTCAGCAATGTGCCCATCATCATAAGGAGCACAACCGCAAGAATAATGAAACGCCCCAAGGGCTTGCGTGCAATCTTTTCCGCCATGATTTTTCCTTTCCGCCTCAGGCTTTGATTTTATCTTCCCGTTTTACTTGTTCTGTTCTTCGATTCAGCCCGTTTTTTCTGTCCGTTCACGTCCTTTTGCTGCTTTGTTTTTATTCTCTCGAATCGATATCGCGATGCCAAAGCGACTTGAACAGAACTTTTTTGAAAATAACATGTGCAAGAGCTGCAAACCCGCCCGTCAGCACGGCGGACGGCAGGATATGCGTGAGCAAAAGCATAAAATAACTGCTCAAATTTCCGCCCGAAATAAGCAGCGTAAACAACAGTATATGTTCTTTGACCGTGTATGCAACGGCTGCAACGCCTGCGGGAACAATAACGTTATCCGCATAAAACTTGTTGTAGAACGCTCCGCCGGCAAGTGCCGCAATCAGCAGCGAAAGCGATGTTAATCCGATATATTTGTTGTAAACAACATCAATAACGAAACCGATGCCTATGCCGACCGCCGCAAACGGCGCAGCCCCGCCCATCACACTCAGTGCCGCAATAACCGCAAGCACGGTGTTCGGCCAAAAAACGGGCGAACCGCACACTCCGAAAAGCACCGTGTCAATATAAAATGCCGCTGCAAGGGCAATTGCAATGACGTATTTCCGCATCAGCCTTCCCCGTTCCCGGTGATGATAAACACTTCTTCAATATGAACAAAATCCACAGAGGGCGAAATTATCGCATTTGCCTCGCCGTCCGACGTCAACACTTCACGCACGGAGCCGATTTTTATTCCCTTCGGGTAAATGCCGCCGATGCCGCTTGTGATAACGGTGTCTCCCGGAACAAGGTCCGTTCTGTCCCTCGGCAGGTAGTAAAGCTCCATACCCGCCTCGGAATCCACCGTGTTCAGCACACCGCGAACCATGCAGTTGTCCCGCGTGCGCTCCACCATTACGGGGACGGACGTTTCCGCATCGATCACAGCCGTGACTTTGCTCCATGTTGCGCCGACCTCCGTAACCCTGCCGACAAGCCCGTCCGCACAAATCACGGGCATGTCAACATCAATGCCCTGATTCCGTCCGGCATTAACGGTGAAAACCCGAAAATAAATATCCGTTGACCTCCCCGTGACGGATGCCGCAACACCCGAACACTCGCCGAACGAACCGGAGTATTCCAAAAGGCCGCGCAGCCGCTCGTTCTCTTTTTTAAGCTCCTCAAGCTCCAACTGCATTTTGTTATAGAGTGCAAGCTCGCTTTTGAGTTTTGCGTTCTCCTTATCCGCATCGGTCGTGTTAAAAACTCCGCGGAAAAAATCGGCAATTGAATTCGAGGCGCGTGCGGCAAACCCCTGCACCGGGGTCAGAACCGCACCCACCGCATTTTCAAACCAATTTGCAGTTCCCCTGCCCGCGCTTGCAAGTATCATTGCCGCAAGCACAACAAGCGCAACGATCGTTATCAGCAAGGGTTTGTTTTTGCCGAAGCCGCCTTTTTTCATTTTTTTATCAGTTCCTTTAATGCAATTAAGCAGCGAATCAAAAAAAATCCGCCGTATACATTATAACCCCTATCCCCGGCTTTTTCAAGAGCGGCGGCCGGCATAGCGGCAGTGTTCACAATATTTGCGGATTTTTTCATTATTTTCCAAATTTTTTGCATTTTCGACCTGTTTTTTGCATTTTACATATATCATACCCGAAAAAACCTTGATAATTGGGTTGACAATTATATAAAATCCCTGTATAATAGGGATAGTTGTAAAGGCAAGCAACTCATTGTACATGTATATATGAAAGAGAGATAACTACTATGCAGCTTAAAGACATTGCAGAAGAAATGCAGCAGCGGTCAATGGCAGCAAGAGACTGGGTTTTCCAGGTACTGCGCACCGCAATCATCCGCGGGGTGCTTCCCGGCGGAATGCCCCTTCGTCAGGACGAAATCTCCGCACAGCTCAGCGTCAGCCACATTCCCGTCAGGGAAGCTTTCCGCCAGCTTGATGCGCAGGGTCTTGTCCGCATTTACCCCAACAGGGGTGCCGTTGTTACAAAGCTCACCCGTGAGGAGCTTGAAAATGCAATGGACACCCGCATCATCCTTGAAATGGGTGCGATTCGTGCCGCGATTCCGCTCATGACGGACGAATGCATTGAAAAGGCTGCCGTCATTCTTCAGGAATGCGAAACCGAAACCGATGCAAACAAGCTTGAGGATCTTAACCTCCAGTTCCATTTCGCTCTCTATGAAGCAACGGGCAACACTTTCCTGCTCCAGCTCATCGAGCAGCTCCATGCGAACGTGGATCGTTATATCCGTCCCTACTATTCCGCAACCGAAGTCAGCGCGCAGTCCAAGGGCGAGCACTACAAGCTCCTTGATGCATGTCGTGCGGGCGACAGCGAATATGCGGCGGCAATCCTCCGCACCCACCTTGAAAAGACCAAGGTGCTTTCACTCAATTCGCCCATCCTTCAGAGCTGATCCCGTCAGCTTTCCCTCACCGGAGTTTTCCGCCTGTTTCCGAATGCGCAGGCTTGCCTTCCGTGCGCTTTCGGATGTTTCGGTTATTCCGCAGGAATCAACAACTATATTTACCGAAAGCGTTTCGAGCCGCAGGCTTCTGCCCCCGGCTCGTTCGTTTTTTTAACCGATTCCCGCCCCCCCTTCAGCTTTAAACCGACAGCTTTAACTCATTGACCGTCTTCAACTTTTATGCCGTTCGAACGGGAGCGAAACATTTCTGTCCTCTCCCGCGGCTTTTGCTGTTTTCTGTTGTGTAATTACCGATTTTATTCTATTCGACTTTCGCTACAATAACGGTCATATCATCCATTCGCCCGCCTTTTTCATCCGCAAAGGCAAGCAGTTCTTCAGCCGCCGCTTTCGGGCTGCCCGCATTTCGTGTTCTGTCCGTCACGGCAGCAACAAGTTCCTTTCCCAGTGCATCCGCAACCCCGTCGCTCATCATAACAACGATATCACCCTTCCGCAGCCGCGCCGTGCACACAGCGGGCCTTGCCTGCGGAAGAATTCCGACCGGCAGTGCCTCCGCATAAAGCGTACTCAGCCGCCCTTCCCGCAGGATATAACTCGGCGGCGCACCATGCTTTGCAAGGCTGACGCTCCCGCTCACCGTGTCAAACACAAGCGCATCAAGTGTTGCGTACATATCCTCCCCTTCCCGCAGAAGCAGTCTGTTAAGGCATTCCGCCGCTTCCTCCGGGCGAAAACCGACGCCCGTCAATGCTGCAAAAAGTTCAACCGTCCGAAGGCTTTCCCTCCGCGCAGGTCCTCCGCTGCCCATGCCGTCGCTGATTGCTGCCATACGCAGCCCGTCAAACTCACGCACGCAGCAGCTGTCTCCCGTTTCGCTGTTCCCCGCCTTCGGACTTACGGCGCAGCCGAATGAGATGCGGTATTTCTGCCCCCTGCCGTACACTCCGCCCGAAGCAAGTTTTTTTATGCAGTTTGCAACACCCGCAAGCTGGCGGTTGACAAACCCGTCCGCCGCTGCCTGCTCGCCGCTTCCGTTCGGTTCAAACAGCTTGGCCATCTGTCCGAGCACATCCGCAAGCGAATTCAGCTTGTATGTCACTGCCGACAGCCGCTGTTCATATTTGCCGTCACGGTATCCGGGACGGTTCGCATCCAGTTTTTCAAAAAAATCATCCGGAACAGCAAGAAATGCAGCGGCGGCAATAAGCGTCTCCGCAATGTTCAGCTTTCCCGCACCGGGTATTAAAACCGCAAAAACGATCGAAGCGGCGGTAAAGCCGCCCCCTATTCCCCATTTTCCGAAAACACGCAGACAGCAGCAGAGCAGTGTGCAGCTGCAAAGCACTGCAACAAAAACAAGATCCCCGCCGCAGCCCATAACCCGCCCGACCGCAGCCGCAGCCGCGCACGAAACCGCAGCAATACCCTTCGAATATGCTGCCAGCATACAGAAAACAGCTGCAACCACCGCCCCCGGGCTGATTCCGAAAAGCTCAAATTTCCCGAATGCCATGACGGCGACGCCCGCAAGCAATGCGATTGTAACGATCCTTTCGTCCGTAACTTCCCGTCTGCCGAGAATGCTTTCAATCCCGCCGAGCGCATGCCGCATCAGAACCGCCGCCGCAACGGAAACGCATATGCCCCCGAAATACCCCGCCGCGCCCTGTATCGTCAGCGTTCCGAAAACCGGGTAAAGCACCGTCAGCACCGCCGCCGTGTATAAATATCTCATTCCTACCGGAAGGCGTTTCTTTTTCTTTTGCAAAAATGTGCAGAGCAGGATAAGCATCGCCGCAGCCGCGCCTTGCGGACGCCCGCCTGCGAGACTGCCCAGAACCGTGCCCGCAAACGCCGGGTATATGTTCATTCCCGCGCACCATATCGCGCAAAGGAACGCAATTCCCAACACGGGCAATGCATAACTCCCTCCCGCGCCGAACAATGAGCCCATGCCTGCCGGCATTCCGTATGCCGCAAGCAAAGCCGCTGCCGCAGTTACGGGAAACACCTCCGGCATCGCTGCCCGGAGCAGCCTGCCCGGCTGTATATGCCGAAACGATCCGCCCCGAGCTGCACCGATAATCCTCCTTATTGTTTCCATGACTCTCTCCTCGCTTAATTTGCAATTCGGAATGCAGAACAGAATTAATAATTCATATCAAAATCCGATTGTCCTGATTCTACCACCCCGCCGCACTTTGGGTTGTCGCTTTTCCGCCGCATTTTTTGCTTGCTTTTGGCGGAGAGTTTGCAGGGAAGTGCAGAATCAGGGTTCTTTTGGAAAAAAGCCGCAGATTCGGTTTTTTCGCAAAGTCGAGCCTCGCCGCTGCGTATCTTCCGATAATTCCGTATTAAGTACCGCAAACCGCCTGTTAACATTCAATTGTCGCTTCTCATGCGACCCCTTCCCCTCTCGGCAGCGTTAAAATATGCCCGTAAACAGTAAATCCGACACTTTAAGGAGGATGTTAAAATGAAAAAGAACCTTACCGAACTTGTGTTTATTCTTGACCGCAGCGGCTCAATGAGCGGACTTGAGGCGGACACCATCGGCGGATTTAACTCAATGCTCCGCAAGCAGCAGCGGGAAGAGGGCGATGCTTTTGTTTCGACAATTCTTTTCGACAATGTAAGCGAAGTCATCCACGATCGCGCAGACATTAAATCCGTCCGACCCATGACCGAAAAGGATTATGTTCCCCGCGGCTGCACCGCGCTTCTTGATGCTGTCGGCGATGCGATTCAACACATCGGGAATATCCATAAATATGCCCGCGAGGAGGATGTTCCCGAGCATACGCTTTTTATCATCACAACCGACGGCATGGAGAACGCAAGCCGTCGGCACAGCATTGACAAAGTAAAGAACATGATCGAGCGGCAAAAAACAAAATACGGTTGGGAATTCCTTTTTCTCGGCGCAAATATGGATGCGGTGGAAACTGCGGGAACATTCGGCATTGCGGCGGAGCGTGCCGTTACCTACCGTGCCGACAGCAGGGGAACACGCCTGAATTACGATGTTCTCAGTGAGGCAATCTCCGATATCCGCTGCGATGCCGCCCTTTCGCCGAGTTGGAAGAGCCGCATTGAGCAAAACGAAGGCAGCAAGCAAAAATAACCGTGCCGTTTTTCATGCAGAGTTGTTCTGCCTTTTTCCGAATAATGCAAAAAGCAGGCAAAGACCTCCTGCCGCGCAAACACTGTTTAAAGGTACTCCGTGAGTACATGTACTCCGTGAGTACGTTTGAATAAGCTCCGTCTGCCCGAGGTCTTTGCCCGCTTTTCAGTTCATCGTCCGTATTTGGTTCAGAGCTTAAATTGCTCCGTCCAAGCCGCGATTTCGCATCTTATCTGTCCGCACCGTCGCATTCGTCGGGATGTTTATCCCTGCAATCGGCGTTTGCGCACAATTCGGTTTCGATATGCAGTTCGCATTCGTCGGCAATACCGTCAATTCGTCCTGTCAAAAGATCTCCGTCGGATTCAAGCGAAATGTTTCGCATTGTTCCGTCCTTCTGAACAACATATGCTTTCACCTGCCGTGTTTCAAGTTCCGCCGCATCCAGCTGAATCGTGAGCCTTTTCAGCGCGGGGTCAATAACTATGCAGTTGTATGCGTTTTCAACATCTTCAAGCTTTTTAAGGGTTGAACCGCGTGCTGCGCCTCCCCTTCCGCCGACTGCAACCGGCGACCGGAAGATGAATCCCGTGCCGACCTGTTTTATCTGCTGTGCAGCAGCTTCAATTGCATCATGAACCTTTCGGAACGTTATTGAAATCACCGATTCCGAATTTCTTCCTTCCGCCCGTACCCACTCGGTTTTGGGTGCACCACTTAGGGTCTTTTCCGTTTCCGTTGCCGTAAAATCGATTCCGAGTTCGGCAAGTTTTCTTTCCGCCTTTTCAAAGTCACCTTTTTCCGCCATGATGGCAAGCGTTTCCGCGTTGATTCCGTCCAATGCGGCAAGGCTCAATGCAGCAGCGCAATACTTTTCATAGCATTCTTCGCACTCAATAAGGTGCTGCAGTTCCTTCTTCTCCTCTTCGCTGTATACCTCCCCCTGCACTTCGATTTCCGCAAGGCGGTACAGCTCATCAAATTCAATATGTTCGTTTTTCATACTCTGCCTCCCGTAAAAGCTTTGTACAGTATGCTCGGCTTAACTTCCCCGTCTCTCGCAAGTATATACTCCGGAATGAAATCCTCGGCACTTTTTATTAATTCTTTGTTTTGCCTTACAATTTCGCTGACTTTTTTGACGCAGCTCTTATGCACGGCGGTTGACCGATGTTCTGTTTCGCTTGTTGTGAACTTCTCCGTATACACAATTTTTCGCAGCGGCACATTGCCTGTAACGGTCATCATTTCATCGTCAAGATGTGTCCGAAAATACTTGCTCCAGCCGAGAGATTTCAGAAAGGTTTCCTTTATTTCCCGTTCGGATTCATCCGCAAGGGTTTCCACCGTTTTTTTACCCATGACCCTAAACGCCTCACTTACGGATGTGGTTTTGTTATCGTCAACAGAGCCCCGAATATGCGGCAGCAGTCTTGCATAAAACAGTGCAAGACTCGACTGCGGCGGAACCTCAAGGCTCAAAAAGGCTTTAACGTAAATCAGCACTGCCGTTGCAGCAAACTGTAGGCGGGCATCATCCCACGGTTCATAGTGCGGATTACCCCCTATGTTACTTCCAAGCGTTGTTCCGTCCTCTCTCGGCGTTTCCAATGATATCGGAATATAGCCTTCCCCCGTTTCCGAATCCCTCAGCTTGAACCGCTCTCTCTGCAAATTTGCAAATTGATTCCTGCACACATTGCTGATATAGCCCATTATATTTTCAATATATTCGTTCTCCGACCTATGCTTGTCAAGCCCTTCCAACATAGCCAGGCAGCTTTCGTTAACAACGTCTTCGACATCCTCCGGACTCACCTTGCCCCCTGCATTGTGAGCAAGCCGTCTTACTTTTGTATTGCAAAATACCATTATTGTTTCGTGCAAGACCTTCCGCGTTTCTTCGTCCCCTTTCTCCATGAATTCCTCGTATGCCGACTGAATATCCCGCTCCGTTTCGCGCATTGCGTCCGACCGTTTGATAACGGCATTAATGTGCTGTTTGCGTTCCGAATGCTTGTTGTCATTTTGTTCCCGTTGCTCCATCTCTATACCTCCCTCAGTTGCACCGGAAGCAGGTGAACCCTGCCCAGTAAATCTCGTTATTGAAAGGGGCGAACTTCGGAGGCATATTCGAAAGCACCAAAACGGCTTCCCTCGCCTCCGAGCTCAGCTCCCCGTTCTTCAATGCAATGTCAAACCAGTTTTTCTCCTCAAGCTCGTGTATCGTGACCCGCCGCAGATATTTTTTTGCAGCGCGCAGTGCCGCAGGCGGAGAAAGCTTGCGGCCTTTATATTGGCGGTAGAATTCGGCCATCAGCACCGCCGAAGCAAAATCATCCGCCGTCCACAGGCAGGAAATTACATATTTCACTCCCGCCGCGGCAAAACCGCCCACCATTCCGCAAAAACCCTTTGCCAAAAGCGCATCGAAGCTACGATTTCCCGATGCTGCGGACTTCCCTCTCCTGCCCGCCTGCGGCTGCATTCAACCAGATACCGCATCAAGCGGAGCGCAAGCTCCTCTTCTCCCCGTTTCAAAAGATACGATGAGATATTCAAAAGCAGTTCCGGCAGTTCTTCGTTGTTTTCGCCGTAAACTGTCCCGTCATTCGGATGTTGTTTTGAGAATACGCCGACAACGTCCTTTTTCGAAATGCCGCCGTCGGACAGCGCAAGAACGCAGTCCGCCGCATCGAAAACATTGGCTTTATCCGTGTTGAGTCTATATTCGTTAAAGGCGATCATTTTGATAACGTCGTCGCAATCCTTTTTGAGCACTGCATTCTGCTTCGGCGTTCGAAACCGGAAATATTCAAGCACGATCGCAATTCGCCTGCACCTGAGATAAATCATCTCTATGTCAGATTCATTATTCCGAATACGTATTAACCGCTTTTTGCTGCCCGATGCAATGTCGTCCATTATTCTGTCTAATTCCGCCTTTTCCGCCTGTTCGATCGCCTCGCTTATCTCCGCATATTTTTCCTTTGCTTCCCGTTTCAAACCCAGCCTCCGCAGTGTATTGTGTATTGCAATAAAACAGTATTAAAACAGTCCCGTCATGCAGCGTACCGAATACCGGTTCGCTCTTAAAACCGTATGCGTTGGAACAGCAATTTGCCGAATGATTCAATGACCGATATAAGTTTAACTGACTGCTGACATGATTTTACCATACACGAACGCCGATTTCAATTGCTTTGTCGAAAAAAGCCGATTTTTCCCGCAAAGCTTTTTCGCAGGGAAAAACGGCTTTCCGCAGTCCGCAGGCTGTCATTCTGTTATATTCTTCCGGTGCAAAAGTACTGTGTAATTGCCGCACACTCGCGCAGATAGTTGTTCACGATAAGCAGAGAAAAATCTTTTGCGGATACGCCGTTCACATCGTATCCGAGTGTTTTTGCAATGCGGGAAGCGCGGAACACATGGAAGCGGGTTGTGACGAACGCGACCCGAGGATTGCTTTCGGCTGCCGCACCGCTGCCGTTGAACAGCCTGTTGATAATATCAAATGAAAAGATAAAGTTTTCCTCCGTGCTTTGGGACTTGCCTTCCTCAATTATACTGTCGGCGGGTACGCCCGCCGCAACAAGCCATTTTTTCATTACTGAGGCCTCGGTGCTGCTCTCGCCTTCACCCATTCCGCCGCTCACGATTATGAGCAGATCCGGATTCTGCTCATAGCAATCAAGTGCGCGGTCAAGGCGGTTGCGCAGCACGACGGACGGCAAGTCTCCGCGTATGCCCGCACCGAGAACGATCAAAACATCCGCCTTCTCCGGCTCGGCAGTCGTTTTTGAGTTTGCAAGAATAAGCGTTGTTGTCGCCGCAAAAAGCAAAGCAAACAGTACATACGCCGAAATCATTGCATATTTTAAAATTTTGCCGACGATGCTGACGCTCCACCACGATGAAAGCAGCGGGTAGAATACCCCGACAACAATAAGCGGAATTCCGATAACAAAGGGCATTACAATGCCAAGGTTTAAATTGCTGATGCTTGCTGCCACGATTCCTTCAGCCACAAGCAGAAAGCCTGCAATGCTCAAGATGATACGAAATATCATTTTCTTCAAAGTATTTGTTCCTTTCACATTTTCAGCGTCACAAAAAAGTGCAGCATGAGTATACCATGCAAAGTATTAAAATGCAATTGAACGCATGACAATGCCTCCGAATGTTCTTTTTTTGTTGACAAGCCCGACCTGCGGGTGTAAAATGACATCGGAACACGGGAAAGCTTCGTTTTTGCCCGCATATGCTGTATATGCAGGCCGAAGCGTTGTTTCATCGGAGTTCCAACCTTATTTTTTTGCTGAAAGGAGTGGATTTCATTATGACGATTTCGGTTAAAGATATTTGCTTCGGCTCTTTGCTCGTCCACTCCGTTTTTCTGCCGGTTCCGCATGTTTCTCTGCCGCATAGCGCATGAGGACTTGTGCTGAATACGGTTTTGGTGAGCTGCGCCGACACGGGTCATTCGAACCCGACGAGGGCGGCTTTTTTTGTTCGCATTTTCAACGCCGTGCGGCGTGAACCGAAAACCCCGCCGAATAAGTTTTTTGCAGACTATGCCCTTTTCGAATTCACACTCGGAAGCGGCACACAGGTCAGTTTCGCCGAGAGCGAACACAGAATGCGGCACAATAATAAAAAATAAGGGAAACAGATAAAATGAACACAAATGACTCTTTTAACCAAACAAAAACCGTCACCGCACGCATTGTCAGCGTGCACAAGAACCGTTTTCAAATCGCATTGGATTCAGCGGAGCGGAAGGCGGCGGAACATGATGCGGTGCTTGCCGGACGGCTGCTTTATCGCGGCGAAATTCCCGTTGTGGGTGATTATATTGAGGCGGAGTTTGAAACATCCCCCGTCGGAAAGCCTGTCGGTGATGCGCGAATTGTTTCGATACTGCCGCGCAAAAGTCTGATCACAAGGCCCGAATACCGCGTCGGAACGCAGAACATGGCGGCAAATGTTGACATTTGTTTCCTTGTTGTTTCGGCAAATGCGGATTTCAGCGTCAACCGCATTGCACGTTACGCTTCCGCTGTTCTTCAGGGCGGTTCAAAGCCCGTGGTTGTGCTCACAAAGGCGGATCTATGTTCCGACCTGAGTGAATACATGCACCGAATCACCGAAATCTGCGGCAATATTCAAATGCACTGTGTAAGTTCAAAAACCGGAGTCGGCATTGATGAATTGCGTCAATACCTCGTTCCCGGAACAACGATCGGGCTGTTCGGTTCGTCCGGCGTGGGCAAGTCAACGCTTATCAACACCCTTCTCGGAAGGGAAATTATGCGCACGGGCGATATTCGCGAAAAGGACGACAAGGGGCGGCACACAACAACGCATCGGCAGCTTATCGAGGCGGACGGCGTTTTTCTTGTGGACACTCCGGGCATGCGCGAATTCGGCATTTGCGAGGCGGAAGAGGGGCTTCACGAAGTTTTTCGGGATATTGAAGAAACAGCACGGCAATGCCGTTTCCGCAACTGCACCCACAAAAACGAGCCGGGCTGCGCCGTTCGGCAGGCGATTGAAGACGGTGTGCTCTCGCAAAAGCAATACGATCTGTATCTTGCCCTGCAAGCCGAGAACAGTGTGCGGACCGCAAGCGAAAAACGGGCGCAAAAGAACAAAAAAATGATCGGAATCTCCAAAAAGCGAAAGGAGCTTCGGAATAATCACTGAGGAACGCCCTCGGCGGAACCCGCCGCGGGACAGACACGGGCACCGCCTCGGTTCGCAAACAGCAAACCGCAGCGGTGCCCGATTTTTTTCGTTTTTCTTTCAGCTTCGATACAATCGTTCACTTTGCCGAGGCCTTTCGCATTTTTCATGCAGCCGTGCCGAATAAACCCTTAAGGTTCAGCGTTTGTACCTCCGCACGTCAAAGGTTTCTCCAAGCAGAGTTTCCTTATGCAGGGTTTCGAATTTTTCCGGTTCAAAATCCTTTCGTATCGTGACCGTGTTCAGGCAGTCGTAACCAAGCCTGCGATAAAGCCGAATTGCGCGTTCATTGCGGGCGGCCGCCTCTATATACATCGATTCGGAATACTGTTTGACCGTTGATTCAAGCAGCTTTATTGCTTCCGATCCTATGCCGCGCCCTTGAAACTCAGGCAGGATGAACAGATCCTCAAGCCAATCCGCCGCCGCTCCGCAGCTTCCGAGGTGCGCAAACCCGACCGGGCTTAATTCGGCACCGTCTTTCGGCAGGATAAAAAAGAACCTGTGACCCTCCGCCGTCCATGCGCAAAGATCCGCCCGCGCTTCGGCATCCGTCTGTGTTTCTCCGTTGTGCTCAAGCCAAAATCGCTTTATTAAGCAGCAGGCTTTGCCGGCATCCGTTCCGTCGCCGCCGTCCGCAGCGGGCAAATACTCAAAAAGCCGGATCCCGCAGCATTTTTCGCCGTGCATCGGTTCAGTTTTATTCTCATTCAAGTCATTTTTTTCCATATTTTTGTCGTCACCGCCGATTCGGCCCGTTTATCTGCAAACCGCTTCGTCCGGAGTTCCCCTTTGCTGAGCCTGCGTGCGAATACTAAGCTTGCGTGCGAATCGAAAAATGTTCCAAATGCATCGATTCATCCGAAACGATTTCCAACGTGACGCCGGGGAAAGCCTGCCGAAGTTCCTCGCGGCTGTGTTCGCGAAGAAGTGCGGCAACCGTCGGGCTTGCGGCAACCGTGAAACGCTGCTGCGCACCGGCTTCCTCGCTCACGCGGGCGATCAGCGCGGAGCGGATTTTAAGCGCAACGGTTTCCGCATTGAGCACTTTGCCCGAGCCTTTGCAGTAGGGGCAGGTCGTTTGCAGCGTGTCCGCAAGGTTTGCGCGGAGCTTCTTACGCGTCAGCTCAACAAATCCGAGTTCCGTCATGCCGAGTATCACCGAACGCATCCTGTCTCCGCGCAGTGCTTCGCGTAAAGTTGCAAGCACGGTTTCTTTATCCTCTTTTTCCTCCATATCGATGAAATCGATAATGATTATTCCGCTGAGATCACGCAGGCGCAGCTGGCGGGCAATTTCAACGGCAGCCTCGCAGTTTGTTTCCACAATGGTCTTGCGCAGACTTGCTTTGCCGACATTTTTCCCCGTGTTCACATCAATGCTGACGAGTGCTTCCGTTTGGTCGATAACAAGATACGCACCGCTCTTAAGCCAAACTTTGCGGGAAAGCGCAGCGTTTATATCGTCTTCAATACCGAGAACGTCGAAAAGGTTCGTTTCTCCGTCCCGCAGTTCGATCCTGTCCGCAAGTGCGGGATCGTTGTCCTCCGCGATTTCAAGCAGCCGATAATACTGAGTGCGATCGTTAACCACAAGCGAGCGTATATCCGCTTTCAGCAAATCACGAATCGTGCGTGAAAGCAGTGATTCCTCCCTTCGAATCAGCTTCGGTGCGGGGGAAACTTTATAAATGCGTTTCAGCTCCGCCCATTGTTCGGCAAGCATTTGGATGTCTGCCGCAATCTCCGCTTCGCCGCGCCCTTCGGCAGCGGTTCGGACAATTGCGCCCGTGCCCGGCGGATTGCATTTTTCGATTATGCCGCGCAGGCGCGCACGTTCCGCCTCGTTCGTTATCCGCTTGCTGATGCCGATAAAATCAACCATCGGAAGGAACACAAGCAGATGCCCCGGAAGATAAATCTGAGTGCTGACCCTTGCGCCCTTTGTGCCGTGCGGTTCTTTAACAATTTGAACCATTATTTCCTGCCCGGGCTTAACATCCGGACAGACATGCGGATTTTTTTGTTTCGGCAGCACGGCTCCCCCGGGAAGCTGCTCGTTCTGCTTGTCACCGACGTATAAAAACGCATTTTTATCCTCTGATATGTCAACAAATGCCGCCTCCATTCCGGGCAGAACATTGCTGACCCTGCCCTTGTAAATGTTGCCGACGAGCATATCGTTGCTGCGCTGCTCAATGTGAAGCTCGACCGTTTTTCCGTCCTCAAGAAGAGCAACGCGGGTGCGGTACGGGTTTGTGTCAATAACAATTTGCTTATCGACAGTCTGTTTATGCACGGGCTGCGGAATTTCCGGCTCACCGATTATTTTCATGCTATCACCGTCCAATCCATTTCAATGTTTCGGCGGTTGACGCTTGAATTTGCGCTTGTGCCGAGTTTTTTGTAAAATGCACCGAGCAAAAGTTCGGGGGAAAGTCCGCCCTCCGCCGTCAGTTTGCCGCGCAAACGGAGCTTTGCAGTCCTGCCGCCGAATTCCGAAACCGAAAGCCCGAGCAGCATCGGGCGAATGTCCACGTCCTTTATTCCGCCTTTTGTCTTTTTGGAAACGATGATTTCGCCTCCGTTCAGAATTTCGTCAACGGCAGCATAAAATGCCTCCCGCGGCACGGGGTCAGCGAATTCAAGTTCAATATCGTATTCGGCAGAACGCATCAGCGGCGTGAGCGAGGCTTTGAACTCTCCGGCATCGACGGCGTCAACAATGTGCACGCCCTGCGGAAGAACCGCATTCACTCTGCGCTTAAATTCCGCAGGAGAAACGTATTCCGAAAGCATAACATCAAAATACTCGCAGTCGGAAGTATAGCCCACGCTTAATGCGGTTGCAAACGAAAGCAGCGGATGCGGGTTAAAACCGTTTGAATACGCAAGCGGAAGATCGGCGCGCCTGAATGCGCGTTGAAAAAGCCGCTGCATGTCCAGATGGGAAACGAACATTACCTGTTCATGTTTATAAAACGACGCAATGATTCTCATTCCGACAGTTCCTCTCCTTCGATATTTTTGCGGGAATTTTCATTTTGAGCATGTTCCGACCCGACAGCCTTTTTGCGGATTTCCCAGACGGAATCGGGCTTGTGCATATCGCAAAGCGTGCCGCACCTGTCCCCGAAACAGCCGTTGCAGTTAAGGCGGCAGTCGCCCGTTACAATGCCTTCCCGTGAACGCAGATATTCACGCCTGAGGTAGTCCATGCCGACGACCGAATCCATATGCTGCCACGCAAGCGGTTCATCGATTCCGATGCGCCTGTTTCCGAACTGTTCCACGGTGAGCCCGTTTTCGGCAAAGGCCTCTTCCCACGCTTCCTTTTTGAACCTTTCGTCCCATGAATCAAACCTTGCACCGCGCTTATATGCTCCGATGATGACCTTTGCAAGGCGGCGGTCTCCGCGTGCAAAACATGCCTCCAAACGGCTGGTTTCCGAAAAATGGCAATTGAACTCAACCCCGCGTATGCCTTTCAGCGCGGAACGCAGCAATGCCTGCCGGCGCAGAACTTCTTCAGTTGAAATCTGGGGCTCCCATTGGAAGGGAGTGAACGGCTTCGGAACAAAAGTTGAAGCCGAAACCGTGCAGCGCAGCCCTTTGCCGCGCTTGTCCTTCGGCATTTGATAGAATAAGCGGCTGACCTTGCGTGCAAGCTCCGCAATGCCGAGAATGTCTTCATCCGTTTCTGTCGGCAATCCTATCATAAAATAGAGTTTCACTCCCTGCCAGCCCGATTCAAACGCATCACCGACGGCGCGGAGCAGATCCTCTTCGCAAACGCCCTTGTTGATAACGTCGCGCAGTCTCTGTGTGCCTGCTTCGGGCGCAAACGTCAGGCCGCCCTTGCGGACGCTCTGCATTTTTTCAAGATCATCCTTAAGGAATGAATCTATGCGGAGACTCGGGAGAGAAACCGAAACGCGGTTTTTTGTGTACCGTTCAAGGATCTCCGGAACCATTGCATGAATCTCGGAGTAATCTCCGCTTGAAAGCGAAAACAGGGAGATTTCGTCATAGCCCGTGCAGCCGAGCTGCCTGTCCGCATAATCAATAAGCGTTTTCGGCTTTCGTTCGCGTATCGGGCGATAAATAAATCCCGCCTGGCAGAACCTGCATCCGCGTGTGCATCCGCGGAAGATCTCAAGCGCAACCCGATCGTGAACGATGTTCATATACGGAACGACAAGATCACCCGTGAATTCCGCAGCATCCAGATTTCGGACGATTCTGCGCGTGATCCTGTCGGGTGCGGACGGTTCCGTCTTTACAATTCGGCTGAAATTGCCGTTTTCGTCATATTCCGCTTTATAGAATGCAGGAACGTAAACGCCTTCGATTTTTGAAAGTTCGATGAGCGTATCGCGCTTGTTCAACCCTCTCCGGCGGCATTCCGCATAAACATCCATAAAATCGTTCACAAGCTCCTCGCCGTCGCCGAAAAACATAACGTCCATGATTTCCGCAACGGGTTCGGGGTTGCACACGCAGGGGCCGCCCGCTGCAATAAGCGGCATGTCCTCTCCGCGTTCGCTTGCGAGGAACGGTATGCCGCTCAGTTCAAGCACGGTCAGAATGTTCGTGTAGCACATTTCATACAGCAGCGAAAACCCGATAACATTGAATTCACGCAGCGGTGAACGCGTTTCAAGCGAAAAAAGCGGCTCGTTGTTTTCGCGCAGCTGTTCTTCCATGTCAACCCACGGCGCATATACACGTTCGCAATACGTATCCGCACGCTTGTTAAGAATATTGTAAATTATTCTTGACCCAAGGTGACTCATGCCGATTTCGTATGTGTCGGGGAAGCAGAGTGCAAATCGAAACTCCGCTTCTGCCTTGATACGCATATTCAGCTCGCCGCCCATATAACGCGCGGGCTTTTCAACCTTTGCAATGAGCCTGTTAAGTTTATTTTTGTCCAAAATCTATATCCGTCCTTTCGGTAAGGAAAATCAATCAGCGTTTATTCGGTATATTCAGCATGTCCGCCGTCGGAGCAGATTATTTTTCTTTATGTCGATGCGTACATATACTCAGGTTACATTATACCCTTATCAGCGGGTTTCCGCAAGTTCATACGGCGCATTTTTCTCTTTGCCGAGCAGGAAGGAAATCTAAATTATAAATATATCATATAAAGGCAAAAATTCGTCACATCCTTATAGACATTTGATACCGACGCTGTTAAAATATATATGTTGGCGGGTCTGTTTCACTGTTTTTCGCAAAAAATCGTGCATACAAATCTGTTTTGCGAAAAGCGGGGTTATCCGTTCCTGCTTCAATTCTATTTTTACGGAGGTAATTGCATGAAAGCGATTAAAAAGTTCCTTGCCCTGCTGCTCACGGCGGTTATGGCATTCACCGTTGTTCCCGTTTTTGCTGCACAAAGCAGCTCCGTGCCCGAAAAGGCTCTGAGCGCGGGGCGTTTGTACGGCTATCGCGTGTTTGACGATGACGATACGCTGTCCTATGCCTGGATTTCCTTCACGGCAGACAATCCCGCCGCCGTGACCGAGGAACAGGTTGAGGAAAATGCGTTCGATGACTATACGAACATGAACTGCGGCGCATATGTAAACGGATATGTTTACGGTTTTGCCGAAAACGGGTATTTTTACCGTGTCAACACCGCCGACTGGAGCCGCGAAAGGCTTTTTGCCGATGCAAGCAGCTATAACGGTTGGAGCGATATGACTTTTGACTACACGACCGGCCGGCTGTATGCCGTTGCATACAACCTCCCGTGGGACTCCGGCGATGATGAAACGGCAATCGAAGCAAGCTTCCTTGTCACCATCGACCTTCTCACATACGAAATCACTCAGGTAGCACAAATCACAACCGGCATTTTGACTCTTGCGGCGGATGCACAGGGCGAGCTTTACGGCATTGCAATGGACGGCTGCCTGTACCATATCAACAAGCAGGACGGCTCAACACGAAACATCGGCAGCACCGGCCAAGTTGTATCCTATGCACAGAGCATGTGCTATGATTACAGCACCGACACCATGTATTGGGCTCTCTGCAACATCTCTCAGGGCGTGCTTTGCAGCGTTAACCTCGAAACCGGCGCCGCCTCGCGTCTCGGCATTATCGGCGGCAACACCGAAGTCGTGTCCCTTTTTGCCGTTCCCGAAAGTGAACCCGTTGTTCACGTTGAAAGCGTTGATATCGAACCCGCCGAAGCAAGCATTGACGTTGGGCTGACACTTCAGCTCTCCGCTTCCGTTTCGCCTGAAAACGCAACCGAAAAACGTGTTTCATGGTCAACTTCCGACGCAGGCATTGCAACAGTCAACGAAAACGGCGTTGTTTACGGCAGCACGGCAGGCACGGCCGTTATCACCGCAGCAAGCCTTGACGGCGGCATTATCGGAACCTGTACAGTAACAGTCAATGCAGCAGCATCAAGTTCCGATTATCAACGGGTTGACACGCTTGAAAGCGGCGGAGATTACCTTATCGTCACCCGCGTCGGCGGTCAGGCATATGCGCTTGTCAACCGCAACGCTTCCCCGAACAATTTTGCCGCAATGCTCGTTCCTGTCGTTCTCTCGGCGGACGGCGAATATGTTCTTTCCCCGCTGGACAGCTCCGAATCAATGGATAACCTGCTTTGGACGGCAAACGGCGATTATACAAACGGCTTCTCCTTCCGTTCCGTCGGCAGCGGTCTGTATTTTGCCGGTCTCACCTACTGCAACTGGACTGCAATAAACCAAACCGAGGATCTTTGGCTCCCGCTCGAACATACCGACGGAGGAACAGCCAAAACCATCCTCAAATCCGTCCGCGCCGAACAAATCGACCCCACGGCAGTGAAACTCTATGCCGGCATTACGACCGGATATTTCAATTCCGTGATTTTTGATTACGTTCGCATTGCGGATGCAGCCAATGTTGAATTTTACAAATTCGGCAGCTCCGGTTCGGAATATGCCCTCGGCGATGTCAACATGGACGGCAGCGTTTCCGTATCCGATGCACTGATGGTTCTTCGCTTCACAATGGGGCTTGAAACACTTTCCGATGCTCAGCTTGAAATTGCCGATTTCAACGGCGACGGCGCTGTGAGCACTGTTGATGCGCTTGACATTCTTCGCGCAGCAATTTGATGTTTGCCCGCTTAATCCTCTGTTCCGATTGATTTTTTAAGCAATTCTCGGCAAAGCCGAACGCAAAAGCTTCCCATGCGGAAGCCTGCCGTTCGGCTCTTTTTGCATTCATGCTCAGGGAGTGCGGTTTTTTGCTCAGGCAATTGATATTTCTGCAAAAAAATGTTATGATAAGTTTGTGAATGCTGTATTCAAATTCATACAGGACGGATAATGCATATGAAACAAATAACGGAAAAACGCATAAAGTCGCCCATGCCGGCTTATACGGCAGCGGCGTGCATAATCGTTTTCGGGTTGATTTTCCCGCTGTACAGGGTGTACGGCATCGTTCTTACTGCCGTTATTGCGGCGGCGGCATACTTTTTTTCAAAGAAATATTTCTTTAAGGATAAGATTATTCAAGAGGAATCCGAACCTGTCTTTCGCACGGGTATCGCGGAGCTTGACGAATCCCTCGAACAGGCGAATGTGCTTATCGAGCAGCTGCGCCGGGCAAATATCAGCATCAAAAGCCCCGCCGTCAGTGCGCATATCGACAGAATGACCCGCTCCGGCGACGCAATTCTTGCCGAGCTTAATGCGCATCCCGAAAAGGCAAGGAAGCTGCGCCGATTCCTGACATATTATCTGCCGACTTCCGTAAAATTCATGCAGACTTATGCCGAACATGAAGCCTCACCCACGGGCGGCGAAAACTCCGCCGAGATCATGCGCGGCATTGAAAACAATTCCGAAACGATCGCCAAGGCGTTCGAAACAAGCCTCGACTCACTTTATGCCGGAGAAGCGTTGGACATTTCGTCCGATATCGACGTTCTTAACGGAATGGTGAACGCAAAAACGAGCATGTTCGAATGATGTTCGGCCGCGAGGCTGCATCCGTAGACTAACGGTAAAAATAAACCCGACTTAAAAATCAAAGCGCATTCAAGCGGAAAGGAAAACAAATGGAAACCAACGACAAAACAACAGCAATGCCCACTCTGACTCTCGACCCGTTCGGCGCACAGGCTGCGGCGGAACAACAGACCGCAGCTGCGGAACCCGTCAAAACCTGCGATGAACTCATGCAGGAGAACTCCAATCTCTCCGCCGACGAGCTTGCCGTCGTTGATGCCTTTGCGAAGCAGATTGACATCACCAATTCGGCGCAAATTATGTGTTACGGCGCGGACGGACAGAAAAAAATGGCTGATTTTTCCGAAGGTGCGCTTGAAAACGTCCGCACGAAGGATCTCGGTCAGACAGGGGACATGATAACGGACCTTATCGGCGAGCTGCGCGGGTTTGATGCAGCTGCGGACGAAAAGGGCTTCTTGGGATTTTTCCGCAAAAAATCCGCCAAAGTTTCCGCACTTAAAGCAAAATACGACAAGGCCGAAGTCAATGTTGAACGCATTGCCGGCGAGCTTGAAAAGCACCAGATAACCCTGCTTAAGGATGTTTCAATGCTGGATAAAATGTACGAAGAAAACCTGCTTTATTTTAAGCAGCTGACAATGTACATCCTTGCAGGCAAAAAAAAGCTTGAAACCGAGCGCGCAACCACCCTCCCCGCACTTGTGCGGAAAGCGGAGCAGAGCGGTTTGCCCGAGGATGCTCAAAAGGCACGCGATTTTGCCGATATGTGCACAAGGTTCGAAAAGAAGATTTATGACCTTGAACTCACCCGAAACATCTCCATTCAAATGGCACCGCAGATTCGCCTGATTCAAAACAACGACACGATGATGGTCGAAAAAATACAAACCACCATTGTGAACACAATTCCCCTTTGGAAGAGCCAGATGGTCATTGCACTCGGGCTTGAGCATTCGCGTCAGGCTGTTGAAGCGCAGCGTGCTGTCACGAATATGACGAATGAGCTTTTGAAAAAGAATGCGGAACTGCTGCATTCCTCCACCGTTGCTGTTGCCGAAGAGAGCGAACGCGGCATTGTGGATATTGAAACGCTCACCGAAACCAACGAAAAGCTTATTGCAACCATGGATGACGTGCTCCGCATTCAGCGTGAAGGTCACGAAAAACGTGTTGCGGCGGAAGCTCAAATGGCAAAAATCGAATCCGAGCTGCGCAAAAAGCTCGTTGATGTCACCGGCCTCGGCGGCAGTGCCGCAAAATAAGCCTGCATTTCAATCAATCGTTTTAAACTGTTTTATTACTGCGGAGTCGAACTCCGGGAAGGCGGAAAGATGAAATCTCTTTTCAAAAAGTTCTCAACGGCTGTCATCGTTCTTGCAGCGGTCGCCCTGCTTTCGGTGCCGCTTCTCGGCGGCGCAAGGCTTGCGGCGGATTGCGGACGAATCGAAAAAAAGTTCAATCATTTTGCGGCCGAAACCGATAAACACGGCAATAATTTCGAGTCCGACATGGTTGTTTTTGCAGCAAATGCCGAGAGCCTTTGCGATGAGGCAGCGCGCATCACGGGGGAGGATTCTCCCGCCGTGCGCAGCCTTCAAAACGATCTTGCCGAATACGAAAAATGCGGTTCCGCATTTGAAAAATTTGATTGCTTCAAACGTTTGCTTGCGGATGCAAAGCGCGTTTATGCCTCCGTTCCGGAGGGAAGTGTTACCGACAGCCTTATGACGGCAATGGACGGCATCGAATCGGCTGATTCGCGAATTTCACGCACCTATGGGGCAAAATACTCCGAATGCATGAAATCGCGTTCCGATCTGCTTTCCGGCGGGCTGTCCTCCGCAATTGCAAAAATCTACGGAATCGGAGGGAAATAACACCGATAAATGAAATCTTCAAAGCTTAAATTGGCATCGATAATCCTTGCCGTTGTGCTGTGCCTGCTTGTGCTTTCCGCTCCTGCCGGCGCCGTCGTTCAGCCGAACAGCGACTTTTATGTTTTGGATAACGAAAACGTGCTTTCGGCAGAAACAGAAAAATACATCATTGACCGCAATCTGAACCTTGTTTCCAACTGCAAAGGTGCGCAGGTTTGTGTTGTTGTGACGGACAGCACGAACGGGCAGGATATCGAGGAATATGCAACGGAGCTCTTCAACGCTTGGGGCATCGGCAGCAAGACCGAGGACAACGGCGTGCTGATTCTGTTCCTGACGGATGACGACAACTATTGGATAATGCCCGGCATCGGGCTTGAAAGAGTCCTTACCGAGCGCGTTCTCCGTCAAATCATAGATGACGACTGCGAACCCTCATTTGCAAGAAAGGATTACGACAGCGCAGCAAAAGCAACGTTCATCGCGATTAATCAGGTTGTCTGCAATTACTACAGTCAAGATCCGAACGGTTCGGGTGATTCGGATAATTTTCCGAACAACAACGGCAATAATTATTATCCGGATGACCACCCCGATTATAACTCCGGCAGTTCCTGTCTTTCATGCGGTTCCTGCCTCGCACTCAGCTGTGCGGCATGCGGGAGCTGCGGCTCGTGTTCGGGAGGAAGTTTTATGGGCATTATTATTGTAATCATCATCGTGTTTGTTTTCTTTAAAATCATCGCTTCCATCGGCAGAGGCGGGCGGCGTCCCCCCCGTCCCCCTCGCGGCGGCGGCTTCGGCGGCGGTTTCGGCGGAGGCGGTTTCGGCGGAGGCGGCTTTGGCGGAGGCGGCTTCGGCGGAGGAATTTCAGGCGGCGGGGGCAGCTTCGGCGGAGGCGGAGCAAGCAGATAATTCTATGATATGAAAGGATGTGGGGGTTAAGTGAAGATTACCGACCTTGAACCCAAACCGGTATTTAAATTTTTCGAAGATATTGCCGCAATTCCTCACGGTTCCGGCAACACAGAGGCTATTGCCGAATATTGCATGAGCTTTGCCAAAGAGCGGGGGCTTAGGTGCTCCAAGGACGAGGGCGGCAATGTTGTGATTTTTAAAGGCGGCACCGAGGGCTATGAGGACAGCCCGTCGGTTATCCTCCAGGGGCACCTTGATATGGTGTGCGAAAAGCTCCCCGGCTGCCCGAAAAATATGGAAACCGATGGCATAGACATTTTCACCGACGGTGAGTATGTCACGGCTCGGGAGACCACTCTCGGCGCAGACGACGGTATTGCCGTGGCGTATATTCTTGCTGTTTTGGACTCAAAGGATGTTCCCCATCCTCCCATCGAGGCTCTCCTCACCAACGATGAGGAAACGGGCATGGTGGGAGCCAACAATCTTGACCCTGCAGGGATTACGGGCAGGCGACTGATTAATATTGACTCTGAGGAAGAGGGCGTGCTCATGGTGAGCTGTGCCGGAGGCGTTCGGGTTTACTGCGGTCTGGATTTGAGCTTTGAGAAAACGGGCGACCGTGAGATAAAATCATTTGAAATAGAAGTTGACGGATTAAAGGGCGGCCATTCGGGAATAGATATAGACAAGCACAGAACCAACGCGGCAAAGCTGCTGGCTCGGCTGCTCTACAGACTGAACAGCCTGTGCCCTATAGGGATTTCCGAAATTGAAAGCGGCGGAAAGGTCAACGTTATTCCCGGGCACGGCAAGGCAATTGTGTGCACCTCCGCAGAGAACGGGAACCTGCTGCTCAGCGCGGCAGCTGAGTTTCGGGATAACATTAAGGCGGAGCTGAGCGCCGCTGAGCCGAATGCGGATATAACAATAAACGAGGTTGCTCCTCCCCAAAGGTTCACAACAGCCGAGAGCACATCCCTGCTTATTTTCACTCTTATGCAAGCTCCCGACGGGGTCGAAGCTATGAGCCCCGAAATGCCCGATATGGTGCAAACCTCTCTGAATATGGGCACGGTTTCAATTGACGGGGACAGGCTTAAAACGGAGTTTATGATAAGGAGCAACGACAGCTTCGGCAAGGCAAGGCTGAGCGACAGGCTACGCTCCCTGATTGAATATGTGGGCGGTGACGTCAGGTTTGAGGCGGATTATCCGCCCTGGGAATACCGAAAGAACTCGCCCCTGCGCAACACCATGGTTGAGGTTTACAGGGAGCTGTTCGGCAATGAACCTCAGGTTACAGGTATTCACGCCGGTCTGGAGTGCGGTATACTTGCCAAAAAGCTTAACGGAGCCGACATGATTTCATTCGGACCCGACCTTGAAAATGTTCACACGCCCAGAGAACGTATGAACGTTAAGTCGGCCCAAAGATGCTGGAATTATTTATTGAAAGTACTGGAAAAATTAAAATAAAAAATATATTGTCGTTAAAAACGATGAAAGGGAGGTCTTTTTATGATCAAAGACGGTTTTATTTACTTTGCGGCTCTTGTTTTTATCGCCGCAATACTGATTAACTTGCCTAAGATTTTTAAAGGGAAGGTTGCGCAGAACATCTTTAAGTTCGCACCGCCCATTGTGCTTATCTACTTAGGGCTTATGCTGCTGTGCACGTTTAAGCTGTGGGATTTGGAGACGACTGCGCCTGCCTACAACGCCCTCAAGAACCCGATTTTGTACGCAATGCTGTTTATCATGCTGCTGCGCTGCGACCTGAGAAAGATAATCAAGCTGGGTCCCAAAATGCTCATAGGCTTCTTTTCGGCAACGTTCTCAATCGCTCTGGGCTTTTTCGTGGCGTATGCCATAATGCACGCAGTTCTCGGTGAGGGAGCTTGGAAGCCCTTGGGCGCTCTCTGCGGAAGCTGGATGGGCGGCGGCGGAAACATGCTGGCAATCCAGGCGGCTCTCAACGTAGACGAGGGGTCAATGGCTTACGCTCTGGTTATGGACTCAATATGCGCCACCTTGTACGTAATGTTCCTGCTGTGGGCTATCGGTTTTTCCCATGTATTTAATAAGTGGACAAAGGCGGACACAAGGATTATTGACGAGGTCGGACAAACTCTGGAGGAGGAGGCAAGGGCAAACACAAAGCCCCTCACCTGGCAGAATATTATACTTTTGCTGGGCTCCGGTCTGTTGGTTTCGGCTCTGACACAGCAGCTGGGAACTATTATTAACGGTTATCTCCCGTTTTTCGATAAGGCAACCTGGACGGTTCTTATAGTAACGGTGCTGGGTGTTGTTCTGGCAATGACGCCTTTCGGAAAGATAAAGGGCACCGAGGAGATCTCAAACGTTCTGCTGTACACGGTTATAGCCCTGATTGCTTCAAGAGCGGATTTGGGCAGCATGGGTAACGCGCCCATGTGGCTGCTGACAGGATTTATTATTCTGGTTATCCATGTAGGCATTATGGTAATTCTGGCAAAGGTGCTGAAGCTGGACATATTCACCTGTGCGGTTGCTTCTCTGGCTAACATCGGCGGAACGGCAACAGCTCCGGTTCTTGCCGGAACCTACAGCAGCGCTCTGGTTCCCGTGGGAATAATAATGGCGCTTCTTGGATATGTTATCGGTACCGGCGGCGGACTAATAGTCGCCCAGCTGATGAGTATATTCGGATAATTAAAAAAAAGTGCTGTCCCACCGAGACAGCACTTTTTGTTTGCTTATATTCTGTATTTTGATAAAGGCTTTGCCTTTGCAATCATTGCCGATAAACCAACGATTTTAATCAACGACAATGGAATTAATTAAATTGCAACTGTCTATATTGTAGGGGGCGGATTCCTATACGCCCCGCTGACCATATTAATAATTTATACTATTAGGTTCGTGGCTTTACGTATTTTTGATTTCGGCTGTTGGGTTTATCGGGAACAGTCATCACCAGCTTGCCGCTTGCAAGCAGAGGTTTTAGATACTTTTCAACAAACGCCTTTCTCCCGCTGATTTTGGAAAGCTCCTGCAATTCGGTTCTTGTTCGGGGAACGCTGCAATAGTCAAGTATTCTTTTTATAACTTGTTCCTCAACTTGTTCCTCGACTTGTTCGGCGGAACAAGTTGTTTCGTTTGCCTCAATATAAAAACGCCCGCCACGGCGTTTGGGGAGGTCGGGCGGGCAGGAAATCAAAATAAATCCAAACTCCCAAGAATGTGTCTTGGGAGTTTCATCACTTATCTTTTTTTCAGCAGCTTCGGGTAGTTTATCGCCTTACCCAAGCCTGTTACAACACAGGTTTCGGGGTTGTCCGCAACCTGCGCCTTCATATTAAGCTCCCGCCAAATCAGGCTTGTCAGCCCGTAAATTCGGCTGCAGCCTCCGGTTAAAATAATTCCGTTCTTGCATATGTCGCCGATAAGTTCGGGAGGCGTTTTTTCAAGAAGGTTCCTGATTGCGTCTACTATGGAACCGGCAGGCTCCTTTAAAGCCTCCAAAATCTCATCGCTTGAAACCTGAATGGTTTTGGGGAGCCCCGTTACAAGGCTTCTGCCCCTTGCCTCCATGGCGAGGAGCTTGTCCCGTCTGAACACGCAGCCGATTTTGATTTTCAGCTGCTCCGCCGTGCGCTCCCCGATAAGTACGTTATATTTCTTTCTGATGTATCTGATAATTGCGTCGTCAAAGCTGTCGCCGGCTATTTTTATTGATGTACTGATAACTATTCCGCCCAGGGAGATAACGGCTATGTCGCAGGTTCCGCCGCCTATGTCAACCACCACGTTACCCTTGGCTTCGTTTATGTTTATGCCGACCCCCAGCGCCGCCGCCAGAGGTTCCTCCACTAAATACACTCGTCCGGCTCCCGCCTGTATTCCCGCGTCAATAACCGCCCGCTCCTCAACCTCGGTAATGCTGCTGGGAACGCTGATTATAATTCTGGGCTTTATAAACGCTCCCACAAGGCTGTTTCCCGTGGCTTTTTGAACATAGTGCCGAAGCATTCGCTCGGCAGTGGAGTAATCCGAAATGACCCCCTCCTTAAGAGGCTTTACAGCGGTGATGTTCCCCGGGGTACGCCCCAGCATTTTCTGCGCCTCGGCGCCCACGGCAATAATCTTGTCGCTGTTTGAGTCCACCGCCACAACAGACGGCTCTCTGTCCACAATACCTCTGCCGTGCACATAAACGAGAACGGTGGAGGTTCCCAAATCTATTCCTATATCCTGCCCTAACATAACAAGAAGTCTCCTTCCAATCTATTTAAATCGGAGCAATGCTCCGATTTGCTTGCAAAGAGCGGAGCTTTGTTCTATTACAAATGTGTTAAATTTTTTTAACACATTGAATATTTTATCCTAAAAGCCTATAGTTGTCAATAAATTTAGAGCTAAACCGTAGGACAAAAAACGACACCGAAAAATACCCGTTCGCGCTCCTTTTAGGAAAAAACTTTTTATCAGTCTCCGAAGCAAATGCCCATTTCCCTTGCGGAAACAACCTCGTTGCAATCGGGAGTTACGCACTTCAGCTTGCCCGCAACCTCCTCTAAGGGAACAGGCACAATCTCGTTCTTCTGCAGGGCAACCATATATCCGTACTTCTTCTCTGAAATCAGCTTTGCCGCGCTTGTGCCTATGCGGGTAGTAAAAACTCTGTCGTAAGGGCAGGGGCTTCCGCCTCTCTGGAAGTGCCCGGGCACGCACACTCTTATTTCATGGTCGCACTTCTCCATAATCTCGTCAGCCAGCCTGTAGGCAATAGAGGACTGAGCCATTTGAGCCCGTCTTGCCTTAAACTCCTTTTTCTTGAGCTTTGACTCCTCCTTGGACAGAGCACCCTCGGCAACGGCAATAATCGAGAACTTCTTGCCGCTTTTCTCACGTCTGTCAAGTTCCTTTATAACGCTGTTAATGTCATAGGGAATTTCAGGCAGCAGTATAACGTCCGCTCCCCCGGCAATTCCTGCATATAGAGTCAGCCAGCCCACCTTGTGACCCATGACCTCCACTATGAACACACGTCCGTGAGATGTGGCTGTGGTATGAATTCTGTCAATAACGTCTGTTGCCACGTTCAATGCGCTGTAAAAACCAAAGGTCATATCCGTACCCCAAATGTCGTTATCGATAGTCTTTGGCAGGCCTATAACGTTAAGCCCCTCCTGACTTAAAAGGTTAGCCGTCTTATGAGTTCCGTTTCCGCCAAGCACCACCAGACATTCAAGACCCATTTTCTTATAGGTTTTCTTCATCTTCTCAACCTTGTCAACATTGTTTTCGTCAACGTCCCGCATTCTCTTAAAGGGCTGGCGGGAGGTTCCCAGAATTGTACCGCCGATAGTGAGTATGCCCGAAAAGTCCTTGGGCTCCATTTTTCTGTACTCACCCTCTATCAAGCCGTAATACCCGTCCTGAATACCGTAAATCTCCACGTCCTTACCAAACTCCTGATACAGCGCCTTGGCAACGCCCCTGATTGCCGAATTAAGACCCTGGCAGTCTCCTCCGCTTGTTAAGATACCTACTTTAATCATAACCGTAACCTCCTGTGATTTTAATTTTTAATCAAATTCCTGTAAAATACCGTCAGCCATACAAAATATACGGCTTCTGTTAATATCGTACGCCGTAATTTTCGGCTTAATATTGTCCGCCAGAGCCTTTACCGCGATTTCAGGCTTCAGGTTGCTCTGCCCTCCGGCAGACAGTATAAGTCTCAGTTTAATCAAAAATCCGTCCTCTGTTTCCTCGGATTTTTCTATCGTGCAGCCCTTTACGAAGTCCATAAGGTTCGCGGGCTGCTCCCCTTTCTTTTTGGTCTTTTTAAGTATAATAACCTCATCCCGTCCGAAAAACTCCTCCACATCTGCGGAATTTATGGGTTCATCGGAAATAAGATTTATTTCATATTCGGCGGACACAATGTCGTTTGCGCTCTTTACGGGAGTTCCCACCGAAATAATCCTTATATCCGGAGGCAGGTTTTGGTTAAGCCTCTCCATAATTTCCTCATTTGAAGCTCCGTCCTCAAAATCTATGTCAACGCATTCTCTCTCCCCTGTTACGCCGATAGACAAGGGCAGAGAAAAGGTTATTTTCTGGTGTGGATTAAAGCCCTGACTGTACTTAACAGGCAGCCCTGAGCGCATAATTGAGCGGGTAAAGCACCGCAGCAAATCCAGATGGGAGATAAACTTTGCCATATTCAGCTTTGAAAACATAAGCCGTCTTTTACTCAAAGCAAACACCTCCTCCAAACCGTGTGCAGCCGCAGCCGCTGCATTTTTGCCGACAGTCGGGAGTTGTCTTTTCCTCGTAGGCGCGCTTATGCTCCTTAATCAGAAAATCCTTTGTGACACCGATATCCGCGTAGTCCCAGGGCAGTATTTCATCATAGCCTATTCTGCGTAGGGCATAGAACTCCGGGTCAATCCCGTTAATACGGAAGGCTTCCATCCAGCGGTCAAAGTCAAAAAAGTCGCTCCAGCCGTCAAACTTGCAGCCCAGCTTCTGCGCCGTTATCAACACCCTTGACAGCCGCCTGTCACCCTTGGCAAACACCGCCTCCAGCAAGCTTATATCGCTGTTATGCCAGTTATATACTATTTTTCTTGACTTAATATTTTCTTTAAGATATTTTGCCTTTGCCTCCATTTCGGAAATCCTGTTCTGAGGCTCCCACTGAAAGGGAGTAAAGGGCTTTGGCACGAAGAACGACGTGCTTATTGTCAGGCTGACGCTTCTGCCCTTGCGCTCCTCGGGCGGTATGGAGAAAAAGCTCTCGTCAATAACCTTTTTTCCCAGCTCCGCAATGCCCAAAACGTCCTCGTAAGTCTCTGTGGGCAGCCCCAGCATGAAGTACAGCTTTATACGGTTATATCCGCCCTTAAAGGCTATATTTGCCGTGCGTATTAAATCCTTTTCCAAAACGTTCTTATTTATAACATCCCGAAGCCGCTGGGTTCCCGCCTCAGGGGCAAAGGTGAGACCGCTTTTTTTTACCTTCTGCACCTTTTCCATCAGCTCCATAGAAAAGTTGTCCACTCTCAGAGAGGGCAGGGAAAGGTTTATTTTTTTATCCACGGTTATATCAAGAAGCCTGTCGGTCAGCTCCTGTAATTTGGTGTAGTCGCTGGTGCTCAGCGAGGACATGGACATCTCCTCGTACCCCGTTGCCCTGATACATTCATCGGCGGTTTCGACCAGGTTGTCCACGCTTCTCTCCCTAACCGGGCGGTATATGTACCCCGCCTGACAGAAGCGGCAGCCCCTGATACAGCCTCTGAAAATTTCAAGCATAATCCTGTCGTGCACCGTCTCCATAAATGGCACAATCAGCTGCTTTGGAACGTAGGTATTGTCAAGATCCATAATAATCCGCTTCTTAACCTGCTTGGGCACGCCGCTGCGGTTGGGCTCAAACCTCTTTATGGTGTTGTCCTCATTATATTCAACATCGTAGAATTTAGGTACGTATATTCCCCCCAGCTCCACAAGAGACATGAGGAATAGGTCGCGGTCGCCGCTGCCGCCTACGCGCCACTCTTTATATACCTCCATAATCTCGTTGTTGACGTCCTCTCCCTCGCCCAAGATGAAGAAGTCCACCAGCTCCGCTAAGGGCTCCGCATGATAGGCGCAGGGACCGCCACAGCATATAAAGGGATCGGAGGCCGTTCTGTCTGCCGTAAGCAATGGTATTCCCGCCAAATCCAGCATGTTTACTATGTTTGAATAGCTCATTTCATATTGGAGAGTGAAGCCCACAATATCAAAGTTACGAACCGGTACATAGCTCTCCATGGAAAGCAGAGGTATATTGTTCTCCCTCATTTCAGCTTCCATATCGTCCCAGGGCGCAAATACCCTCTCGCACACAGTGTCCTCTCGGTCATTGAGCATATGATACAGAATTTTCATTCCCAAATGGGACATTCCCACCTCGTAAACATCGGGAAAGCAAAAGGCGAAGGACAGAATATCATCTGTCCATTTCTTGTGAACGCTGCCAAACTCGTTTCCTATATATCGCGCAGGCTTCTGCACTTTTTTAAGGCAGCTCTCATAGCTGCGCCTGTATTTCTCGGAATATATTCCCATAAAAAACCTCCGGGCTTAAAATTAAACAGTTGCGTATGGTCTAAATATTCTGCGCCCTTGAGCAGACGCAGCACGTACCTAGATTATACCACAACTTTCCCCGTTTTTAAACCCCTGCATGAAAAATTTAAATAAAATGAAACCTAAATTAGTGTAGAATGTAGAAAATAAATTGCGCCCGCCCCGGCGCTTGGGGCGGAGGGCGGCAAGCGCAACGGGGTGGGCGATTACCAAAGTAATTCATTTAATCAAAATACATGGTTTAGATTGAAAACTAAGATTTTACATAAATATACCGCCAAAGCGACTGCTTTGGACTAATATCATGATATAAAATAAATTCTTCAATAATAATGAGAGGGGGAGAAAAAGCGTTTAAGCTTTTTCGTAAGCCCCTCCTGACCTTTCCCTAACCTCCCCTATTCTGACCTAAAATACCCTAAAGCTATTCTTTCTTTTTCTATATATTTATTTTAATATTTTTTATTTTTATTTTATTTTATATATTTTTATTTAATTTCTTTTACTTTACTATACTTTACTTTCCTTTACTTTACTTTGGGGATTACTGTATACATTAATTGAGTTTCTGCATGCATTAATTAAGTTTTTATAAACATAAACCACACTCAGCCGAGTTTCTGTATACATTAATTCCATACACATAATTTTTAATCAAAAATACCGTAATACTGTCTGCCCTTCGGCGGATTGTATCACGGTTTTTTGCGTTTTCACAATATTACTTTCTTGTTGGTTTTACGTTAACATCAGGTTTTATGCTGCCTTCAATTTTCCCGTTTTCTTCTTCAAACTTTTTAATATTTTCACGGATCAGTACGAGAATATGACTGTTGACACTCCGTCCTTCATATTCAGCGACATATCCGATTTTATTCAGCATTTCCTGCTCTATTCTGATTGATACACTCTTAATAGCCATATTGTCACTCCAAGATAAATATATTGTATATTTATTTTATTTATATTTTGTGATATAATACAAAAATAGATATATTGTATATCTAATATATTTTTCGGAGGAATAATAACTGAAAACCACACAAACAATTTCTATCAACCCAAATGGGATTTAGCATATGTAAATTCTCATTTTCGTAGGGGCGCCGCTTTATCGGCGACAAACGTTGTATTATTATTGACATTAATTACTATTGCTAAATCTAAATAATGAGTGCCAGCCAACATCAAAGATGTTGGGTTACAGCTGTGCCCGTTTACAAACCAATGTGATTATGTAAATTAATAGGGATTGTATCTGAAGTAAAGTACCAAATCCGCATAATACGATATTAACCGTTAATTAAGTCGGCGGGCGCAAAAAATAGCGCCCCTACGAATTGGAATGTTGCGTATATCCAAATCCATTTATTTTAATAAAACCTAATAAAGACAGGGCTCCCAAAAAGTCGATAGACTTTTTGGGATAGAGGAGGAATGACGGAGCGTGTGACTGATTTTTTGTGCAAACAAAAATCGGAACGGAGCGAAGTCCATTCCGACGACGTGGCGCGCCAGGAGGGATTCGAACCCCCGACCTAACGGTTCGTAGCCGTTCACTCTATCCAGCTGAGCTACTGGCGCATATCTTACGAACTTAATTATTATACCACATTTCAGATAATAATTCAAGTATTTTATATTAATTTTTCTCTTTAAATATTTCACAATTATTTAACTATTATTAACCTTGCGTTCATTAAATATTAACAATCGAGTGTTATTATTAGATTGTCAAAAACAAGAAAGTTTTTGAAATAGGGATAAGCGGCCGAGAATATAATGTTTAGGAGAAAGGAGTGAATTTTATGTTGTGTCAAGTAGAGAGCGGTAATGTTACTTTGTTGCTGACAATGCTGACCGGAGCTCAGCAATCCGAAATTGAAGCTATGTTAATGAACGGCGTCAGACCTGCCGAGGTTGCTAATCACTATGGAAAATACGATGAGTTTGTGGCATTTTTAAAAAGCAATATTGCGGCAAAACTTCAGGTTCTGTTAGAGAACAACGAAATTACCGTAAGAGAAGCAAACGAACTTTTTAACCGTATCAGCCAAAGCTGATATAAAAGAGAAAACAATATTCTTTAGTTATTAGCTAAGATTATATATATATTACGGAGTAGACAATGAATAAAATAAATTATCAGAGAAAGCTCGATAATATTCTAAATAATCTGACCTTAAAGAAAACTCTGTTGCTTCATAGCTGCTGCGCCCCCTGCAGCAGCTATGTTTTGCAGTATTTAAGCGATTATTTTGATATTACGGTTTTATACTACAACCCAAACATAACCGATGAAAATGAATACCTAAAACGCAAGGCGGAGCAAATCAGACTTATCGGCGAAATGCCTGCCCATAATAAAATAGATATTTTAGACTGTGATTACGACCCACGCAGCTTCTTTAATATTGCCAAAGGGTTAGAAAGCTGCCCCGAGGGCGGAGAGCGGTGCTTTAAGTGCTACCGTCTGCGAATGGAAAAGGCGGCGCAGCTTGCCAAAGACTTGGGCTATGATTACTTCTGCACCACGCTGACAATCAGCCCTTTAAAGAACGCCGCAAAGATAAATGAGATAGGCGAGAGCCTTTCGCAAAAATACGGCGTCGAGTTTTTGCCCTCGGATTTTAAGAAAAAAGAGGGCTTTAAAAAATCTATAGAGCTTTCACACAAGTATAATTTATATCGGCAGAATTACTGCGGCTGTATTTTTTCAAGACCTGAGTAGTGCGGAATTTGTCAGAATGTTTCATATGGAACAGAAAATTGCAAGGAAGTTTTTCCTTGCAACTTTTATTTTATTTAAATAGTTTATTTTTTAATCAGTGTTGTATATAGGTTACTTATACCATTATACCACGCCTGCGCGCCTCACGTGCGGTCTTGCGACCGCCTACCGTGCTTGCCTGCCGCATTTACAAAATGCGACAAAAACTACCAAAAAGTCTTTCGACTTTTGGTAATAAGGAGGTCCAAGGCAGCGTGCGAATATTTTTCTTGTCAAAGAAAAACGTAGCTTAGCGAACTTTGCTCCGACGAGGATCGGCAATAATTTTAAAGGCAAAGCTTTTATCAAAATTTTGTTGGGGTTTGGGGCGCAAGCCCCAATCGGTTTCCCCGAAGGGGAAAACCGACTGCGCTCGGGGCGGAGGGCGGCTGTGACCCCACTTCTTTGAAGTGGGTCGGCTCATATTATTCCGATTTGCACAAAGTATGCAATGTCAATAACGTTCCTAAGTTGTTGCCGACAGAG